>OGPV01001295.1_pt1 | contig 17290 bp, 20 predicted proteins | sample 1553001 | NCBI WGS metagenome assembly OGPV01 (sample SAMEA2580268, study PRJEB22360) | human gut metagenome | biome: human gut; feature: human-associated habitat; material: faeces | place: Denmark | collected 2008/2010
CTTCGCAGGCTAAGGGCGGCCCGTTGGTTCCCTTTGCCAGCCAGTGTCTTGCAGCGCACCAGCTTATGACCGTCTGATGCCACCATCGTGATGTCCTCCGTTGTGATATCGAAATAGATACCGTTCATCACGGGACGAAGCTCGTCATCAGCCGTAGCAAACACGGCACGGTTGATACCACCCAGCAACACTTGTGCATCCATTTCCACACGTACGGCATTGTCACCCAACATGGCAGACTGCGGGAACTCGTCCGCATTCTGCCCCATCAGGCTGTATTTACCGTTCTGATACTGTACCGTGATTTCAAGGGAATCCGTATTGATTTCAAAAGTCAACGGTTGTTCGGGAATTTCCTTCAAAGCGTCCAAAAGGGTTTTGGCTGTGACGGCAAAACGGCCGTCCATATCACTTTCATTCACTTCGACCGTAGTGACCATCGTCGTTTCACTGTCGGAAACAGTTGCAGACAAGGTTCCGTCTTGCAGTTCAAAGAGGAAACAATCCAAAATAGGCAACGCATTCTTCGAATTAATCACACGGCTGATAGCCTGCAAATGACTGGAGAGCGCAGTACTCGAAACGATAAATTTCATATCTTCTGTATATTTAAGTTTTTTATTTTGCTAACGTCTTAGAAACCGTTTTTATCTTTTTCAAACTGACGGACAAAGTTAAAAAAAGAATTCCCTACGACAAAGAAATAGCAAGAAAAAACAGCCGAATATTCGTCTCATATTCCTAAAAAATTGTAACTTCGCCGCATCATTTAAAAAGAAAACAATGGAATTTACAGGAAAAATCATCGCTATACTCCAGCCCAGAGGCGGAGTTTCCAAGTCAGGTAACGAATGGAAATCACAAGAATATGTGATTGAAGACCATGGCCAATATCCGCGCAAAATGTGTTTTGACGTATTTGGAGCGGACAAAATCGAACAGTTCAATATTCAGATGGGCGAAGAGCTGACAGTATCTTTTGATGTAGACGCACGCCAATGGCAAGACCGTTGGTTCAACAGTATTCGCGCATGGAAGGTAGAACGCGTAAGCACTGCCGCACCCGCTCCGGGCGCTCCCGTTCCGCCGCCGGCTCCCACTGCCGCACCGGAATTCCTCGCAGGGGATGCAAAGGATGACCTGCCGTTCTAAGAATATGTTATAATTCACCACAGATTGCACAGATTAACACAGTTTATTCTAGAATTTTGATAATCAAGAATTTTTAGCTGTTTTAATCTGTGCAATCTGTGGTGAGTGTGTATTTTGACTTTCCTCGTGCTTATTTTCCCTCAGCACTCTACAGAATGACCGATTAATCACCCTTTATAAAGCAATACGATATTCGGATAAACCACCCCTTCTGTACAAGTGAATTGTACTGCAAGCATGAAATGACGGAAGAAGTTGGATTGACGGAAGAAGAAGTTCGGTATCAGACGCACATACGTTTCAGGCTGGCTCAGCATCATCTCCATATCCACCATCATCACAAAATTATATATGGGTGAAAGACTGCCTATACCCTCTTCGTACACCGGTGTTCCGTCTAACACATCTCCACTCTCCACCGCCTCAATATAGGCCGAAAGGCTCAGTGCATCGGGAGCCAGCAACAGACTACCCCGATAGAAACAGGCAAAGGTATAAAGGGCAGACTCCGTGATGCCCGTCAGCTGAGTGAGCAGCGTGTTACGGGGCAACACATATTTAGGGAACTTCCTTGCTTTGGGATACAACGAATTATTTGAAACCACCTTCGGCATAAGCGGAGCATCCTCTTCCTTGGGGGTACTGTAAAGCAGAGACTGCAAGCGGCGTTCCGCTGCCAGTTCATCCTTGAGAGGGATACACATCACGGCGCAAGGCAGCTTGTCCAACGTGTCTTTAGACTGGAACAAGCAAGACATCACGCTCTCGCCCGCATGCTCATTCAAGTAAGCAATCCACTCCTCGTCGCGCTGCTTGATATAGTCTGAATAGGTGGCCTTGGCATACTCCTGACTGGCAGTAAAGCCAAACCAGGAATTTCTGTCAGACATTGCCCAGCGATCGTAAAAGAAAGTGGAAGACGGAAGCAGAGCCCCGGAAAATCCGTCCTCTACCGGCTGCTGCACCCGCAAGGCATTGATAAACGTCTGTGTGGAATCCGACCCATGGCTGATGCCGGAGCAATAAATGGCATCTTCATTGAACTTCATGTCAAACTCCGCCCAACTGCCCAGCTGCGTCTGCGAACGGATACCGTCCGTAGGCTTCCCCATATCCACTCCTTTCATACGCACATAGACCGTGGCAGCCACGTTACTCTGCTTGCCCGCGTACATAGTGCGGAAAGAAGGGAGGTTCATCAGGGACTTTTTGCTGCGCCGCGCATCAATCACATGTTCTATCAAACGCTTCTGGAAACTTACAACCAGAAAATCGGGAGTGAAGTAGGCAGCCAGGAAACGACCGTCTGCCATGGGATAGATACGTATCTCCTCTCCCTTGTAATCGAAATACTTGGAAGGAAACGAACTGGAGCAGTACTTCTCCACAAAAGATTCCACCAACTCATAATCACCCGAACCCAAACTGCAATACAATACTTGGTTCATCGGTGTATCCGGCTCGTGAAAGCTAATCAGCATCTTGTTCATCTGTTTACTCAGTCCATGCGGAGTATCCTCCACCAAAGTATACAAATACTTCTTCAAGTAAACAAAAAGCTCCGATACGTATAGAAAATGATTGTCTTTGCTGCAATTCAGTTCATTGATATCCTCCACGAGGTCTGCCATACGGTCGGTTTCGAGTATGGCTGGGCACCAAAGTATAAAGATTGAAATCCTGCCGGTTCTCCACCGAATTCAACCGCAGGAAAGAATACACACCAAAACCGGTACATAGCAGCACTATGGACACAACGACAGCTATCTGTATGAGGAGTCGGAGTTTCATGGCATTTATTCATCAACTTTTGGCAAAAATAGCATTTTCTACTAATAAAACAAAACAAATGTTTCAAAAAGTTTAGAAATCTATTTCAAGTCCATCGTAGGCAAAGTGTACATGGGGTGGCAGCTGCTTTTCGATATCGGCATGAAGCCCTGCATGATGGCTCATATGGATGAAATAGGTCTCTTTGGCACCAATACGTCCGGCAGCCTCCAACGCCTCCGAAATACTCTGGTGCGTAGGATGCGGCTTTGGCCGTAAAGCATTCATTACCAAAACGTCCAAGCCCTTCAATTGTTCATAAGATTCCTCAGGCATCATGTGCATATCCGTGATATATCCCAGCCGGCCGCCAATGCGGTAGCCCAGGATGGGAAGCCTGCCGTGCATCACCCGTAAAGGCAGCACTTCCGTCCGGTTGATGTGGAACACCTGCCCCGCCTCCACTTCCTGCAGATAGATACGCGGAACTCCCGGATATACCTTATCGACAAAGCAGTAAGGCATCCTTGCCCGCAGATGGGCAGCAGTGTAGGCATCGGAATAGATAGGAATATCGGCAAAACGACCGAACGGGCGCAAATCATCCAGACCACCCACATGGTCATAGTGTTCGTGTGTCACCAGTACGCCGTCTATCTTCTCAAAAGAAGAAGCACGCAGCATCTGTTCCCTGAAGTCAGGACCACAATCTATCAATATCACCGCATCATCCGTATGCAGCAGGGATGACGCACGCAAGCGGTTGTCCCGCGGGTCAGTGGAAGTGCAGACCGGACAAGTACAGCCTATCTCAGGCACACCGGTCGAAGTTCCACTTCCTAATATTCTGAGTTTTCCCATTGACTAAATCAAATAAATTTCTAAAATCAGGTTATATACAACAATGTTTGGGTGTGTCAAAACTCTCTTACTATTTTATCAAACAAACTTCCGGGTGAATATCAATGCCGAATTTCTCGCGGACAGAAGCCCGCACGGCATCCGAAAGAGCGACAATATCCGCTCCCGTGGCACCACCCGAGTTCACCAGCACCAACGCCTGCCGGCCGTGCACCGCAGCAGGCCCCAGCGCCTTGCCTTTCCAGCCACACCGGTCTATCATCCAGGCAGCCGGTATCTTTACCCGACCGGCATCCACATCATAGTGGGGCATGTCCGGATATTCCCGTTGCAAAGACTCGAACTGCCGACGCGGCACGATGGGGTTCATAAAAAAACTACCCGCATTGCCCAGCACCTTCGGGTCGGGCAACTTGCTTTGACGGATGTCTATAATCACGCGGCGCAAAATTTCCAGATTCAGCACCGGATATTTCTCCAGCTCCTGCCGGATAGTACCGTAATCCAATGTATAATGTTCCCGTTTACCCAGGCAGAAGTTCACGTAAGTCACAAACACGGTCTTCATCTCCGGTTGCTTAAACAAGCTCTTTCTGTAGGAGTAGCCGCATTCGTCCACCCCGTAGATACGCTTCTCCCTTGCCATGTTTATGGTTTCCACGGATGTTATCAGGTCCTTTACTTCCACACCATAGGCACCGATATTCTGTACTGCGCTCGCCCCCACCTCACCCGGTATCAGCGAAAGGTTCTCGGCACCATACCAATGCCGCTCCACGCAGTAGGCCACAAAATCGTCCCATACCACACCGGCGCCCACACGCACCGACACGTGCTCCTCATCCTCTGACGTCACCTCCAGGCCACCGATACGTGAATGCAGCACCGTGCCTTCATAATCCTTAATAAAGAGCAGGTTGCTCCCTCCACCGATATGCAGCCAGGGCGCAACGACCTGTCCTGCTGCAATCAGCTCCCGCAGTTCATCCTCCGAACCGTATTCCAGAAATCTTGCAGCAGTAACATCAATTCCAAATGTATTGGGTATCTTCTTCAAACCTTTCCTCCTTTATTTAAATGCTCGTGTCTTCATATTTGTACAGCTCCCATCCTTTACTGCGTTTGCGGAAATAGAAGATATTGGAGTATCCGTTGCCTATACCATTTACCTTCAGTATTTTGGTATCCGACAAGTCCTCATTCTTCTGTCCGTAATTGATATTAGACAATCTGTCGGTAGGCATTACCGGACGAAAGGCATACCACTGGTCCACATCCAAAGTAGTTTCCAGAATAGAAAACTCGTCATCAGGGTCTATGGTGATGAATTGTAGCGGATGCCTGATATGCTTGCTCTGATAGACACTGTCCGTCACAAAACGGGTATAGAATTCCACGAAGTCCTCATTTTCACCTTTCTCCATCTCGCGCAGGTTAATGGCCTCGAGCATCCACATTCCCCGCTTCCGTTCAAAATAATAACGCTTCACCATACGCGTTTTCAAGAAAATCCACTCCACTTGCACCGATGTCAGCGTAGTATCGCCCACCATGTCCATATCCTCTTCCTTATCAAAAAGCAAGGTGTAATAGTTCTGCTTGGTAAACAGATAATCATGCTTCCAAAACTCTTCCTCTATCTTTGACGGCGTGTCACGATTGTAATAGGGCAAAGGGAATACCGTCCTCTGCCTTTGCAGGGCATCATCCGAAGCATAATTGAAGATAAAATCATCAAACAGCTCGTCTGCCTCCATCGGCTTCGGTTCTTCCTTCACTTCTGCTTCCAGCAGCGTATCGGCCTTGTGACCGGCCGAATCCACCATTTCCGTAATGGTAGCAAAGGGATCCATTTTCGCCTTTTTGTTTCCGCACGAAATCAAAAAGGTGAACAACAAAAATCCCAATAAAAGTTTTTTCATTCTTTACGGACCGCTTACGGTCACTTGTTTAATTTAGCTCTTAATTTCTCAAGCATGTCTACGGTCATGGACTCCAGGTCGTACTGCGGCATCCAGTCCCATTCCTCGCGTGCACAAGAGTCATCCAGAGAGTCGGGCCAGCTGTCGGCAATGGCCTGCTTCAGCGGATCAATCTCGTATGCCATCTCAAAATCAGGCATATGCTTCTTAATTTCCTGATAAATCTGTTCCGGGTCAAAACTCATGGAGGCGATGTTGAAAGCGTTGCGGTGCTTCAGCCTTGCCGGTGCCGCTTCCATCAGCGAGATGGCCGCGTTCAGTGCGTCGGGCATATACATCATATCCATATACGTGCCGGCCTTCACCGGACATACGAATTTTTCTCCCTTCACGGCAGAGTAGAAAATATCCACCGCATAGTCCGTAGTGCCGCCACCCGGAGGGGTCACGTTCGAAATGATTCCCGGAAAACGTACCGAGCGTGTATCCACACCATATTTTGTATAGTAATAGTCACTCAACAATTCAGTCGTCACTTTTGTCACCCCATACATGGTACGCGGACGCTGGATAGTGTCCTGCGGTGTCTTCACATGAGGCGTAGCTTCGCCGAACGAACCGATGGAACTCGGAGTAAACACGGCACAATTGTACTCACGTGCCACTTCCAGTACATTCCACAACCCGTCGATACCGATTTTCCAAGCCATGGCCGGACGGCTTTCGGCAACTACCGAGAGCAAGGCAGCCAGGTTGTAGATAGTATCAATCTTGAACTGACGTGCCACCACCTCGATGGACTGACGGTCTGTCACGTCGGCAATGGCCGAAGGGCCGGATGCTTTCAATTCTCCCTTGGGCATAGCACTCGGAATGTATCCTGCCACAACATGGTCATCGCCATAACGTTTGCGCAACTCCAGCGTGAGTTCCGACCCAATCTGTCCGGTAGCTCCAATTACCAAAATATTCTTCATACGAGTTATTTATAAGGTTTCGTTATTATATATGGTGCAAATATACATACTTTTTTTTCATATTTCTGCCATATTGATATTGTTTATTCCAAGAAAAATGATGTTCTTTGTGGGAAATGTAATGACAACGTATTACCTAAAAAATAAAATGCTATGTACGGTAAAATGAAAGACCATCTCAGCAAGACACTTGCTGAAATAAAAGAAGCCGGACTCTACAAGGAAGAGCGACTGATTGAGAGTGCACAACAAGCTGCCATCAGCGTAAAAGGCAAAGAGGTGCTGAACTTCTGTGCCAACAATTACCTGGGACTGTCCAACCACCCGCGGCTGATTGCCGCCGCCCAGCAGATTATGGAACGCCGCGGATACGGCATGTCGTCCGTACGCTTCATCTGCGGAACACAGGACATCCACAAGGAGCTGGAAGCAGCCATCTCCGACTACTTCAAGACTGAAGACACCATTCTCTACGCCGCTTGTTTCGACGCCAATGGCGGTGTGTTCGAGCCCCTCTTCACCGAGGAAGACGCCATCATCTCGGACTCCCTGAACCATGCTTCCATCATTGACGGCGTACGCCTCTGCAAAGCCAAACGCTATCGCTACGCCAATGCCGACATGGCCGACCTGGAAAGATGCCTGCAGGAAGCCCAGGCACAGCGTTTCCGTATCGTGGTTACAGACGGGGTATTTTCCATGGACGGCAACGTTGCCCCGATGGACCGGATTTGCGACCTTGCCGAGAAATACGACGCGCTGGTCATGGTGGACGAATCACACTCCGCCGGCGTGGTAGGCCCTACGGGACACGGCGTAAGCGAACAATACGGCACCTACGGACGCGTGGACATCTATACCGGAACCTTGGGCAAAGCCTTTGGCGGCGCTTTGGGAGGATTCACTACCGGACGCAAGGAAATCATCGACCTGCTGCGCCAACGCAGCCGTCCGTACCTCTTCTCCAACTCATTGGCTCCGGGCATCATCGGCGCCAGCCTCGAGGTATTCAAGATGCTCAAAGAGAGCAATGCCCTGCATGACAAACTGCTGGAAAACGTGAACTACTTCCGCGACAAGATGACCGCCGCCGGTTTCGACATCAAGCCGACACAAAGCGCCATCTGCGCCGTCATGCTGTATGATGCCAAACTCTCCCAGATTTATGCCACCCGCATGCAGGAAGAAGGCATCTACGTCACCGGCTTCTACTACCCCGTAGTGCCCAAAGACCAGGCACGCATCCGCGTACAAATCTCTGCCGGACACGAAAAGGAGCATCTGGACAAATGTATCGCTGCATTTATTAAGGTGGGGAAAGAGCTGGGAGTGCTGAAATGAGTGATAAGTTATAAGTTATTTGCTTGTGCTTTCCCTTGCGGATATAAGCCCTTCATCAACAAATAACTCACAACTTATAACTCATAACTAAAAAAAATCCCGCGACTAAAATTAGCCGCGGGATTTTTTTTAGTTTCTCTCTTATCTACGTTCTCCCAGTTTTGAGTCAACGAAGAAGATTCCGGCATCACCGGCTTTCTTTATCATATCTACAATGCCGTCGGCAGTAGCTTCTTCTTCTACCTGCTCGCGCACGAATCCCCAAAGGAAGTCTTGTGTAGCCTTATCTTTTTCGGCAGAGGCAACATCTACCAATTCATCAATCATTTTGGAAACACGGCGTTCGTGCTGGGCTACCTGCTCGAACACTTCCAGTGGAGTACCGAAGTCATTGGGAACAACATCAATCTTGTCCAGTTTGGCCTTACCGCCACGCTTGATGATATAAGAAGCCATTTCACAAGCATGAGCTTTTTCTTCAGAAGCCTGCTTCTTCAACCAGGAAGCCATGCCGTTATAACCTTCTTTCTCCATATAGAAAGACATTGCCAGATAAAGGTTGGAAGACCACATCTCAGCCGTAATCTGCTCATTAATTGCATTCTGTAATTTTTCTGTAATCATAATCGTATTTATTTAAATTGAAATCATTACAAAAGTAACAAGAAACCTTAAAAGTTGTTCACGCAATAACATTTTTTATATAAAAACAGAAGCCTTGGTATAATAAATGCTTCGCCATTCATGCAACGCATCTCCAGCCTCTCTATACCAGCTCGTCCGACGTATATCCTTGAGGCAGCTCACGGCAGTTATAGCCCGAAGCCATAATTTCGCCATAAGCCCCTGCCGAACGGAGGGCGATAAGGTCGCCACGCTTCACCCCATTCAAATCAATAGCCTTACCGAATACATCAGAAGACTCGCAGATGGGCCCTACGACATCATAAGCCTGAACCGGCGCATCCGAAGTGATATTCTCTATCTTATGGAACGCTTGGTAGAGTGCCGGACGAATCAAATCCGTCATGCCGGCATCCAGAATGGCAAACTGCTTGTTGGTGCCCTGCTTCACATAAAGCACCTGCGAAATCAATGAACCGCATTGTCCCACTACCGCACGTCCCAGCTCGAAGTGGAGCGTCTGGTGGGGACGGAGTTTCAGATGGCTGTTGTAAGTCTCGAAGTAGCTTTTGAAGTCGGGTATCGGCTGACGGTTGGGGTGACCGTAGTCAATGCCGAGTCCGCCCCCCACATTGACGTGCTCGATGCGGATATGGCGAGCTTCCAGCTTATCCTGCAATTCGTTGACGCGGTTACACAAAGCCACGAAATCGCCCATATCCAATATTTGGGAACCGATGTGGAAATGCAGTCCGATGAATCTCAGGTTCTTCATATTCTGCGCAATGTCTATCACATGGTCCATATCCTGCATGCTGATACCAAACTTGTTTTCGGCCAGCCCAGTGGTAATATTGGCATGGGTATGGGCACCTACATTGGGATTGATACGGAAAGCCACATTGGCCACCTTACCTTTAGCGGCAGCCAGCTCGTTGATAATCTCCAGCTCGGGGACAGACTCCACATTAAAGCAGAAAATGTCATAATCCAGCCCCAGATTGATTTCCCAATCAGCCTTGCCCACCCCTGCAAAAACAATCTTGCCAGTGGGAAAACCTGCCTTGATGGCTGCACGGATTTCACCGCCACTTACACAGTCGGCACCCAAGCCGTTCTCGCGGATAATGGCAAGCACCTTGGGATTGGCATTGGCCTTCACAGCATAATGCACCGAATAGTTGCCATATCGGGCAGCTTCCGTACGGATGCACGAAAGTGTGTCGCGCAAGACCTTTGTGTCGTAGTAATAGAAGGGAGTACGCAATTCGCGGAATTTATGGATAGGGAATGTTCCTTTCATATAATAATCGTAATCTTTGTTTAGTTTAAAAAAAGGAAGATGAAAGAGGTGTCTACAAATAATTTTTCAGACGCAGATGACGCAGATTACACAAATAGGAAGCAAAAAGAATCTGCGTCATCTGTGTAATCTGCGTCTGAAAAATATCAAGAGTTATTCCTCATTGAACAGCGCATCACTGAGTGACTGCAACGCTGCCTTCTTGTCGCACTCGCGGATGAGGAAAGAAATATTATAGTTGCTACCACCGAAAGAAATCATACGTACCGGTATGTCGCGCATGGCATCCAATGCCTTGGCTTCGAAACCGACGTTTTCCCATTCGAGGTCGCCCACCACGCAGATGATGCACATGTCCTTGTCCACCGTCACTGTGCCATACTTCTTCAAGTCATCCAGAATTTCATTGAGATGCTTCACATTATCGATAGATACGGACACACCCACTTCTGAAGTACAAATCATATCGATGGAAGTCTGGTAGCTCTCGAATATCTCGAAAACCTTACGCAAGAATCCGTGAGCAAGCAACATGCGGCTGGATTTTATCTTGATGGCCGTAATGTTGTCCTTGGCAGCCACCGCCTTAATCTTACCCTTCTCCGTATCATTGGAAATCAGCGTACCCGGAGCAGTGGGGTCCATCGTATTGAGCAGACGGACGGGGATATTGGCATACTTGGCAGGCTGGATGCAGGTAGGGTGCAGAATCTTGGCACCGAAGTATGCCAGCTCGGCGGCCTCTTCGAAATGCAGATGACGCACCGGCGCAGTCTTGTCCACAATACGGGGGTCGTTGTTGTGCATGCCGTCGATATCCGTCCAAATCTGGATTTCGGAAGCGTTGATGGCAGCACCAATCAGCGAAGCCGTATAGTCGCTTCCGCCACGCTGCAGATTGTCTATCTCGCCGTAGGCGTTGCGGCAGATGTACCCCTGAGTGATATAAATCTCAGCATCCGGATGCAGTTCCAGCTGAACCTGGAGCTTGTCCTTGATATAGACCGGATCGGGCTCGGCATTCTTGTCCGTACGCATGTATTCTAAAGCCGGAAGCAACACAGACTTCACGCCGCATTCCTGCAGATAGTAGTTCATCATGGCGGTGGAAATCAACTCGCCCTGAGCCAACACCACTTTCTCCTCAAACAGAGTGAAGAGGTCTTTGGTATAAGAACGGATATAGTCAAAATGTGATTTGATGAGTTCCAGGCCTTTCTGTTTATACTCCGGAGTAGCAAAGAGTTCATCAATGTGCTGGCGATATTTACTTTCCAGCTTGTTGATAATCTCGTTGGCACCTTCCGGATTCTTCTTGTACAGATAGTCCGAAATCTCAACCAATGTGTTTGTGGTACCCGACATGGCAGAGAGAACCACAATCTTACGTTCACCATCGGTAATCAATTTGGCCACTTCCTTCATTCGCTGAGCCGAACCTACTGAAGTACCTCCAAACTTTAAAACTTTCATTTTCGTTCCTGTATTAATTAGTTTATAGTTACAAGCTACGAGCTACAAGTAGGCAGCTGCGGAGCTTTATCGTTAATTTCTGTTCTTTATAAGAATCAGTAGTTAGAGATAACTACTTAACTACTAATCATTGGTTATTGCAGGGGCGTATTCTGCTGTAACATCAGTCATCAGATGGTCTGCGCACCGGTACACCTTGCCGGGAAACTCTCGCAGCAGCTGCAGGTTGTGCGTGGTCATCACCACCAGTGCGCCGGCTTCACTGATGCCGTGCAGAAGTTCTGCAATGGCATGTCCGGTTTCCGAATCCAGGTTTCCGGTAGGCTCATCCGCAAGGATTATCTCCGGAGAGTTGAGCACTGCACGCGCAATCACAATGCGCTGTTGCTCACCACCCGACAGTTCATTAGGCAGCTTATATCCTTTGTTGCTCATCCCCACCAGGTTCAACACCTCTTCTATTTTGTCCTTAATCTCCCCTTTGCTCTTCCAACCGGTAGCACGGAGAACAAATTCAAGGTTATCGTACACCGTACGGTCTGTCAGCAACTGGAAGTCCTGGAATACGATTCCCAGCTTACGGCGCAACTGCGGGATGTGCTTACGCTTAATATGGAGCATGTCATACCCCAATACTTCAGCCTCGCCCGATGCAATATCCAGTTCGCCATAGAAAGTCTTGAGCAGGCTCGTCTTGCCGGAGCCCACTTTACCTACCAGGTACACGAACTCCCCTTTGTGAAGTTCCAAATTCACATCGTTCAGTACGCACAACTCCTGCTGGTGTATCTCTACGTCCGTATATCTTATCAGCGCCTCGCCCACCCCCATTTTAATTATTAATTTTTAATTACTTAATGTTTCTTCCACGTCGCACTGTGACGTTCCTCCAATTCACGCGCAAGGTCTTCAATGCGGTATCCTTTGGATGTGAGCAGCACGATGAGGTGATACAACAAATCAGCTCCTTCATAAATCAGGCGTTCGTCCGTACCGTTGCAAGCCTCAATGACGGTTTCCACAGCCTCTTCGCCTACCTTCTGTGCCATTTTGTTGATACCGGACTGGAAAAGACTGGTCGTATAGGAACCTTCGGGCATTTCATCATAACGCTTACAGATGAAATCCTGAAGAAGCTTTAGAAACATAACCGGCTGTTCGTTCTTCTCACCCCAGCAAGTATCTGTACCGGTATGGCAAACCGGGCCTACGGGATGTACCTGCACCAGTAACGTATCCCGGTCACAGTCTTCCTTTATGGAAACCACATTCAGGAAGTTGCCACTCTCCTCGCCTTTCGTCCAAAGACGGTTCTTGGTACGGCTGAAGAAAGTCACCTTTCCAGTTTCCACCGTCTTGTCATAAGCCTCCTTGTTCATGAAGCCAAGCATCAGCACCTTAGCGGTATCTGCATCTTGTATAATCGCCGGAACGAGTCCGTTCATCTTGTCAAAATCCATTCTATTTACGATTTAGCTATTTACTATTTACGATTGATATTACTTTAAGTGACTGGAGACTTATGATTTGCTTGAGTAATCCCAATCGTAAATCGTAAATCGTCCAATCGTAAACTCACCTTCATCTTCTCATCGCAATTCCTTGGGCACAAAGATACGATTTTAATTCGGGAATTTTGATTTCTCCGAAATGAAAAACACTGGCTGCCAGGGCAGCATCTGCTTTTCCCTGCAAAAAGACGTCACGAAAATGTTCTTTGGCACCTGCCCCTCCCGATGCAATGATGGGGATGGACAATCCGTCGGCAAGGCTGGAAAGCGCTTCATTGGCATAACCGGTCTTGACACCGTCGTGATTCATGCTGGTGAACAATATCTCGCCCGCACCACGTTCCTGGGCTTCTTTTGTCCACGCAAACAGTTCCTTATCCGTTTCCACACGACCACCGTTCAAGTAGCATCGCCATCCCTTCTCTGTCTGTTTGGCATCAACTGCCAGTACACAAACCTGAGAACCGAAGTTCTTCGCAATCTCGTCTATCAATCCGGGACGGCGGATAGCTGAGGAATTGATGGAGATTTTATCGGCACCTGCATTCAGTAGCCTATCCACGTCACCCAGTTCATGAATGCCTCCACCTACAGTAAAAGGAATGCTGATATTCGCAGCTATGCGTTTCACCAATTCAGTGAAAGTCTTACGGCCTTCAAAACTGGCTGTGATGTCGAGAAAAACCAGTTCGTCGGCACCCTGCTCACTATAAGCACGCGCCAGTTCTACCGGGTCGCCGGCCTGGCGGAGGTTCACGAAATTGGTACCTTTCACTGTCTGCCCATCTTTAATGTCGAGGCAAGAAATGATTCTTTTTGCTAACACGGCGGTTTGAGTTATAAGTTATGAGTTATAAGTGATTAATTTTCACCTTTCAACTAACAAAATTTTCCAGTTCTTTGAAGGTGATGCGGCCTTCGTACAGAGCCTTACCGAAAATAACGGCAGGTATGCCGACAACTTCCAAATGGCGTATATCATCGGCACAGCTTACGCCTCCACTTGCTATCAGATAGAGTTCAGGATGGTGCTCCAGTATCTCCTTATACAACGCTATCGATGGTCCTTGCAGCATTCCGTCACAACTGATATCAGTACAGATAACCTTACGGACCCCCTTCTCTACATAGTCTTTCAAGAACGGAAACAGTTCGCAGCCACTCTCATCCTTCCAACCATTGACGGCTATTTTATGCTCTTTCACATCAGCGCCAAGAATAATTTTCTCGGAACCATACATTTGAAGCCATTTGCAGAACAATTCGGGATTCTTCACAGCAATGCTGCCACCGGTCACCATCTGCGCACCGTTCTCAAAAGCTATCACCAAATCTTCATCACTCTTCACCCCACCTCCAAAATCAATAATAAGAGACGTACGCACAGCTATCTGTTCCAACGTACGGTAGTTTACCACATGATGGGAAGCCGCACCGTCCAAATCGACCACATGAAGTCTGCGGATACCATGAGCCTCCAGCTCCAGGGCCACTTCCACGGGATTTTCGTTGTACACCTTCTTGCTGTCATAATCGCCTTGGGAAAGGCGTACACATTTTCCGTCAATAATGTCAATAGCGGGAATCAGTTCTATCATTTTATTTACGATTTGACGATTTACAGTTCCAGGAAATTCCGCAAAATACGCTCTCCCACACTTCCACTCTTTTCCGGATGGAACTGTGTGGCGTAGTAATTGCCTTTATGCAAAGCGGCACTGAACGGATGAATGTAATCCGTCACGGCTGCCGTACAATCATTGACTGGCACATAGAAACTATGTACGAAATAAACAAACTCTTCTTTAGTAAAGCCTTTAAAAAGTCCGCTATTCGTCCGGGCAATGGTATTCCATCCCATATGAGGTACTTTATCCTCGTGCCTCTGCGAAATGAAACGTTTCACATCAGTATCAAAAATACCCAGGCAATCCACATCCCCCTCTTCAGAGTGGCGGCACATCAACTGCATGCCCAGGCAAATGCCCAATGATTGTAGGCGGGCGTAACTCCTTTATCAGCCTATCCATACCACCGGCACGCAAAAAGTCCATAGTGGTTTCCGCCTCTCCCACACCGGGAAAGATAACCTTATCGGCAGCACGTAGCACAGCCTCATCCGCCGTAATCACTGCCTCTACTCCCAGACGCTTCAAAGCATAATCCACCGAACGGATATTGCCTGCATTATATTTGACAACTGCAACTTTCATTTTTTTAATTGAGAATTGACCATTGAAAGGTAATAATTGAAAGGTAATGACAAGTTCCCCACCATCAACTATCAATTATCAACTATCAACTAATTAAATATTACCGTTTTGTTCTTATATGCCAACACCTTGCGTTCAATATGCTTCTGAACAGCACGAGAAAGCACAATCTTTTCCAAGTCCTTACCCTTGTTCACCAAATCCTGCACAGTGTCCTTGTGTGTAATACGCACCACATCCTGCTCTATGATGGGACCGGCATCCAATTCTGTGGTAACATAGTGGCTGGTAGCTCCAATAATCTTCACTCCACGTTCAAACGCAGCATGATAGGGCTTCGCTCCCACAAATGCCGGAAGGAAAGAGTGATGGATATTGATTATCCTATTGGGATAAGCGTTTATCATTTGCTCGGAAATGACCTGCATGTAGCGCGCCAGCACTATGAAAGTTATCTTATGCTTTGCCAGTAACTCCATTTCCTTCTTCTCTTGTTCCTCCTTTGTCTCTTTGGTAATGGGGAAAAGATGGAAAGGAATACCGAAACGCTCGGCCACGTGCTGCAAATCGGGATGATTGCTTATAATAAGAGGTATCTCCACATTCCACTCACCAGCGGTGTAACGCGCCAACAAGTCGAACAAGCAATGGGACATCTTTGAAACAAAGATAGCCATACGCGGTTTTGTATCGGAGAAATAGAGACGGAAATTCATCTCATATTTCTGTGCATACAAAGTGGCAAAATAATCCTCAATCTTTTCCTGAGGCACCAGAAAATCTTTCAATTCCCATTCAATACGCATAAAAAAGATATTCTCTACATGGTCTACATACTGATCCAGATAGATAATATTACCTTTATTCACCGTTATAAAGTCTGTTACTTCTGCCAATATGCCTGGTTTGTCAGGGCAGTGCAGCAACAGTTTGGCTGTTTTCATCATCCTAAAATGTTTTTTATCATTTTTCAAATTACAACATTCTCGTTTTGAGTCCGCAAAAATAACGATTTATTGCAAAACAACGAACTTTTCGAGCAAGAAGTTTAAAACAAGCTCCGAAATGTTTCGTTTTCTCCAGGAAAGGTTTTCATATCAAGAATAAAACAGTGCATAAACGTATTTCTAAACAGTTGTTAAATTTACTTTTCTCTTATTTTTCCAATCTTCTCAATATGAGGATATAAAGCAAATACAGCACAAAACGCTTGGAAAAAAGTTCGCCATAGCTATTGCAGATATCAAAGAAATGCCTACCTTTGCAACCGCAATCAAGAGAGATAGCAACGAAAGAATGAAATAATGGTGCGTTAGTTCAGTTGGTTAGAATACATGCCTGTCACGCATGGGGTCACGGGTTCGAGTCCCGTACGCACCGCGAAAGCAAATAGCAAATTAAAGCAAAGCTCTGAAATTCAAGTATTTCAGAGCTTTTTCTTTTTCTCGCTCCGGCAAAAATGGGGACCCGAAATATCCGGTGCATAAGCAATTTTCGAGTTTCAGCTTTCTCAGACTTACATCACAAGAATAAGAAACTGAGCAGCAATGAATGGGCAGACCGTCCTCCGGATAGGGACAAAACTGGAAGAAGGTATAGGCAGAATCCACGTATGTCCCATGCTTTTTATTATGAAGGTTCATGTAAACCCTCGTCCCACGCACGTGGGCTCGACGGTTCACGCAGGCAAACCGGCGAACACACATGCGTGGGACGAAGTTTTGTAATAAGGTTTCGGGAATTATGCGCCAAGCTTCTCTGCATTACACACAGGACATGAAGGGAAAAAATGCCCATATACGGGGAGCCAAAGCCATACTTCCGGCACTATAGACAACGGAGTTCGCCCCTTAATCACCATATTTGCACAAAGAAAACGGAAAATAAGCCCAAAATAGACATTAACAAATATTATTTATTATAAACAAAAAAACAGAAAAAAAACACGTGGTTAAATTCTTGCTGTCAGATAGTTAAAGCCGAATATGAGAAGAAAAAGTAGTGCTGGCAAAAATGATGATTTTTAAAATCGGGGTCTGACTTACGAACTACAACTGCATGTGTAAAATAGGATATTCTTTACCTTCTCCGTCCAAATCGGACCTTTTGTATACGCTAAAGCCTATATATTTATAAAAACCGA
>OGPV01001296.1_pt1 | contig 17283 bp, 17 predicted proteins | sample 1553001 | NCBI WGS metagenome assembly OGPV01 (sample SAMEA2580268, study PRJEB22360) | human gut metagenome | biome: human gut; feature: human-associated habitat; material: faeces | place: Denmark | collected 2008/2010
GGAGGCCTGTACCTTGGCGTCAGACAGCTGCAAGGTCAGGTCGCTGAGCTTGCGGTTCAGTTCCGTAGTCTCCTTTGTATTGCTATCGCCGGAGTCCAGCAGTGCCTGGCTCTGGCGGGTGATTTTCTCCAGTTGGCGGCGCTTTTCCGCTCCGGCAGCATCGTTATCCCCAATGGTTTGGCGCAGCCGCGCCAGCCGTTCCTCTAAGGTGGTGCCGGTCTGGTCCGCATCACGGATCTCCTGTTCCAGGCGCTCCACGGTCTCGGTTTGGTGCTGCAAATTGGTCTCCAGTACCCGGATCTCTGCGTCCTTGCGCAGCGCCTCCTCCTCCAGCTTTTGGGAGGCCAGGCGTTGCTCCTCAATCTCCACATTCAGCTGCGCAGCACCGGCGGCAACTTCTTCGATCTTCTTCTCAATCTCTGCCAGATCCGCCTCACAAATTTGGTAAGAGGCACCGGCGGCGTCAATGCGGTGCTCCTGCTCCCGCAATTCATCTGTAAAGCGGTCCAGCTTTTGCAGCCAAACGCCGATCTCCAGTTCTTTCTTTTCCGCACTCAGGTCTAAAAAGGCAGCCGCCTTTTCGCTTTGGACTTTCAAGGGGCCTACCCGGCTCTCCAACTCGCCCAAAATATCCAGCAGGCGCACCAAATTCTCCTGTGCCTGCTCCAGCCGCCGCTGGGCATCTGTTCGCTTGTGGCGGAAGCGAGAGATTCCCGCCGCCTCTTCAAACAGTTCCCGACGGTCCTCATTCTTGGCAGAAATAATCGAATCGATCTTGCCCTGACCCACCAGAGAATAGCCATCAGCGCCCAAGCCCGTGTCCATAAACAGCTCGCGAATGTCCTTGCGCCGCACCTGCTCGCCGTCGATCTTGTACTCGCTCTCGCCGCTGCGGTAATAGCGGCGGGTGACGGTGACAATCTCGCCCCGGTCCTTTAAGGTGCCGTCGCTGTTGTCCAGGGTCAGCTGCACCTGGGCAAAGCCCAGCGCCTTACGGGCAGAGGTGCCGCCAAAGATCACATCCTCCATCTTAGAGCCGCGCAGGGACTTGGTGCTGGTCTCGCCCAGTACCCAACGCACCGCGTCGGAGATATTGCTCTTGCCGGAGCCGTTGGGTCCCACCACGGCGGTGATGCCCTTGCCAAAGTTCAGCACCGTTTTGTCCGGGAAGGACTTAAACCCCTGCATTTCAAGTGTTCTTAATACCATATTCGATCCTCATTTCGCCCGCCAGGGCGGTATCTGTTTGTAACCGGATTTGATACTGCCTTGCGGCCAGTTCATCCAGATTTTGTTTTTTATTTCCCACAAAACGAGAGTAGTACCGGGGATGCACCGTCACGGTGTACGCGCCCGGCGGATACGCCAACACCCGGCGCAGCAACATACGGGAATACACCAGCTCGCCAAAGCTGTCATGAAAGGCACCGGCCACCATTTTTTCCTTCACCTCCGGGCTGCTGTGCAGTCCCAGGCGAATGATCCGCACCCCTGCCGCAGTAAACAGCGGCACCAGCCGGCTGCACAGGTCCACCGCCTGCTCCACCGTTTGGGGCACATAGTCCCCGCTGCGGTATTGGCGTTCCAGCTCCGTACCTGCCAGCACCACCGTTGGGTAAATCCGCACGGTGGCCGGGCGCAAGGCGATCAGCTGCCCAGCCGTTTCCAAGGCGGTATCGTCCGTATCGCCGGGCAGGCCGGTCATCATCTGCACGCCCAGTTCCAGCCCCGCTCGATGCACGCACCGGGCGGCGGCAATACTGTCCGCTGCCGTGTGGCCCCGGCGGCACCGGGTCAGCACCCGGTCATCCATACTCTGGCACCCCAGTTCCACAGCAGTCACGCCGTAGGATTTTAGCAGTGCCAACACCGCGTCGTCTACGCAGTCCGGCCGGGTAGACACCCGAATGCCTGTGGCCTTGCCGGCCTGCACATACGGTGCGGCGGCAGCCAGCAGGGACTGCATATACGCCGGGTCAATGGCGGTAAAGGAGCCTCCAAAAAACGCAATTTCATAGCTGAAACCGTCTTTTTCAAAGGCTTTCTCACAAGCGGCGCGCACATCTGCCGGCGTAGGCGGCGCCGTTTGGCCGCTGATGGTGCGCTGATCGCAAAAAGAGCACCGGCACGGGCAACCGATATGGGGCACAAAAATGCTGATATTGCCCTTTCTCATAGGCCCATCAGGTGCAGCGCCTCTTTGGCCGCCTCCTGCTCCGCTTCCTTTTTGCTGCGACCCACACCGGAGCCGATCACGTTGGAATTGAGCCGCACCTGCACCTGAAAGCGCTTGTCGTGGTCCGGGCCGCTCTCTCCCACCAGCACATAGGTTACATTTTCCCCCGGGTTCTGCTGTACCACCTCTTGCAGGGTGGTCTTGTAGTCCTTAAAGGCGGTGGTGTGATTCTCCAACGCCGGTACTAAAAAGCGGAGAATGTGCCGCTTGGCCGGTTCCATACCGCCGTCCAAATAAATGGCGGCGATCAGCGCCTCAAAGGTATTTTCCAGCGTGGAGGGGCGCTCCCAGCCCTTGGTGTGGATCTCACCCTTGCCCATACGCAGGTAGCTGCCCAGGTCGATCTGGGCAGCAAACCCAGCCAGGCTTTGGGTGCACACCAGCGCCGAGCGCAGCTTGGACAGTTGACCCTCCGGCATATCCGGGAACCGGGTGTACAGCAGCTCTGCAGACACAATGGACAGCACCGCGTCCCCCAGGAACTCCATACGCTCGTTGCAGCGCACGCGGCCGTGGCGCTCGTTGGCGTAGCTGGAATGGGTCAGTGCCTCCTGCAACAGGCTGCGATCCTGAAAGGTATATCCAATCTTATGTTCCAAAGATTCCATAACCGAACTTCCTCTTATTCTGCCGAGGCAGCAGGCGCTGCCAGGGCGGTTTCTATATGGCCGATCAGGTCGTTTTGCAAAAACCAGACCGCCTGTTTAATGGCATTCTTAAAGGTGCGGGCGTCTGCGGAGCCGTGGGCCTTGACCACCGGCTTTTGTACCCCCAGCATTACGGCGCCGCCGTATTCCTTATAGTCAAACTTGGCTTTCATATTCTTTAGCCCGCCGGACACACCCAGGGCAGACAGCAGCGTAAAGGCGTTCTTCTTGAACAGGCCCTTCATCTCGTTCATCAGCACCTTGGCCACGCCCTCGTAGGTCTTTAAGATCAGGTTGCCGGTAAAGCCGTCGGCCACCACCACATCCGCGTCCCCAAAGGGAATTTGGCGGCCCTCAATATTGCCCACAAAATTGTACGGTGCGGCAGTCATCAGGTCATAGGCCGCCCGCACGGTGGGGGTGCCTTTGGTGGGTTCTGTTCCGTTATTGGCCAGAGCCACCCGCGGGTTCTTCACATGGAGCACATGCTGCATATACAGGGAACCAAGCAGCCCAAATTGGCACAGGAACTCCGGCTTACATTCTGCATTGGCACCGCAGTCCATCATCAAAAAGGGCTTGCTTGCAGAGGGCATAACCGAGGCAATCGCCGGTCGCTTAACCCCTTTAATCCGCCCGGTGATCAGCGTAGCGCCTACGGTCACGGCACCGGTATTGCCGGCGCTGACCAACGCGTCCCCCTCCCCGGCTTTCAGCAGTTGAAACGCCACGCCAAGGGATGAGTCTTTCTTGCTGCGCAGCACGCTCTTGGCGTCATCCTCCATGGTGATCACCTGGGGAGCGTCCACAATGCGGGTGCGTCGCAGCTGCAAGCGGTTCTCCGCTGCGCAGCGGCGAATTTCTGCCTCTTTGCCGGTGAGGATAATGTCCACATCATAGGTGTCCACCGCCTGCATGGCGCCCTTTAGAATCTCCAAGGGTGCGTGGTCGCCGCCGAATGCGTCTACAATGATCTTCATGCTCATTTCTCCAAAAAGCGGTCCAGTGCCGCCAGCGCCCGGTTAGACAAAGCCGCATAGCGCTCTTTTTTATCTCGAATTTTCGGTTCCATGGGGGGCAAAATGCCAAAATTGGCGCCCATGGGCTGAAAATGCTTCACACTCTCGTCGCTGATATAGCGGGTCAAAGCACCGCTCATCGTCTCGCCGTTCGGGCAACCGGTGGGCTTGCCCTCTGCCCGGCGCACTGCATTGCGCCCGGCCAAAATGCCGCTCATGGCGGACTCCATATACCCCTCCACGCCGGTGATCTGACCGGCAAAGAAAATGTTGGGGTGGCTGCGCAGCGCGTAATCCGCACCCAGCAGCCGGGGCGAGTCAATAAAGGAATTGCGGTGCATCACGCCGTAGCGCACAATCTCTGCCTGCTCCAGTCCGGGGATCATACGGAACACCCGCCGCTGCTCCGGGAACTTCAGGTTGGTCTGAAACCCCACCAGGTTAAACAGGGTGCCGCCGGCGTTCTCCCGACGCAACTGCACACAGGCCCAAGGACGGTGTCCGGTAGCCGGGTCAATGAGTCCAACCGGCTTCATAGGGCCGAACCGAGGTGCGTCCGCACCACGCTTTGCCAACTTCTCAATGGGCATACAGCCCTCGTACACATCAAAATCATGGGTCACTGCACCCTCGGCATGCACCAGCGCGTTTATAAACGCCTCATATTCCGCCCGATTGAAGGGACAGTTCAAATAGTCGCTGTCGCCGCCACGGTCGTAGCGGGAGGCGCCGAACACCTTGGTATAGTCCACGCTCTCCGCTGTGATAATGGGCGCCGCCGCGTCATAAAAGGACAGCCGACCGGGGCAAAGCCGCTCAATATCCGACGCCAGATCGTCCGCCGTCAGTGGGCCGCTGGCCACCACGGTGATCTGATCTGCCCCGCGGGGTACTTCCGTCACCACCCGATGCTCTACGGTGATATTGGGGTGCGCCTCCACCGCCGCCGTCACCCGAGAGGCGAACTGCTCCCGATCCACGGCCAAGGCACCGCCGGCAGGCACAGCGCACTGCCGCGCAATGGGCACCGTCAGAGAGCCAAGCCGAGCCATCTCCTCCTTGAGCAGCCCCGCCGCACTTTCCAGCCGGGCGGCCTTTAAGGAGTTGGAGCACACCAGCTCTGCAAACAATGGCGATGTATGGGCCGGTGAATACTGCACCGGCTTCATCTCCAGCAGGGTGACCGGGTGGCCGGCATTGGCAATCTGCCACGCCGCCTCCGTACCGGCTAAGCCTGCACCGATTACTGTAAATCTCATTTATTCCTCTGCCTGTTCTTTTTTCTTCTTAGGTGCCGGTTTGCTAAAGCCACACTTCTCGTCCAGGCATACCAGCACATTGCCCCGTTTCTTAAACAGGGACTTGCCGCACTGGGGGCACACCTCGTCGGTGGGCACATCCCAGGTCATAAAGTTGCAGTTGGGATAAGCGGAGCAGCCGTAAAAAGAAGTACCCCGGCGGGTCTTTTTCTCGATCACATCGGCGCCGCACACCGGGCACTTGGCCTTGGTCTTAAACACCAGAGGCTTGGTATTCTTACACTCCGGGTAGCCGGGGCAGGCCAGGAACTTGCCGTAGCGGCCTACTTTGATGACCATGTTGCGCCCGCACTTTTCGCAGACCACATCCGTCTCTTCCTCTTTCAGCTTGATCTTCACGCCCTGCATTTCCTTCTTTGCCTTTTCCAGCGGGGCCTCAAAATCCTCGTAATAGTGGCGAATCATATCAATATAATCCCGATCACCGGAGTCGATCTTATCCAGATCCGCCTCCATCTTGGAGGTGTACTTTACATCCACAATGTTGGGCATACGCTCCTCCAGCAGCTTGGTCACTGCCTCACCCAGCTCCGTGGGCACAAACTGCTTGCCCTCGCGCTTCACATACTCCCGACCCACAATGGTGGAGGTGATGGTCACATAGGTGGAGGGACGACCCACGCCGTTCTCCTCCAGTGCCTTGGTCAGGGACGCCTCCGTGTACCGGGCGGGGGGTTGGGTAAAGTGCTGATTGCCAAGAATACTCTTGAGCCGCAGCTTGTCGCCGGCCTTTACCGGCGGCAGGGGCGCTGCGCCCTCGGTTTTGCCGTCATCGCCTTTCTCCTCATACAGCACGGTAAAGCCGTCAAACTTCACCGTGTAGCCGGTGGCGTTGAACACATAGCCGTTGGCAACGATCTCAATTTTCATAGTCTCTTGCAGGCAGTTCTCCATCAGGGAGGCAATAAACCGCTCCCACACCAGCTTGTAGATTTTGTACTGGTCGGTGGTAACGCTGCCCTTCACCATCTCCGGGGTAATGGAGGGGGTGGTGGGGCGGATGGCCTCATGGCCGTCCTGAATATTGCTCTTGGACTTAAAATACCGGGGCTTCTTGGGCAGGTACTTCTCGCCGTAAGTCTCTGTAATAAAGGCGTTGCCGGCAGCCCGCGCCTCCTCAGAGATACGCAGGGAGTCCGTACGCATGTAAGTGATCAGACCCAGTGTGCCGTGACCGGCTACTTCCACGCCCTCATACAGCTCCTGGGCGGCTTTCATGGTCCGCTTGGCCTGGAAGGACAGGCGGCGGGAAGCCTCCTGCTGCAAGGTGGAGGTGATAAACGGCGGGGTGGGGCTCTTCTTGCGGGTGCCCTTCTTCACCGACTGCACAATGTACTCGGCGCCCTCCAGATCGGAGAGAATCTTGTCGCTCTCCTCCTTGGAAGTGATCTTGATCTTTGCCTTATCATCCACCTTGCCGGCCAGGGCGGCGGCAAAGCTCTTGCGCTCCGGCGGGTTGGTAAACTTAGCGTCAATGGACCAGTATTCCTCCGGCTTAAAAGCACGGATCTCTTCTTCCCGGTCCACCACCAGCCGCAGCGCCACGGACTGCACACGACCGGCAGACAGACCCCGTCGGATTTTTTGGCTGATAAAGGGCGACAGCTTGTAGCCGATGAGCCGATCCAAAATTCGCCGGGCCTGCTGGGCATTTACAAAGTCAATATCAATGGCGCGGGGGTGCTCCATACCGGTAAGCACGCCGTGCTTGGTAATCTCGTTAAAGGTGACCCGGTTTTTCTCTTTCATATCCAGCCCCAACAGCGTGGCCAGGTGCCAGCTGATGGCCTCGCCCTCCCGATCAGGGTCCGTTGCCAGGTACACATAATCGGCGGCCTGGGCCTTTTTTTTCAGGTCCTTTACAAAGTTCTCCTTGCCGGCGATTACCGCATACTTAGGGGCAAAGTCATGGGCAATGTCCACAGACAGCCGGGCGGCGGGCAGATCCCGCACATGGCCCATAGAGGCCACCACGTCGTACCCCTTGCCCAAATAGCCCTTAATGTTTTTCGCCTTGGCCGGCGACTCCACAATAACCAGTTTTGACATTTGTTCTATATCCTTTCTCTCTCGAGCTGTTATTTCTTCCGAAAGCGGCTGCCGGGGGCGCTCTCCGCCAGATCCAGCAGTTCCAGCTTGGTCAGTGCCGCCAGCAGCTGCCCCTGGGGCATAGCTGCCTTGGCTGCCACCTGATCTACCGGGGTGAATACCTCCGGCAGTGCAGCAAGCACCGCACTTTCCGCAGCTGTAAGCAGCGCCTGATTTTCTCGTCGCTTTTTCAGCCGCTGCCGCCCCTCCTCCAGCCGCTCAAAATCGTACTCCTTAGAGGTTTGGGGCAAATTGGCGCCCGGGTCCTGCTCCGCCGCCAGCAGTTGCTGCACGCTGGGCACCCGGTTCAGATCCAGGTGGTAGCGCTCCGCATAACCGGAAAGTAGCTGGACCGGCTGGGTCACCACATAAGCACCGTCGTTGATTAGATCGTTTGTGCCGGCAAAGTCCGTAGACAACACGGAGCCAGGCACCGCATACACATCGCGCCCCTGTTCCAGCGCGCAACGGGCGGTGATCAAAGAGCCGCTGTGGCTGCCGGCTTCTACCACCAGCAAGCCTTCGCTCATACCGCTGATCAAGCGGTTACGCAAAGGGAAGGTGTGCTTCCCTGCCGGGGTAAAGGGTCGAAATTCCGTTACCAGCGCACCGTGGCTACGAATTTCTGCCCGCAGCGGCTCATTTTGCATCAAATACCGGGTACCCAGACCGCAGCCCAGCACCGCAACGGTGGTGCCGCCCGCCAACATCGCGCCCTTATGGGCGGTACTGTCGATTCCCAGCGCGCCGCCGCTGACCACAAGGGCTCCGGCGCCTGCCACGCCCTTAGCCATAATGTCGCACACCTGCACCGCATAAGCGGACGCCTGGCGGGTGCCCACAATGCCCAGGGTCAGCTGCCGGTTCCAGTCCGGCACGGTGCCGTCCACATACAGCACCAGCGGCGGGTCCGGCAGATCCCGCAGCAGGCGGGGATAATCCGGATGGTCATAGGGGAGTATCTGCCAGCCCTGCTGCTTGCAGGCGGAAAGCACTTTGTCCGCAGCGGACAGAGGCGTGCTCTCCAAGTGCTGCACCTGATATTTTGTCAGCGCCGGGGTCATGCGCCACTCCATAATGTTGGCGTCGTACACCGCCTTGGCGCTGCCGAATTCTTCTAACAAAGGCTGTACCGCCGCGCCCTCTCCCAGGGCACATTGGAGCCATACCCAGTAGGCCGTCTCGCTCATCGCATCATCTCCCACATGGTAATGGCCGCCGCAACGGAGGCATTCAGGCTCTCGGCCCGCCCTTTCATGGGAATGGTTACCAGATCGTCGCACACCTGCTTGACCCCCTGGCTGATTCCGTTGCCCTCATTACCGATCACACAGATGGAAGACTTGGTAAAGTGGGTCTCCGTAATTTTGGCTGCCGTATCCACCGGCACGGTGCCAAGCACCTGGAACCCCTCTGCCTTATACAGCAGCAGATCCTCCCGCAAATCTTGACTGACGGTCACCGGCAGCCGCAGCAGGCTGCCCATAGAGGCGCGCAGCGCCTTGGGATTATACACATCGCAGCAGTTATACGCCAGCAAACCGGCTATGCCCAACGCCTCTGCGCTGCGGGCGATGGCGCCCAGATTGCTGGGATCCTGCACCCCGTCCAAAGCGATAAAGCGCCCGGTCTCAATGGTAGGGTTCTCCGCCGGCATTTTGCACACACAGAAGATGCCTTGGGTGTGCTCCGTCTCCGCCAGTTTGTCCGCCACCTCGCTGCTGATCTCCACCGCCCGATCGGCCCGATCACACAACCGGGCGCATTCTGCCGGGTAGCGCGCCATACAGTCGGCGGTGACCAACACCAGCGCAACGGTATAAAACGAATGAAGGACATCAAAACAAAGCCGCGCCCCCTCCAGCACAAAGGAGCGAGCGTCCCGGCGTGCCTTGGCGGAGACCAACAATTTTTTGGTGTCCTTGATCAGTTGATTCTGTTTTCCCGTGATTTTATCCATACACATCTCCGTTTTGGCGTGCTACTATGCAGTCGGCACCGGGCCGACCCCTATCTGTTTAACCAAACCACTGGCTTTATTTATTAAATTAAGTCTTATATTACATTATATCGCAAAAAAGTGCAACACCCAAAGACAAAAAATTTTGACTTTTTGAAAAAAACAAAACGGACCGCACCCAAAAGGGTACAGTCCGTCATTGGCAAATCTTACAGAGCAGCCTTAGCGGTCTCGGTCAGAGCGGTGAAGCCCGCCGGATCGGCAATGGCGATCTCAGACAGCATCTTTCTGTTCAGGTCCACGCCGGCCTTCTTCAGACCGTTCATGAAGGTGGAGTAGTTCATACCGTTTGCCTTGCAGGCAGCAGAGATACGGGTGATCCACATTCTGCGGAAATCTCTCTTCTTCTGCTTACGGCCGATGTAAGCGTACTGGCCGCTCTTCATCACAGCCTGCTTAGCAGTCTTAAACAGACGGTGCTTGCCGCCGTAATAACCCTTTGCAGCCTTTAATACTTTCTTTCTTCTCTTGCGGGTCGCCATAGCGCCTTTAATTCTAGCCATTCTTTCTTACCTCCGATATTCTGATAAAACGCGTTGTCTCTTATTTGTAGGGCACCAGGCGCTTGCACTGCTTCTGGTTGGTCACATCTGCAACGGCAGTCTTGCGCAGGTTTCTCTTACGCTTGGTGGACTTCTTGGTCAAAATGTGGGAGGTGTAAGCGTGGGCACGCTTTACCTTGCCGCTTTTGGTGGTCTTGAAGCGCTTTTTTGCGCCGCTGTGCGTTTTGATTTTAGGCATAATCTATTCCTCCGTTTTGTGAATTTACTTTGCTGCCTTGGGGGACATAAACATCAAGATCTGTCTGCCCTCCAGTTTGGGTTGCTTGTCAACAGAGCCCAGCTCGCCGATCCCCTCGGCAAAGCGCTGCATGGTGGCAACGCCCAGGTCAGAGTGGGCCATCTCCCGCCCGCGCAGGCGGATAGATACCTTCAGCTTGTTGCCGGCCTCTAAGAACTTCTTGGCATGGTTGAGCTTGGTGTTGAAGTCACCGATGTCGATCTTCAGGGACAGACGAATCTCTTTCGTTTCCACGGTCTTTTGATTCTTGCGGTTCTCTTTCTCCCGCTTGGCCTGCTCGTAACGGTACTTGCTGTAATCCATGATCTTGCAGACCGGGGGCTTGGCCTGGGGAGCGATCTTCACCAGATCCAGACCGCGATCATCGGCAATCTTTTGCGCGTCACGGGCGCTCATGATTCCCAACTGCTCGCCGTCGGCGGAGACGATACGAAGCTCTTTATCCCGAATTTGTTCGTTGAGTTGGACTGTGTCCTTTTCTCTGCTGATAAATAACACCTCTTTGATAAAGTTGCACCGGCTGAAAAGCCAAAAAGTGCGGACGCAAAACGCCCGCACTTCTCTCAAATCTCAGGAATGAAGATTGCCCTCTTTGCCGCAGCGGGAGGGGAGAACAGGGTCGTTCTGCTTTGTTGTGGCAATAGTTTACCACACCCGCGCGGATTTGTCAACGGTTTTCTTATTTTTTCACGGTGACAGAGCTGCTCTTGCTCCAGCCGGAGTAGAAATTGGTCTTGTTCACCGTCTTATAGGTACGCACCCGCACATAGTATTTCTTGCCCTTGGTAAGCTTGGAAATGGTCTTGGCGGTGGTCTTGGCGCCCTTTACAGTCACGGTCTTGTTGCCCTTTTTGAAGTTCTTGTCCGTGCTGTACTGCACCTGGTAGCCGGTGGTCTGGGTGGCCTGCTTCTTCCAAGTCACTTTCAGCTGGGCTTTTTTGGGGCTGGTCACCTTGCTCACAGAAGTGCCCTTGGGATTGATGGTAAAGGTGCGCTTTTCCGTGCCGACATAGTGATTCTTAAACTTGATGGTCACGGTGTATTTGCCTACATTCTTGGCGCTCTTGGGGTGCACCAGGTCATATTCGCCTCTGGCGATGGGCTTGCCGTCCTCATCCAGCACAGTTACGCCGGGCCGCTTCTCTTTGCCGTCATAGGTATAAGAAGTCTTGCTCAACTTCACCGTCTTATAAGGGGCGTATATCACAAAGTTCTCATCATCCAGCGCGCAGGTCGTGCAATACTTGATGCTGTAGCCCATTACTGTCTTGGTCGCCTTGCAATTTTCCACCTTAATATCGTGCTTATGCACCAAGGCGTTGAGATTGAGCGTAATCGGACGAGCCAGATCTTCTGTATCATACGTATCTGCATAAACGCCAATAATATAAGCCACACCAGCGTCTAATGTTGCGGCTACGGCCTGACCCATCGCCTGCCATATCGTCTGACTCTTCCACAACATTCAGGTAGTTGTCATAAATCAGAATGTTCGGCATCAAATCTCTCAGCTTTTTGTCCTGTATTTTGAACTCATACATACCCTCGGTGGCCGGAGTAAAGGTAAAGTAAGCTGCATTCATCGTCTGACTAAAGGTAACGGCAGCACTGCCGTCCAGCTCCAGCACGCCGGGGTTGAAAATGTCGTTCTCCGCTGCCTGGGCAGGGATCGCCATGCCGGTGAGCATGGTCACAGCCAGCAGGACAGCCAGCAGGGTGGAAAGTAATTTTTTCATAAAAATTCTCGCTTTCTTTGTTTCTTTGTATGCAGGTAAAAAAATAAGTGCGCCCCACAAGGGACACACTTATTTTATCATGTTTTCAATTTTGCCGTCAACGAAAAGGCCTTTGGCACTTTCTCCAAACTTTTGCTCCGTTCTTTGGTGATAATCGCCAAAAGTCCATTATTGCCAGGGATACTTGGCCTTTAAGCTTTCAAATTCACCATAAGTAGCGGCAAAGTGGAAGTCCCCTTTCAGGTCCGAGAAGAAATACAAATAATCGGTACTGGGGTGCTCCACGGTGGCAGTCATAATTTCCGTACCCGGGTTGGCAATGGGACCGGCAGGCAGGCCGGGGCAACGGTAGGTGTAATAAGCGTCATACACCGACTGGGAAAAGCCATGGTCCCGCAGCGCCTTGGCGTAGTAATAGGTCACATCGCACTCGATCTTCATGCCCTTGTCCAGCCGGTTCTCCAAAGTAGAGGCAATATTGCCTTGACTGGATTTGCTCAGTGCCTCCTTTTGCACAATAGAGCACAGGGTCACAAACTGGTACAGCGTGTAGCCCCGCTGCTTGCAATAGGTTTTCACCTCATCGGTAATCCGCTGGTCAAAGGCCTCTAACATCGCATCTGCAATATCCGTAGCCTTGGAATTCTCCCCAAAGTCATAAGTAGCCGGGAACAAAAAGCCCTCCAAAATATAGCCCACATGGGGGTCATTCTTGGGAAAGTCAGCCAGCCAGTCATAGTCGTAGCCCTCGGTGGTGCTGCACGCCTTTAAGAAATCCTTGGCGCTGCACACATTCTTTTTCTCCAGTGTAGAGGCAATATCAAACACCGTGTAGCCCTCGGGAATAGTGACCTTCACCTTCTTATGGCTAATGTCCGGGTTTTGCAGCTTCTCCGCCAGATCCTGATAGCTCATACCGGCGTTTAGGTAATACTCGCCGTTATAGTATGTAAAATCCGGGTAATTGCGGTCCATCCACCAGGTCCACACCGTATCACTTTTGATCACACCGGCGTTTTTCAGCTTGGCGCCGATTTCGTAGGCAAAGTCGTTGTCCTCAATCACCAAAGTGTACTTGGCGCTGCTGCCCCGCTCCCCGGCCACATCCGTGCGCACCAGATTGTAGGCATACAGCCCGGCAGCCACCAGCGCCACGATCAGCAGCACCGGCAACAAGATCCGCAGGGATTTATTTTTCTTCTTCGTCATGGTCGTTCTCTCCCAACAGGCGGTGCAGTGCCGCCCCGGTCAATTCCATTGGCAAATGGCGCATACCCCGCTGCACAAACGGCTGGCCACAGGGCACAAACCCCAACTTCTCATAAAAACCCACAGCCTCCAGCCGAGCGTCCACCGGCACACGGTGCGCGCCCTGTTCGGCGGCACGGCGCACCAGCGCCGTTACCAGTCGGCGGCCGCTTCCCTGCCCTCTGGCAGCGGGTAAAAAGGCAATGCGCCCGATTTTATAGTTCTCCGCCGCTCCTTGCAGGCGACCGGTGCCCAGAGGGCTGCCCTCTGCCGTCAGCAGCGCATAAACGGTATCTGCCCCCGGCAGATCCGCCGCGTCAAACTCCTGCTGCTCCGGCACGCCCAAATCCTGCACAAACACCTGTCGGCGAATGGCACGCACCTGTGCCATATCCGGATCTTCGGCGGTAAAAAAGCGCAAGGGGCTCATCGCACCGTCTGCACTTTCAGCATATTCGTTGTGCCGCTGGCACCCAAAGGAATACCGGCGGTAATAACCACAATATCGTCCGGGTGGATCAGGCCGGTCGTACGGCCCACCTCCACCGCGTGGTCAAACAGAGCGTCCGTATTATCCTGGCGCACGCAGCGTACCGGCACCACGCCCCAGCTGAGCATCAGCTGGTGCAGCACCTTCTCCTCCGTAGTGGCGCCGATAATAGGTACATCCGGGCGGTACTTGGAGATCATGCGGGCGGTGGTGCCGCTTTGCGTAACCGTTACGATGGCGGCAGCGCCTAGGTCATGGGCGGTGGTCACCGTAGCGTGACCGATAGCAGAAGTAATATTCTTCGTCAGCGGCGCCGGATACACATTGGAAAAGCGCACCTTGTAATCAATGTCCTCCTCCGTGGTAGCGGCAATGGATGCCATGGTCTGCACTGCCTCTACCGGGTGGGCGCCCATAGCGGTCTCGCCACTGAGCATAATGGCGGAGGTGCCGTCATAAATAGCGTTAGCCACATCGGTGATCTCTGCCCGGGTGGGGCGGGGATTGGTGATCATAGACTCCAGCATTTGGGTAGCGGTCACTACCACTTTGCCGGCAGAATACACCTTGCGAATGATCATCTTCTGAATGGCAGGGATCCGCTCAAAGGGGATTTCTACGCCCATGTCGCCGCGGGCCACCATAATGCCGTCCGCTTCTTCAATAATCGCATCAATGTTATTGACGCCCTCCATATTCTCGATTTTAGCAATAATACGCACATCGTTCCAGCCCAGCGCCTGGCAGAAGTTGCGCAGATAGATCACATCCCCTGCGGTACGCACAAAGGACGCGGCGATAAAATCGAAATCATGAGACGCGCCGAATTCCAGATCCTGCATATCTGCCGGAGACAGGTAAGGCATATTCAGGCTGATGTCCGGCACATTCACGCCCTTTTTGTTGGTGAGCAGGCCACCGTCCGTTACCCGGCAAACGATCTCGTCCCGGCGCAGCTCCGTCACCTCCATGGCGATCAGGCCGTCGTTAATGAGGATAGAGGTGCCCACTTCTACATCTTCTACCAGCCCGGGGTAGTTCACATAGCAGTGCTTGGCATCACCCAGGCATTTTTTTGTGGTAAGCGTAAAAGTATCACCTTGGTGAATCACGACGCCGTTTGGATCTTCAAAGTCCCCGGTGCGAATTTCCGGGCCCTTGGTATCCAGCAAAGTAGCCACCGGCACACCCTGCGCCTCACGCACACGTATCAACTGCTCCAGCCGCTTGGACTGGGCATCGTAATCACCGTGACTAAAGTTGAACCGTGCCACATCCATACCGGCCTTAATCATATCCGCCAACACCTGATCGTTATCCGTTGCCGGACCGAGGGTGCAAATAATTTTTGTTTTTTTCATTCTACAAGACTCCTTGTTTCTATGATTCCAAATTTCATTTTACCACAAAACCGCCAAAAGGCAACACCGGCAACCGGTTTTTTACATAATCTTAAAATAACCGGGTTTGGAAGTGAAAATACTGGTAAAAAGCACAAAAATTCGGCGGCAGAATTGTGGAAAATCCATAATCCGCCGCCGATAAAAGACTGCTATTTGCGTATTTGTCGATTATTTTTTCTTAGAAGTATTCTCGTGCTTCTGGGTACTGGCCTGGGTGGTGGTCACTTGATCCAGCCGTGCCTTGTCGATCTGCAGGGTTTTGTACTTGCCGTCGCCCTGGTCAATAAGCAAAGTCTTGCCGTCATAAGCAATATAAAAAGTCTTGTACGACTTCATCTGGTACACCGGTTTGCCGTTCTCATCCTTGCCGGTCTGGTCCATATAGCCCGCCTCGGCGCGAATATACTTCTTGCCCTTGATTTCCGAGCCAATGGTGCTGAGCATAAACTCATATTTTTTCTTGCCCACATTGTCCAGACCCAGCTCTTTTTTAGAATAGCTCTCCAGCAAACGGATCGCCGTATTGCCGGTAATGGCTGCGGACTTGGTCTCTAAGGGAGATGTGGTGGTCTCTGCCGTGGTGGTCTCGCCGCCGGATCCGCCTTTGGTGCAGCCGGCAAACACGCCCAGCAGCAACAAAACAGCCATACAAAGGGTAAACCATTTTTTCATGAAAAAAGCCCTCACTTTCCTTATTTGCATTATACTTTAGACGCTGGGCGTTGTCAACGCCGCAGACACAAAAAAGGCAAGTTTTTACATCTCCTCCGGACCGTACAGCAAAAGCAAGCGGGCAATGGTCTCCTCGCTGAACAGCTCTACCCCGCGCCCGGCCAGCAACGCCGCCGTCACGCCCTGCCCCGGCACCACCGTGCCGGTAAAGGTGCCATCATAAACAAAGTGGCTGCCGCAGGAGGGGCTGCGCTCCTTAAGAAGCGCCAGGCCGCAGTTTTCCTCCTCAGCAATATACAGGGTTTTTTCCGCCCCGTCCGCAAAGGCAGCGGTCACATCGACACCGCTTTTACTCACCACGCAGCCATCCCGAATTTCACTTGGCTCCCGGGGAATAGGCAGTCCGCCAAAGCACTCCGGGCACACCGGAATCAGCTGAAAATAGCGTTCCAGCGCCCGCACCTGCTCATTCCTGTTATTGCCGCCGCTGTACTTGCAGTTCTCCCCCAGCAGGCAGGCGGAGACCAGCAGCTTAGGCTTCGTCATAGTCATAGGTACATACCTCGCTTAAATAAGTCTTGGTCATAACGCCGTTGGTATAAGTGATATAGAACCGGGCGCTCACCTGCCCGGTGGCAGAGGAGGAGCCGTACAGCAGCACCTTGCGCCCGGGGGTACAGGCCGCAGGCATTCGCTTAACCGCATAGCCCTGGGCATTGGTTGCACCTACCCGCTCCGGCACCAAATCCGTCTCAGCCATATTCTTACCGTACAGGAAGCCGCAGTCCACGACCCGGTACTCGTTAAAGGCACGCACATTCACCTCAAATTGGCGGCGGTAGGCACCATTTTCCTCTGCCGACTGGCGAATATACAGCACACCGATCTTGGCCTGCACGCCATAAATTCGATCCAGCGTCACCTTCGGCAGCACCCGGTTCACCGACAAGTTGGCACCATCGCTTGGACTGACCTCTTGCCGCTGAGCCAGCACATCGTCCCGTGCGTTTACATAACCGTCGCCGTTCAAATCACCCACCAGTAACAAAACAGCCGCCGGTGCGGTGGTGTTGCCGCCGCTGACAGACAGGGGCACACGGCGGGGCACGCAGCCGTTACCGCAAAAAGTCAAAGTATAATCTCCGCAGGATACGCCCTCAAACAGAAACACACCGTTCTCGTTGGTCACCGCCACCGGCGTGCCGTCCAACGATACGGAGATGTTTTCCAGCGGCGCACCGGCCTTGTCCGTGACCGTGCCCTTGACAAAATGCCCCTCCGGCTGGGTGGGCGACAAAATGTTCGTTTCCTCCGTACCGCAGCGAGTACAGTAGCGCTGCTCACGGCCTGCCACACAGCAGGTGGGCGCCGTATAGGCGCGCTGCACCCAATTGTGACCCAAAGCCGGGGTGTCTGCGGTGCAGCTGTCGCCGCACACGGTGCAGGTGTAATTGGAACGCCCGGTTGTTGTACAGGTAGGCGCCGTTTGCACCGTCTCCGAATAAGTATGACCATTCGGGGGCAGCTCTACCGTGCCCAGATCTGCGCCGCAGCGGGCGCAGGTGCGGCTGCGGGGGGGGGCCGCCGGGGCGGGCCCAGGTGAC
>OGPV01001323.1_pt1 | contig 17045 bp, 18 predicted proteins | sample 1553001 | NCBI WGS metagenome assembly OGPV01 (sample SAMEA2580268, study PRJEB22360) | human gut metagenome | biome: human gut; feature: human-associated habitat; material: faeces | place: Denmark | collected 2008/2010
CCGAGCTGAACGTATACGATCAGCCGCTCGTCCCGCTCGACCGTAAACGGCTTGCTCACCGCGAATCGCTCATTGCCGGCGGCAAATGGCACGACCCGATGTTCGATTATGCCCACCAGTTCGCCGATGCCGACGATATCATCATTGCCGCTCCCTACTGGGATCTGGGCTTTCCGGCACAGCTGAAAACCTACATCGAGAACATTTATGTCCCCGGCATTGTCAGCGCCTACAACGCCCACGGGCAGCCGTGCGGCCTGTGCCGCGCCCGCAGTCTGACCTACATCACCACCGCAGGCGGCGCGTACGACCCGCGGTTCAGCTTCGATTATCTGACCGCTATGGCCAAAGAATACTTCGGTATCCGCGAGACCCGACTTATCTATGCGGAGTGTCTCGACATCTGCGGCAACGACCCCGAGGCTATTCTGCAGTCCGCAATTGACCAAATGGAAAGGAGCGCTGACCGATGACCGGAACCTGTGACGACTGCGCCTACAACGTCTACGATGATGAAATGGATGAATATGCTGAAGAATTTTATGAAACAAAAAAATCAAAAGATGATGAACTAGAAAGATAATTAAAATAAAGAAAGTTGGTGATAAATATGCTTACTATAAATTGGAAGCAAGTATATGAATTTAATTTAAATGATAATAAACAATGGATTTTGATTCTTTATGATATATCACAAAATCATTATGTTGGAGTACCTGTTTATAATGAAGAAAAAGAAAATAGTATTCATTTAAAATCTATTAATAAATATGCGGTATTAGATGAAATAACTGATTATAATCGCTCTAATATTAAAAGATGTGTCTACATTAAAGGTAAACCTATTAAAATAACTAATAAAGAATTTGATGATATTTTATTAAGATCTAAAATTAGTTTTTTAAACTATGTTAAAGATAATACAAATAATGATCCAGATGGCATATCATATAATAAATGGTGTAAAGATAAGTTAGAATTAATAAATAAAAATGGTGATGATACTACTAATTTAAAAGTTGGAGCTATATATTGGGTAGATTTAGGGTATAATATTGGTAGCGAATTAAGAAAATTAAGACCAGCAATATTATGGAGAAGTGCATCAAATAAAAAAATGTGGACTGCTATACCACTTACTTCAAAACATAAAGATGATAATTATTATTTTCACTATGATTTATTAGATGAAAAATTAGGAACTGCTAGATTAGAAAACTTAATTAATATTAGTTCTAATAGAATTAGAGAACCATATTATATAAATAATAAAATAGCAACTATTACTAAAATAGATAATGATGCTATATTAAAAATAATAAAGAAGTATTATGCTTTTGAAGAAATAAAAGAAACAAATGGAACTATTAAAAAACATAATACTATTTATAAATCTAAAGAAAATCGTGAAAAAGTGTTGACTTAGAGAGTTAAAATGGTATAATTAAAGTACTTTAGATTGTTGCAGGTGTATTTATACACTTGGTAGAAGTTTTTCAAAAGGAAGAGTTTATCTCTTCCTTTTGCTTTAATTAATCAAATAAATTACATATAAATTCAGCACTTTTTTTAAGACTTTTACTTCTTTCTTCTTCAAGTGTTTTTCTTTGATTTTCAGATAATCTAACATTACCTTGAATATAATCATATTGTAAACTATTAATTTGTATTGATTGACTAGGATAAACTTCTCCTTCAGAGAAACCATCTCTATATAATGAATGTTTTGACATTTTGAAAGTTAGGTATGTTGATAAGTCATTAGCTTTTGCAAGTTTTTCATTTAAATCATTAATGTTATAAATAGTAGGTGTAATTAAGCGAACTATATCACTTTTTAGAACACTACCATTTTCATCTAATACAATATCTAACTCAGTTAATAACTCTTGTATTGGTTGAATATCTTTATTGCCAATTTTTTCAATAAGACTTAATAATATTTTAACTTTATTTCTTACAATGGCTGTATATCTATTAAAGTACTCTAATGTATAAGGCTCGAAACAATATCTTGCTACACTTAAATCATCTACAAACTCTTGTGAAGAATTTTCAATATCTTGTTTTGTCCATTCAGCAATATTTCTGCTTCTTTTAGGTCTTGGACTTTCAATTCTCTTTTTTAATTCAGGATCTTCTTCAATAAATTTTTGTTCAAGATATTTTTCAATTTTTTCCCTTGTAACAACAATTTGATTATCATTAACATCTTTCTTTATTTCGTTAATTGATTTTCCTAGTATATTTTCTAGAATACTAATTATAATTTTCGAATCATAATATTTATTTTCGCTTTCACTAAAATAAGTTTCAAAATTTATATTTGCCATAATAACCCTCCAATTTCTGATAATATTATAGCATAATTCCAATTATTATAAAATAATAAGTAGTATTATATAATAAAAAAATTTAATTTATGGTATAATAATCTAAATTATCTTTTATATGGGGGAATAATAATGGAGTTAAAGGAGATATATAGTAATCTTCCATATGACTTAGCAGGATCACGTACAAAAAATAGATTTGATTTTGAAGTTTTATATGGAATAGAGCAATTAATTGATAATTACAACAAAATAGATAATTATTATGTTGTTTTTGACTATGTATGCGATATTGAATTACATTTTGATAATAAACTAAAGTTTTATCAAGTAAAAACTTCCGATACTGGAAAATCAAATAAGGTTAGTTTTTTAACAAATAAAAAAAGTGATAAATCTCAGTCAATAATAGGAAGAATTTATAGTATATCAGGAAAAACAGAAGAAGAAAAAGAAAATATTTCGGTATTGCTTGTGTCGAATGCGCCTTTGGTTAACAATCAATATGCAACAAAACCTAATGAAATTATACTATTAGATGAAATTGATTTAGATGTTAAGAAAAAAATTATAGAATATTTACAAAAAGAAACTAATCAAGAAACAATTAACTTAAAAAACATTTATTATTTATATAGAAATGTTGGTGTTCAAGATTTCGAAAATAGTATAATAGGTAAATTAAGCAAGTTTTATGAAGAAGAAAAGAAAAGTTCTATCAATAAGCCTACTGTTTTATTAGACTCGATTAAAGCAATAGCTATTAATAAAGCGAAATACGAAAAAGAATGTAGCTTTGAAGATTTATATCAAAATAAAGCAATAAGTAAAAAAGAGTTTACTGACATGGTTAATTATCATTACTCGCAACATAGTGATTTTCATAAAAAATGCGAGGAACAAATTACGAGTTTAACAAATGATAATTTTTCCCTTCAAATAAAATGTCTAAAAGCGTTAACAGAAATAATATCTGGTAAGGATAAGAAAAAAAATGAATTTATAGACATAATTTGTGATACAATTAAAAAGGATATAGAATTAGGATATGCTAATAGTTTGAAAGAATATGCAATAAATTTTAAAAATAACCATCAGGATATTAAATTCCCTATATATGATGATGAAAGTACAATATTTACTATGGTTATATATTGCGTAGAAAAGATTAAGGAGGAAATGAAATAATATGAAAAAATTAGTTATAAATGGATTATATATATACTCTTTAAAAGAAAAAAAAGCATATCATACTGAATTCAAAGATGGCATTAATTTCGTTACCTCATGTAAGGAAAATGGTAATAAACGTGGTAAATCTGTAATAATGAAAAGTATATATAGTACTTTAGGAGCAGATTGTTCATTTGATCCAAAATGGGATTTTGCAAATAAAACTACAATATTAGATATAAATATAAACGATGATAAATATTATTTTATAAGATCAAATAATTATTTCAGAATAGTTGATTCTAATTTTAAAACTATTTTTGAAACGACAAGAAGAATAGAATTGTCAGAAAAATTAAGTGAACTATTTGATTTTTATATAGAATTACCAAATAGAGAAAATAGATTGGAATTAACTCCACCAACATATATGTATTTATTAAATTATGTAGATCAAACTGGATTAAATTGTACAACGTTTAGTTCATTTAAGGGATTAGCACAGTATAGCAATTATAAAAAATATGCTTTGCTATCTCATTTTGGTGTATTTAATGAAGAATATTATGATTTAGATAAAAAATTAAAGGACAGTAATGATGAATTAGAAGCAAACAAAAAGGAAGCTAATGATTTAGATAAATTAATACAAAAAATAGAAAAAGAATTGTCTGGCAACAATTATTCTTTAGATATGACATCATTAAATCACGAAATAGAATTAAGTAAAAATGAGTATAATGAGATAGTAAAAAATTTAAATGATACGAGAAATAAAATAATTCAATTACAAAATAGTAAAACTGAAGTAGAGCATTTATTAGAAGAATTAAAAAATAATATTTCTGACAATAATAAAAACTATAAGAATTATGATAATGAGATATGTCCTTATTGTAAATCTCATATCGATCCATTTGAATTTAGTTATAAATATTATGATAAAAATGATGACTATCTTTTTATTAATCAATCATTAATGACAAAACTAGATGATTTAAAACATAATATAAAACTTCAAGAAGAACACTATAAAATGTTTATTGATCAAATGAATGTTTATGATAAAAAAATAAAGACTATAAATTCAGGAATTGATGATGTCATAAAGCACAAAGGATTTATAGAAATGCAAAATAAACTTTCTGAAGATTTATATAAATTAAAGCAAAGAGAAATAACGTTAACCCAACAAATTAAAGATATTAAATCCAAAATAAGAAAATATAATCAATTAAAACAGGAAATAGATAATGAATATTTTAATATTATGTCTGAAAGTCGTGACACTCTTTCTTTACAAGAAATCAATCCTTCAAACATAAAGAAAATAGATAGTTCGTTTGATATTACAGGTAGTATGAGACCATTATCTACTATTGCATGGTATTTGTGTTTATTAAAAATAAAGGACAAATTTAATCCAAATGCGATAAAATTACCAATAGTTTTTGACAGTCCAAATAATGCAGAATTAGATGATGATAATATAGCAAAAACATTTAAATATATATTAGATAATATTGATAATAATTCACAAGTAATAATATCTACAATAGAGTTTAAAAAAGAATTATATCAAAACTATAAAATTAATAATGTTATTGAATTAACTAATGAACCATATAAATTATTAAATGATGAAGATTATGCAAAAACAATAAATCTTTATAAAAAAATTATGAACTTATAAGTTGTAATTAATTATCTATAATGTTATAATGCTTATAGGAATTAGTTGTTTATCAACTTTTACTTTAGGGTTTCAGATAACCTTTGTTATCGCCCCAGTATGTTATTTAGACTAAGAATTAATTTTCTTAGTCTTTTTAATTTTTAAAATAATTCTATTGTATGTTAAAATTAATTGGTGATTATATGTGTAATGAAATTATAAAAAGAGAAAATAAAAATTGGTCTGCGAAAGAAGATATAATTTTATTAAATAATTACAAACAACTGGGGTATAGCGAAGTAGCTAAACTAGTATCTAGAAGTTCATCATCATGTAGAAATAGATTATATAGACTAAGAAAAAACAATAAAACTATTAAGTCTAAATATCAAATGTTTAATAAAAAGTGGACCACATCAGAAGATAATTTCTTAAAAACTAATTATCCCGATAAAGGAGCAAAGTGGTGCGGCAAACATCTAAATCGTTCACCATCATCCTGCATTTCTAGAGCCATAACATTGAAAATAAAAAGAAGTTATCATTGGTCAAAAGATGAGGATGACATAATAAAAAAATACTATCCCTTGTATGGCGTAAATAAAGTTAGCGAACTTTTGAAGAGAAATAAACAAACCTGTTTTCAAAGAGCACATGTACTTGGGATTAAATATATAGATACTAGTAAATGGAGTAAGGCTGAAGTAGATTTTCTAAAAAAGTATTATCCAGAAAAAGGATCAAAATATGTATCAGAAAAATTAAATAGGAGTTATATTGCCTGCAGATCTAAAGCTGCCATCTTGAAATTAAAAAGAATACCAAACTGGAGTGAAAGAGATAAAAAATTCTTAAAAAAATATTATCCTAAATATGGTGCCACATGGTGCGCTGAAAAATTAAACAAAACCCCAAGAAAATGTATAACATATGCTGCTAAACATAAAATTCACTATATCAATAAAGCCTTATGGACGGAAGAAGAAATTGCCATTCTAAAAAAATACTATCCCATTATCGGAAAATTTGTTAGTGAAATTATTAAGACTAAGAACGAAAAGGCATGTTCTCAAAAAGCCACTAGGTTAAAAATAACTTATACTAAAGATGATAGCTCAGCCGTAGAAAAAATTAAGACCTACCTCAATAGCCAAAAAATAGTTTATAGGCAAGAAGTAGGATTTGAAGGATGTGTTGACAAAAATGCATTATTATTTGATTTTGCAATATATGAAGATAACAACTTAAAAAAGCTAATTGGTATAATAGAGTATGATGGTTCACAACACTTTTTACCAACAACACTTTACAGCGATAAAAAAATTAATGCGAAAGAGGTTTTAGAAAGGACACAAAGACATGACCAAATAAAAAATAGATATTGCCAGAAAAATAAAATTCCAATGCTTAGAATAAAGTACTGCCAAAATAATATCGAAAAATTAGTTGCTGAGTTTTTAAAACATAGAGAAAAATATATAGAATGGTATAATCAAGAGTATTCATTTGAAAAATATTATTCTGAAATAGAGGATGAAGAACTAAGAAAATATTTTATCCATTTTTCAAAGTATAAAAATAAAGGAATCCCCAATATTAATCCTAATTTTTGTATAAACAAATGGTCAAGAGATGATGACTTATTTTTAGAAAAATACTATCCAGATAATGGTAGTTTATGGGTTTCGAAAAGACTTCATAAAACACAGTCAGCCTGTATAAATCATGCTAATAAATTAGGCATTGTAAGAAGTAATCACTGGAAAAGAGAAGAAGATACATTTGTTTTAAAATATTATTTGTCTAAAGGACCTCTATGGATCTCTAAAAAATTAAAACGAACTAAAAATTCTATTGAACATCGGGCTCATAGATTAGGAGCAGAAAAAAGAATTAAATATTGGACCAAAGAAGAAGATCAAATTCTTCTTTCAAATTGGAATATAAAAAGTGAGAAAGAACTATCTGAAATAATTGGTAGAACAAAGATGTCAATCGGTAATAGAAAAAAGATTTTAAGAAAATATAGAACCAAAGAGCAAGTAGTTGAACTGAATTAACTATTATAATATAATAAAATATAAGTTTACGATTCTTAAAAAAGAAATAAATTATATAATATAATGGGAGAAAAAAATATGTTAAAAAAAATAAAACACCAAAATAATAAAAAGTTAATTGCTATTTTAATTTGCCTATTTCTAGCTATTACTTCCTTTTGTATTTATATTTCTTTCATTGAAGATGAAGAGAAAAAAGAAAAGCCAATTAATTATAATGATCTAATCGCAACAAATTCAGACAAGAAAAATATGTATGTATCAATAGAAATTGCTGATATTCCATATCAAATAGCACAAAGAGAAGTTAACTATACATATATAAAATACTATATCTTATATGACAAATCCAACTATATGTATGTTGCAAAGTTAACAGATGAAACATATAAAAAAATAAAGACGGCCTATGAAAAAGATAAAACTAATTTTTCTTACACTTTAACAGGATACATTTACAATACCCCAAGTGATTTAAAAAAGCTTATAATAGATGAATTTAATAAAAATACCTCTAATAAAATAACAAAAGATAATTATTCAAACTACTTTGGATCTACTTATTTTGATGATACATATACAAAATTTACTACCGGTATTGCCATTAGCTTAATTATTGTATTTTTAAGTATAGCATCAGCTATTGCCATATTTATTAACTGGTTAATTTGTGCTATAAACACTAAAAAGACATTATCCAAAATGGATTATGATGAAGTAGAGCGTGAATTGGCAAAAACTAGCATGAAAGAATATAAAAAAATAGGCCTATATTTAACTGATAAATATCTAGTATCACTTTCTTTAGGATTACACATTTATAACTATAATGATATTTCTTGGATTTATATAGGAAATACTAGTACAAGGTTTGGAAACAAAGTATTTCTTAATATATTTATGAAAAATAAGAAGAAATTCAAAACAAAAAAGGTTGATTCTCTGCAAGAAGAAATGTTAGAAGAGACCCTACAAGAAATATCAACTAAAAATGCTAATATTTTATTAGGATATACCTATGAAAATATGACTAATTATAATAAAAGTAATTAATGGAGGCTGTCATGGGAAGAACACGTTTAATAAAAAAATTAAAAAGCAAAGGAATTATATTATTAATAGCGGGAATAATAATATCTTTAATTAGTACATTAATGTCAGTTGCCTTTATAATTGATGGCTTAAATCCTATATTAATAGCGTTTATTATTATGTTAATATGTGGAATTATCTTTATTTATAATGGTGTTGACTATTTAAAGAGGGAAAATTCAAAATTTATAAAGAAACACCCTGAAATACTTGAACTAGCCGATGATTTAGATATAAATAAAGTATATGAAGATAATTTTATTATCATATCAAATAAAGCTATATCACCCAAAAAAGATATAACAAAAGTTGCAGCACTAGATGATGTTTTAGGAATATATGAAAGTATTCAAAGAACAAATGGAATAGTTACAAGTCATATTATTCGACTAGAACTACGCGATGGAAGATGTGTTACTATTAATGTTTACGCCAAAAAAAGAGAAACTAAAGATAATCTAGTTTTAACAATTAGTAACTATTGCCATAATGCCAAAGTAGGATACTCTAATGAGACATTATCTTACATAAAAGAACAACGTAAAGAATATAAAGAAAAAAGAAATTAAGACTATCAAAATTAATATCAAGAGGTAGAAAAATGAGTAATATTACAAGAAATGCCATTGTTAATTTCTTCAAATTAATAGCGGCAAAAAAGGAAATAAAGGACATTACTATTCAAGAAATAACAGCTAATTGCGGTTTAAAAAGACAAACATTTTATAATTATTTTCAAGATAAATATGATCTTATTAAATGGATGTATTTAAATGAAGTAGTTTTAAAAATAGAACAAGATGATACATGGATAGAAAAGTATAAAGAGTTATTTAATTACTGCTTAACTAATAAGAATATGGTTTTAAATATTTATAACTGTGAAGCTCAAAATTATTTACTACATTTTATCACTCGTCATTCTAAACCAATAATTAAAAATGTTATAGACCAAAAAAGTTTAGAACTTAATATCGAAGAAGATGATAAAGAGTTCTTATGTTCATTTTATTAGGTGCTTTAGGACCTCTCATCATAAACTGGATAGAAAATGGAATGAAAGAGGATGTTAATAATATCATAAATAAAGTACAATTACTTTTAACAGGCAATATAAGTAACTATCTCAAATTGACAAAGAAAGACAAATGTCATTAATTTTGACACTTGTCTTTTTTTGCCTTTTACTATTAAAAGTTAGAATAATAAAATAATAATTGTAATACATAATACAAAGTATTACACATTTATGTATAATTTAAAATAAAAATAAAATAATAAAAAAGAAAGGAAATTTATATGACAGAAAAAGAATTAAAAGAAAAGATAAATAAAATTAATGATGAATTGAATAATATAAATGAAAAACTAAAGGATTCAACAGATACCGCTATTATAAAAGAAATGTATGCTAAAGATGAGCTTGATGATAAAATAAAAGAAGCTCGTGAAAAGTTAAATAAAACAAAAACAACACTAAAAGAAAAACAAGCAAAAGGTAAAAAAACATTTGCCAATTACCTAAATAAAATAGAAGAAAGTATTAATGAAGGAAGAGCTAAATTAGCCGATAAAAAAGAGGCTAGAGATAAAGCCAAATTAGAAAAATATATAGACGATAGATTAGAATATACATCTGACTGTATCGCCCTTGCTCTACTTGCAGCAGATGAAGCGAAACTTTCTTTTATAGAAGCTTTGGAAGCAGAAGCTGAATACGAAGAATTATATGACGAAGATTAACAGATTTAATATCTGTTTTTTTTCTTGCATCAAAATAATTAAATGCTATACTTAATTTAGGAGAAAAATTATGAAAGTATTAACAATTAAAGAACCATGGGCAACCTTGATCATTGATGGCTATAAAAAATATGAATTTAGAAGTTGGAAAACAAAGTATCGTGGCAAAATATTAATTCACGCAGGTATGAGTCTTGAAAAAGACATGTTAAAAAGATTTAAAGACTACAACCTTGAATGTCGCTGCGGGGAAATAATAGGAGAAGCCGAATTAACCGATTGTATATTAGTAGATGAAGATTTTAATGAAAAATTACGTAATATTGATAAAATTGTGTATGGAAAGAGTAATCACGTAGAAAAGTATGCCTGGAAACTTGAAAATATCAAGAAATATAGACACCCCATAAAGATAAAAGGAAAGTTAGGTTTATGGAATTATGAAAAAAGTAATACCAATTAAAACTATATACAAGAATATAAAAATATGTTATAACTAAAATAGGAAAGGAGAGGTGTTTGTGTATTATAGTACAAGTTATTCTACATCAGGATTAGAAAATATTTCATCTGGTACAGTAATTGCAGCTTTAGCGGTTGCTATAGTTTCAATTATTGCTCAATGGAAAATATTTACTAAAGCAGGTAAACCAGGATGGGCAGCAATTATTCCATTCTACAATATGTATACATTATTTGAAGTTGCAGGAATGAATGGTTGGATGTTTTTATTAATGTTACTTCCAATAGTTAACATTGTTATAATGATTATGTTATATGTTAATCTAGCAAAATCATTTGGTAAATCAACTGGATTCGCTGTTGGATTAATATTCTTAAACTTTATCTTTATGTTAATCCTAGGATTCGGTTCTGACCAATATGTAGGAAACAAAAACGCATAAATAGGAAATAAGTAGAAACTCTAAGTGAGTTTCTTTTTAATAAACTATAGGATACAAACAAAAAGAAAAATGATATCACTATTTAAATACATTGAAAAATATGGAAACTTTAACTTTTATGAAAAGGAATTTACAGAAGTAGATAATGTTATTCTATCAGCATTAGCTTATATAGATTTTAATGGAATAGTTTCTAATAATGTAAAAGAAAAGAAAACATTAAAAGATGTTGCTGCATCATTTTTTACCAAATATACTAAAAAAGATATATCAAATAATATTTTATCTATAAAAGAAGCAATAAAAGTATTAGAAAAGATTAAGGACTATAAAAGATATCAAGATCTTCTTTTATATAATTACATCTATGAAAAGAATGAAGAAAAACAATTTTGTGCTATCTGTATTAAAGTAACAAAAGACTTGGTATATGTTTCCTATGAAGGAACAGATGAATTAATAAGTGGTTGGAAAGAGGACTTTGAGTTATCGTATAAGTTTCCTGTACCATCACACATAGACGCCGTTCATTATCTAAATTCATCTATTAAATGGAATGACAAAAGAATTATTATAGGAGGCCACTCCAAAGGCGGAAACTTAGCCCTAATTGCCGCTATGTACTGTAACTTTTTTATCAGAAGAAAAATAATAAATGTTTATAGTAATGATGGACCAGGTATATTAGAAGAAGAACTAAAATCCAAGAATTTAAAAAGAATTAGCAAGAAATATATCCATATCATTCCAAGTTATAGTATAGTAGGTCTTATACTTAATCATCCCAATAATGATAAAGTAATAAAGTCATCTAAAAAAGGAATACTTGCACACGATCTTTTAACATGGGAAGTAGAAGATGACAAATTTATAGAAGATAGTCTAAGTAATTCTAGTATTAGATTTAAAGAAATTACCGATAAATGGTTAAAAGAATATTCAAACAAAGAAAAAGAAGAATTAACTAAGGAGTTATTTTCTATCTTCGAAAGAGAAAACATAACTACATTGTTAGATATCAAAAAACAAAAAATAATAGGTATTATAAACCTCATCAAAGAAAGTAAAAATATGGACTATAAATCAAAAAACATGTTTAAAGATTTGTTAATGATTGTAATAGATGAATATTCAGACAATACCAAAAAGATTATTAAAGAAACAGTAGAAGAGGGCAAAAAAATACTAAAAATAAAATAAGAAATATAAACATATGTAATTTCCCCTAAAGGCCGATATATTAAAGTATACCGGCTACTTTTTTTAGAAAATATAAGTTTTTTAAGTATTTGTTATTTTAAAAATATGTTTTTAGGTAGCAAAATTTCTAAAATTTAATTTTATTAAGTAATATCATTTAAAAGTACTAAAAAATAAACAAAAATTATATTAAATATGGTGAAAAGATACATAATCTTAATGCCTCCTGAATGTAAAATTTGACAAAATATCAAAAAAGTGTTATAATTAGCACACATTTAAGGGGGAAAAGGAAATGTTAGAAGGATTAAAAAAATTTGTAAATTGGAATAATGGTACTATAACTGAATTATATGATTTTATAGATGTATATGAAGAAAGAGCTATAGTAGATGCTGATGAAGACATAAAATATTTAGTTCAAAAACTATTTAATGTTGTATTTAAACAAGCTGATTTAAGAATGTCACAAATTTCAAAGACATATTGTACATTAGCGCTTGCTAGAATGTCTAGTGATGTTACTAGAAATAGTAAGAATTGTGATAGTGAATCAAAAGCCTTAATTCAGTTATTACTTGGTAGTTATCTAGATATTTATAAGTCAATCTATAAAAAAGATGATGGTGAAATAGATCAAGAAGTTGAAAAAATATATTATATTGAAACAACAACTCCAAAACCAAAGAGTAAAGAAGAGTTAGCACAATTATATAATAAAATCACAAAAGTTATGAATGATGAAAAATTTGATATTTATGAACAAGGTCTTGATGAAGAAAAACTAGCACCATTATATGACAATGTTTTAAATGGCGAAAGACCATGCCATATGCTATCTGCAAATTATTTAGAAGTATTAGAAAAAGAAAACAGACAATTTAGATTAAATTCTTGTTTATAATAAAAACAGAAAACTAGTTATATAAGAAATTTATAACTAGTTTTTAATTATAAAGACAAAAAAAGAAGACATTTAACAGAAAACAGGTTAATATGTAAATATAAGGAGGTAAAATAATGAATTCAGATTACGCATATGTACACTTTACTCAACCAATTAAAGAAAGTGATCAAACTATAAATGGAGAATTGGTCAATTAAATTCCCCAATTTTAGAGGGTGAAACTAATTTGATGGGTGTATCAGAATATAATAGATTTCAAAATGACTTTCCAGATCGTATTAAAGGTAAAATTATTAAGGAAGATAATCTATTAAACGTTTTAAATGCTTTATATGATAATTTAGGTAAAGATATGGAAAATATATCACAGTTAGATGAAGTTACAAGAACTAAATTTGAACAATTAGGTAATACTTTAGATTTTGTTAATGCAATGGAAAGTAATCAACAATCATATAAAAGTGAAGTAGAAGATTTAGCTAATAAATTATATCTTGTACAAAATCGAGTTAGGGCAGCACAAAGAAGTAAGACTCATCAAAATGGTCGCTCTATGTAAATAAAATATAAGCAAAAGGTATCCATTATGGATACTTTTTTTGTTCTATTATTTAAAACATTATCATATATTTGTTACTGTCAAGGAGAAAATATGAAAATATCTTTACCAGTTTATTCTAAAGGAGAAGAAGTAATAAATAGTATGACACATGGAGTAGGAGCAGTATTATCGCTAATAGGAACATTTATAGTAACTAATTTGACAAAAGAAAAAATATCTTTAATTTTAGGACTTATCTTTTGCATATCTTTATTCTTATTATATACCGCATCTGCTATATACCATGGATTACCTAAAAGTTCTAAAATAAAAAGAATCATGAGAGTAATAGATCATTGCAATGTTTTTATTTTAGAAGCAGGAACATTTACACCAGTTTGTCTTATCGCTTTATCAGATAAAATAGGTATAGTATACTTTTATATTATATGGTTAATAACAATTATTGGAATAATCATAAATATAATCGATGTAGATAAATATGAAAATATATCTCTAATATTACATTTAATAATGGGATGGTCAGTACTATTCGTATTTAATAAATTATTAAGATCTTTAAATATAGAAGAATTAAGATACCTTTTTGGTGGGGGATTATCTTATACAGTAGGTTCTTTTCTATATTATATAGGTTCAACAAAAAAATACATGCATTCAATATTTCATATATTTTGTTTATTAGGATCCTATTATCATTTCCTATTGGTATATAGTTTACTAAAATAAAAATAAAGATTAAACAAATGGATACGTAAATTAGAGCAAAAGATATTGACATAGGAAAAGGATGGTTTTATTATGAATTCATAATAGGAGGTATAAAGCGGTGGAAAAAAGCAATAATAAACGAAGTAAATTAATATTGTTATTACTACTAATAATGGGAATAAGTATAGGATACGCCGCACTTTCTTCAACTCTCAATATAAATGGTAACACGAATATTAAAACAGCAAAGTGGGATATACACTTTGAAAACTTAGTAAAAACAACTGGTAGTGCAACAGCAACAAAAGATGCAGCCATAGATACAACAAAAATGTTAATAGAATATGGAGTAAAATTACCAAAACCAGGAGATTTTTATGAGTTTACAGTAGAGGTAGTAAATGCAGGTAGTATATATGCAATGGTAAGTAAAGTGGTAAAAACAGGACTAGATGATAGTCAAAGTAAATATATTACTTATACAGTAACATATGCAGATGGGACAGAAGTAAAGGAAAAAGATAAATTAAGTGCAGGAGATAAAAAAAGTATAAAAGTTAGAGTTGAATATAGAACCGATTTAGATTCAGCTGATTTACCAACAGAAGATAAAACTATTGATTTATCATTCCAAGTAGTATATGTTCAAGCAGATAATACAACAAAAGATGAAACTTCAACATTTCCAACATATTTTGCCATTGGAACACCAACAACAAGTAGTACCACAGACTATAAAACATTAGGAAAAACAGTATTTGCTGCTCTAGGTTCAGATGGTTCAACAGGAGTGTGTATTGATGATGATGGGTTATTCTGTATAAAAGCAAATGATTATGAAAATACCAAAGCAAAAATAAAGGAACATTTAGTAGATAACTGTATTCCTGATCAGGATGGACATTTCAGTTGTTACAACAGTGAATCTGGTTTTAGCTGTGGCGTATATCAAGATGGTCGTGTTGATTGTTATAATAAAGATTACAATGACTGCACTGCTATGGCCGATGGATCATTTCACTGTAGTTGATTATTACTCTATCATTTCCCAAAGAGTACAATATAAATTAACTAATTAACAAAATAACATAGCTTTGCGCTATGCTATTTTTGTATATCAAACATCATACCCTTATAATATTTCCAAGCTAATATTCTTAGTGAAAGCTTATTAATTTGTTCCTCACTAATAGTACCATCATTAACAGCTTTTTTTATTTCGTCAAAACTCTCTTTGTAATTAGTAACCATAATTAAATCATTACCAGCAAGAATAGCCTTAACAGTCTTATTAGGAATTGAACTAACAGCACCCATATCTAAGTCATCCGTTGTAATTATACCGGAATAATCCAAACTGCCTCGTAATAAATTATGTACACTTGGTGAAAGAGAAGCAGGGTTATTAGCATCCATACTCTTAACTATATTATGACTAACCAGAATATTTTCTGCTAAAGCATCAATACCAGCCTCAAAAGGAGGTAAATCATTTCTAACTATACTCTCATAAGTTCTATTATCAACAGAACTATTATAATGAGTATCAGTATTATTACCATATCCAGGGAAGTGCTTCAAAGTATAAGAAACATGAGTCTTTTTACTAGCTTCTATTACAGTCTTAGCATATTCAGCAGTAGCGGCCGTATTTTCTCCTAGGGATCTGTCATACATATAATCAGAAGAATTAGTAGTCACATCAACAACAGGGGCTAAATTAAGATTAATACCCAGATTATTTAAAAAATCACTCTTATTTATAGTATCCTCCTTAATAGCTGAAAGACCACCACTATTATATAGTTCTTTAGAAGACTTAAACTTAGAACTAATTAATTTAGGATTACTACTAGCCCTAACAACCTTTCCACCTTCCTCATCAACCGCCGTTAAATAGGGAATACGAGCTCTTTTCTGCAAATTACCAATCATAGTTTTAACATCATTTTCACTCTTATCCTTAAAATCATTCTCATAAAAAACAAATCCCCCAAAATTATACTTAGATAACTCATCAATATAATTATCTCCTGGATATCTTACAAGTAATAGTTGAGCAATCTTATCATCTAAAGATAAAGTATCAATCTTTTGTTTAGCAAGTTTATAAAACTGACTAAAAATACCATTATCAGAAGAATACTCAGGAATAGATTCATAATCCTCAGAAACTGGAACAGTAGAAAAACTAACAATAGAAGCCTTTTGTAAAGAACTAGTATTACTTAAGACACCAGTATATGAAATAACTATTTGACTACCAACATCAAAATCCAAATCATTATTATTGAAAGTATAAATCAAATTATTACTATCCTGTACCACAACTCTAGAACTACTCTTACTAAGGACAAAAACATTTAACTTATTAGTTTTAGAAACATCATCTTTTTTAGTAAAATGTGATAAAGCTACAAAAGATGCTAATAATATAGTTATACCCAAAATACCAAAAAATATTTTCTTTTTCAAAAAAATTCCAAAGATCGGCACAAGCACGATATAAAGTGCTGTAATAAATCCGGCTTTTCCTACCGTTGTGTACTGTATTCCGATCTGCTGCAGGTTACTTGCCACACAAAGTGCCAGTCCACAACAGATTCCACCCAGGATGACATTCTTTTTTTCTTCTTTCCTATCTGCTTTTTTCTGTCTTTCTGCTCCGTCATTTTTCGCACGCC
>OGPV01001325.1_pt1 | contig 17026 bp, 14 predicted proteins | sample 1553001 | NCBI WGS metagenome assembly OGPV01 (sample SAMEA2580268, study PRJEB22360) | human gut metagenome | biome: human gut; feature: human-associated habitat; material: faeces | place: Denmark | collected 2008/2010
CTATTACGAAGGGTGGTAACCCATATATCCAAAAAAGCCGCCGTACTCATCATCCCTCAGGGCCTCCCAGAATGGGATGATAGCATCTGTCAATTCTTTTTGAATCTCATTTCTCATATTCATGAACTCTTTTCTTCTAATAAATTATTAACCCTTTACAGCACCCTGTGTAATACCACTGTAGATCTGTTTCTGGCAGCAGATGAATACTACAAGCGCTGGTATGATCGAGATGATAACACCTGCACAGATCAGGTTGTACTGGCTTCCCTTAGGTCCTACGAACTTGTAGAGTGAGATAGCCATTGTCTTGATCTCCGGGCTTATGAGGTAGAGGTTTGCAGCGTAGTACTCGTTGTAGATTACAACGCCCTTCAATATACAAGCTGTGATGATAGCCGGCTTAAGAAGTGGAAGTATGATCTTCCAGTAGATAGTCCAGTATGATGCACCATCCACGATAGCTGACTCATCAAGTGATACTGATATATTCTCCATAAACTGGATGAAGATGTAGATCGATATAACGTCTGTACCACAACTCATGATGATGTAACCATATAAGTGATCGATAAATCTCAGATCGCCCATGATGTTGTAGACTGTGACCTGCATAGCAACTGCTGGGAGCAGTGATGCTACGAGGAAAAGTGTTCTGATAAAGCCATTTCCCGGGAACTTAAATCTGTTAAGTACATATGCAAGCTGTGTTCCTATTACTACTGATACAAGGAGTACGCATATCATAACTATTACTGAGTTGATGAACGCACGTCCCATGTTGGCAGTCGTGAACGCCTTTACAAAGTTGCTGAAGTTCAGAAAGCTTTCTGGAAGCTTCATAACTGAAGTAGCCTTATACTCGTCCGCTGTCTTGAAGGCGGTTGTAACACATGATATAAGAGGTACTACCGCACACAGTGAGAAGAATATGAATACAAAGTACTTGAGGAAGCCTCTTACATAATATCCAACGGATCTCTTTTCTTTGATTGGTGCTATGCTTAGCACATCTGTCTTTCCTCTTGCCATGTTACTTGCCTCCCTTCGCAGAAGCAGCAGCCATCTGCTTCATGTATTTCTTGGTATCTCTCTCCTGCTTCTTGCGAAGCTTCTTTGCCTTATAACTCTCATCATCTAAGCTTGAATCCTTAAAAATGTACTCAAAGAACAGCTTCTGAAGTGCAGCACATATAAGTATGATAAGGAGAAGTACAACAGCCATTGCTGAAGCAAGACCAACCTTCTGGCTTGTATGTGCTATCTTGTTCATGATGATAAAGTAAGTACCTGTTCCATTTGCACCTGTTGTGATAACGAAAGGCTGCTCGAAAGCACTAAGGGATCCTGTTATCGCTAAAATTACATTTAAAGTTACAATTGTCTTGATACTTGGCAGTATGATATATCTAAACTGCTGGAATTTATTTGCACCATCAAGCTCTGCCGCCTCATAAAGTTCTGCATCTACCGACATGATAGCTCCAATGAAGAGAACCATCATCTGTCCAAGGTATCTCCAGACTGAGGTTGAAACCAGTGTCCAGTTGTTAACACTCTGGTCTTTGAGCCAGTATGGAAGGTTGTCTAAGCTAAATCCACACAACTGAAGGATTGAGTCAAACACGAATCCTCTTGTGAAGAAGAATTTGAAAATGAAACCTACAGCGATACCGCTGATAAGGTAAGGGAAGAAAATAAAGCCCTTGAAAAGGTTGCCACCTTTTACTCTGAAGCTCAGAAGAGTTGCAAGGAAAAGTGCAAGCACTAACTGTACAAGTGCTCCTACGATGTAATACAAACTGAGCTTTAATGCACCGAAACAGTCTTTTCTTGTGAACACGTCGATATAATTTGCTAATCCTACGAATTCTCTCTTTTCTACAGGCGTCGTATATTTCATCTTGTAGAAACTAAATTTAACCATCTCTCCGAATGGTATATATGTAAATACTAATAGCAAAAGCAATGGGATAATTGCGAAAGCCGCGCATATTATAACCTGCTGCCCCTTCCTGCTTGACGCCCATTTACCAAAGCCGGATTGTTTTTTATTAGCCATACTCATTCCACCGCCTTTTTTAATTAGACCGGGGCGGGCAATCCCACCCCGGTCTGTAAATAGTTCTTTCTTTATTATGTAGAAGTTAAATTACTCCTCAGTAACCTCGATGCCTAATGACTCCTGAGCATCTGACCACTTCTGGTTCCACTCAGCCATGATATCGTCGAATGACATGTCGCCATTTGCAGCATGCTCGATGATAGCCTGGATCTTGTCGTTACCGCCATTGCTTACGTTAAGCTCTGACTCTGAGTTGAGCTGGTTGAGGTAATCCTCCTCACCCTCAAGAGCTGCCTCGTCTGCAACGAAATCAACACCGTCGAATGAGATCTTTGACTCTGAACCAGGAACAAGTGCAAGTGAATCCTCGTTGTAAGCATATCCTGACTTCTCTGTCATCCATTTAACGAATACAAGGGCTGCCTGCTTCTCATCATCTGAAGCGTTTACATTGATGCCATAGCAGTAATCTGCACCTGATGAAGCGTACTGCTTACCATTTACTGAGATAGGGAAAGGAATGTATCCGATATCATCTGCGTTAGGTCCGCCTGCTTCCATCTGTGGGTATGACCATGAACCAAGTACCATACATCCGATCTCGCCGTTGTTGATCATTCCCTTACATGACTCCCAATCTGTTGTTGAGTAATCATCCTCTGTAAGTCCCTGTGATACTGCATCGTAAAGGATCTTGTATACTGCATAAGCATGTGTATCGTCACCGTAGTTCTTGAATGGATCCTTTGTATGGGCTAACTTCTGGTTCTTGTATGTAGCATCGCCTGTTGCTGTGATCGAGATATAATCATCCCAAGCTCCCATTGTCCAGCCTGCTGCGTAGTTTGTGTAAAGTGGGATACAATCTGGATTCTTCTCCTTGATTGCCTTGAGTGCCGCGATGAACTCCTCCGGTGTCTTAGGTACATCTGTTACACCTGCATCAGCAAATACCTTCTTGTTGTATACGATACCCTGAGTTGTAGCTGTAAGAGGTACACCATATACCTGACCCTGATACAGCCATCTGTTTGAGTAATTTACAAGACTGCTCATTGTATCGTAATCGCCAAATGACATGAAATATGTTGAAAGGTCTGCCATGTCAACTGCCGGGATACACATTACTGTCTCGTAGTTTCCTGACTGAAGATGTGTAAGAGCATCTTCTGCATAGTTTGTATCTGTGATGACTTCAACCTTGATGTTCGGGTACTCCTTGTTGAATTCCTCAAGATACTGCTTCCAGTTCTTTCCGCCGTAGTCATCTGAGTCCATATCAGTTCTGTTGTTGTAGAACTTGATCTCTGCTGAAAGATCTGTGAAGTCTGTTCCTAACTGGATGTCTGCATATGACTTGATTCCCTCAGCATCAGCTGTTGTGTCATCTGCTGAATCACTTCCTGCTGCCTCTGTGGTAGCCTTTGTTGCCTCTGTTGTGTCCTTGTTATCGCTGTCTGAGCCTCCACAACCTGCAAGTGATGCAGCCATAAGACCAGCCATTGCGATACATGCAATACGCTTTGATTTCATAGTTTTGTCCTCCTTAAAACATTCTTTGTTTTTAACTTTATATTAAGTATACATTAATTTACTTTTTAGTCATCACTCAATTTTGTTTTTAATCACAGTATTTTGTACTTTTCGTTAATTTTACCATTATCGTTATTTTTTTTCAATATCATATAGACATTTTATCTATATATTTTTATCTTTAATTAGCATTTTATTGTTTTTTTAGCTAATTAGCCACTAATTTATATCGCTTTTAGCTTGTGATGATTGTTTAATAATTGTATTATTATGGATAGGAGGTGGTTTACATGTTAGCTAAAGAATTAATTTCCTGCACTGTACTGTCAGGTTACAATATTCAGAAAGATATTGAGAACGCAAGATTCCACAGTGCGTTCTTTACATATGAAGAATCAATGATTAACGATGGTCTGATTCATCTTCTGGCCAACGGCGATATTTCTTTTGCTTATTCATGCAGTTATACCTTCTCTTTCATTCCGTGCTACCATTTCTTCTATATATATGAAGGAACTCTTACAGTAACATCGGGCAGCAGCAAATCATCATATTCCAAGAATACAGCCGCGCTTTTTGAGGCAGGATCAGAAATAACATACGCCACGAACGGCAAGTGTCGTTTCTACGAGGCATTCATCCTCGGAGCTCCACTTCGCCTGTATCACGAGTTTCTCCCCGAATCCATATATTATAAAAAGGACTCTGCCGGAGCCTCTGTACTCTGGAGCCATCTTTCACTGATAAGCAGACTCCAGGGGGAGTTGTCTGCCACCGATATTTTCAGAATTTCCAAATGGTTCAATGATATCCTGACCGAATTATGTGTATTTATTGAAAACTCATCCAAGAAGATGGATTGTGTGCCTTCTTATCTTTTATCGGTAAAGAATCAGATGGATACAAACTACGCCGAACCGATGTCGCTTGATGACCTCGAGGCAACTTACAGGATCAGCAGATACAGGATATGCAGAGAATTTTCACTTCACTTCGGTGAATCACCTATGCGCTATCTCAACAGTCGCAGGATCGATGCTGCCAAAAGGCTCCTTCTCACAACAGATCTGTCCGTCCACGAGGTCGGATCCCAGGTTGGAATCGAGAACACAAACCATTTTATAAATCTGTTCAAAAAAGACACCGGTACAACTCCGCTGTCTTTCAAGCAGGCTGCACCGGTGTCTATTTCCGATTTGCATTACAATTGATATGTAGTTTTATTATCGTTCCATTATCGTTCTATTCTGGCAACGCTATCTTTTACCACGATTCGTCCATCCACGACAAATATGCCATCAGTATATTTTTCGTTGGATATCTTTTTTATAATCTTATGCATGGTTCTCTCTGCCATCTCCTGCATATTGATCTCGTATGTGGTCACGCCTATATCGCAGCTTCCAGGATACATGTAATTATCAAACCCCACAACGGACACATCCTCAGGAACTCTGTAGCCCGCAGCATTGAGTATCTTTATGAGCGTAGCTGCCGCAAGATCACAGTTGCACACAAACGCTGTAGGCATATTCTTTGGAAGTTTAAAACAGTTATCCTCGTCAAACTGACCCGTCTTCACATCTCTGTCCGGAATAACCCAGTCTTCTCTGAACGGAATATCATGCTCCAACAAAGACTTTATATAGCCCAAATATCTGTCAGTTATACTGTTCGTTGAACCTATCGTGCCAACATATGCAATATCTCTATGTCCCATATCATACAGATAATTAGTCAGCATATAGCTTCCATAGAAACTGTTTGCTATAACCGTGTCTATCGGTCTCGAATTGTCATAGTAATCCACATATTCTACAGGAACCTTGGCTGTCTTCTCCAGCTTTTCCAGGTATTCCTTACCCATGGAACCTACAACAACTATTCCATCAACCTTGTCATCCTCCAAGAGCATAGGCATCTCAGCATTCAATACACTATCTCTGGAAACAAACTCCAGCATAGTAAAGCAGCCTCTTGCCACCGCCTTTTTGTTAAGCACCTGATATAACTGCCAATAGAACGACGGATACTTTCCAAGGTATATCTCTTGAATGAGAACACCAATATTATACTTTTTCTTTGCCGTCTTCTTTCTGATCTCAGATGGTGACTGGTATCCCATCTCATCTGCCAACTGTTTGATCTGTGCTCTGAGTTCCTCGCTGACACCCTTCTGATCTGAAAGTGCCTTTGAGACCGTCACGGTACTCACGCCAACAATGGCAGCTATGTCTCCCAATTTTACTGATTTTGCCATAACTAGTCCTTCTCACTTTATTTTTTCACGTGGTTAAATAACTTAATTTTTATTTTATTTTTAGGTTAAACTATTGTCAAGTACAAAGTGATACAGTCTGCTCATATAATCTCCACGCATAGTTTCAATGAGCATTCCGGCATTCATGAGGAGATCTCCCCCATACACTTTCTCCGTTCCGTCAAGTCTGTAATCTGCAGCCACGTCAAGCCCTAAAAGTTTTATCTTTCTACTGTGTACGTTAGGTCTTCCAAGCACCTGAACGTAAGTCACCAACGCCTCACTCTTATCCTTTGCAACAACCATCCAGCAATCATACAGTCCATTTTCCCTGTACGATGCAACCCTATAATAATCACCCTCCCTTACAAGATCATTATATTTATGATACATAGACACCTGCTCAGGTATCATCGCACGTTCTTCTTCACTTATTTTTGTGATATCGAGTTCATAGCCAAATGTTCCCGCCAGAGCCACATGTGCCCTGGTCATAAAAGGTGTACTCCTTCCAACTGTGTGATTAGGGCAATCCGACACATGGGCGCCCATGGTCGAAAGCGGATATATCAGTTCCGTTCCCTCCTGTATAGAAAGTCTCTCTATGGCATCCGTGTCATCGGAGCACCATATCTGCGGACTGTAGTAAAGCATGCCAGGGTCAAATCTTGCACCACCGCCCGAGCAGTTCTCAAGCAAAAGATCTGGGAAATCGTTAACAAGGCGCTCTTGCAGCTCATATACTCCAAGCACATACCTGTGAGCCAATTCTCCCTGCCTGTCTCCGGTGAATTCTACGCTGCCGATATCCGTGAGCTGTCTGTTCATATCCCACTTAACATACTCAATATTTGCTGATGAGATCACGTTATGCACACATTCATACACGTAGTCTCTAACTTCTTTTCTCGAGAGATCAAGCACGTACTGATTTCGCGATAATGTAGCCGTTCTCTCCGGAACCGCAAACGCCCAGTCGGGATGCTTTCTGTAAAGTTCAGAATCAGGGGAAATCATTTCAGGCTCCATCCATATTCCAAATTTCAACCCCAGCTTATTCACCTCATCAACAAGATGTTTCAAACCGCCCTTGATCTTGTTTTCATTTACAAACCAGTCTCCAAGACTTGTGGCATCATCATTTCTATGTCCAAACCAGCCATCATCCATGACCAGCATCTCTATTCCATGTTCTGCCGCACTCTTTGCTATCGCAAGGAGCTTATCGGTATCAAAGTCAAAATATGTAGCCTCCCAGTTGTTGATGAGGACAGGTCTCTTCTGGTGAAGATATCTGCTCCTTATCATGTGGCATCTGTAAAAATCATGAAGATTTCTAGTCATCTGTCCAAGTCCATCATGGCTGTATGTAAGCACAACCTCAGGCGCTGTAAACGTCTCTCCAGGCGTGAGCCACCACTCAAATCCCTCTGAATGTATGCCCATGACTGCGCGTATGGAATCAAACTGTGATTTCTCTATCTGTGCGATGAAGTTACCCGAGTACACAAAATGCATTCCATATACATCACCCGTAGTCTGATCTGTACCCTTTGTCATCCATGCCATAAACGGATGGTCCTGGTGGGATGACTCACCGCGGAGAGAGCTTACACTCTGCTTGCCATAAGCTATCGGGCATCTCTCAATCTGTCTCTCCCTGGCCCATGAGCCATGAAGAGTGAGCATCTCAAAATCCTCGTCATCCATGTCTATACATGCAGAATATACCTTTGTGAGCCTGATATCCCTATCACCTGCATTTTTCACGCTCACACTTCTGGTTATAACATCCTCATCCTCAAACACAGAATATATCAGGTCAACATCAATGCCACATCCCCCATCCATCATATGGACAACGAGAGTCTGAACCTCCTCTTCTCCCGCAAATGATGCCGGAAGGCCACTAATCCCCGGCTTTCCATTTACAATATCGTAATCCACAAATTTCAGATCAACGGTTCTGCTGCCATTTGCGGTCTTTACTGCAATACAACTCTCCCTGTAGTCTCCTATTCCATTTCCGGAATACTCTGTTGGAAATGTATCCATAAATGAACATCTCTCCCTGTTATTCTTGGACGGAACAAAAGGAGCCTCACACGTTCTCAAAAACTGATCACATTTCTGCGGACGGATCTTCTGTCCATAATATATATGTCCGACAAACCCCTCTTCATCGACGATTCCGATCCGGTAACTCGTGTTTCTCGTATCAAGTTCAAATATTCTGTTTGCCTCATCATATCTTATGCTCATATGTATCTATAGTCTCCTCGTTTTATTTATGGGTATCACTCTCTGCTTATGTATTCAAGAAATTCAAGTGCAAGATCCATATTCTTGGCATTCTCACCAAATCCCACTGCAACATCCATTTCATACCAACCGGTATCCTTCACCCAGGAATTATCACCGATCTTTATTCCGACAGGTATCTTCTCTCCCGTTTCAATAACCGTTGCATACACAAACGAATCTTTATACTTTTCTTTCAGTTCATCAGTCAGCACCTTATCAAGATCCTGCATATATCCGAACTCTCCAAAACTCATGACAAGGTCTGTGTCGGCAAAGAACACGTCCACCGCATTCGCCATGAATTTGTTCTGTATAAGCTGTAGACTATCCTGACTCATGGCATCATTCGGATCAGTTGATACGCCGATCCCTGTACTTATGCTGACATATTCCTTCTCCGCATCAAGGCCATTTTCACTGAGGAATTCCTCATAATATGCCTTGTCATTCGCCGCAGATTCCTGTTGTGTAGTGTTGACCGCAAGGATGTTGAGTGCAGCAGATTCCGCCGTAAAATGTTTTACGACAAGGAATACAACTATGCCAACAACAACAAGTGCAAATAGAGCCTTCGGAGCATAATACTCCAGTATGTATTCCTTTTTCTGCTGTTTGTTCATAAGGCTGAGTTTCTGTTTCTCAGACATATGCTCATCCACATCCAAGACGCTCTCCGGCTCTCGTTTCTCTTTTTCATCGGTTTTCTCATCGATGATATGTCCAGCGATACTTTTTATATTTTTCTTTTCTATTTCTCTCTCTTTTTTTATTTCTTTTTCTATTTCTTTTTCTGGCATATAATCTCCTATACTACTCCTATACGCGTTTGCCACACACTGCCGTTACTTTATACATTGTAGCATTTTTTAGTTAATTTTTAAACAGGTTTTTAGCATTTTTAACTATATTTTACTTTCACAAAAGGGACCTCAGCCTCAAAGCCGAGATCCCTCTTGTTCAGCGCATTGGCTGGAAAGTGCATTCGTATGTTAATTTTTGTAGTATATGGAAGGAATGTTTTTATTTTTCGGCAGTAAATTCTGCCATACTTTGTGATTGTTTATTTAACAAGCTCCTGCACACATGCTTTCATCTCGTCTATCTTTGACATGGCATTTTTTAGGCTGTTTTCATTCACGCCAAAGTAGAATTTGATCTTTGGTTCATTTCCGGAAGGCCTAACCGCGAACCACGCATTATTTTCCAGCTCATAGTACAGCACGTTCGACTTTGGAAGGCCCATATTCTCCTCCTCGCCATCAAGCGGCTTGCGGATTCCGCTCACATAGTCCCTCATGCCGATAACCTTGATACCTGCAAAGGTCGTAAGTGGATGGTTTCTGAAGTTCTCCATCATCTCCTTAATCTGTGCTGCACCATCTACACCCTTTAGAGTTATCCCAAACGCACCTTCAAAGTAATAGCCATATTTGCGGTAAACCTCTTCCATGGCATTACAGATGGTTTCTCCCTGCAGCTTATAAAATGCTGCTATTTCACATAAAATGACAACGGCTGCGCAGGCGTCCTTGTCACGAGTGTAGTCTCCTACCAAACATCCAAAGCTCTCCTCCATTCCGAAGATGAACTTGTATGTGTTGTTCTTCTCAAAGAGAAGTATCTGCTCACCTATGTACTTGAATCCGGTGAGTGTCTCTATATATTTCAGTTTGTAATTCTCTGCTATCGCCTTTGTAAGATTGGTGCTGACAACCGTGTTACAGATAGCTCCGTTTGCCGGCAGCTTGCCGACTGCCTTCTGCTCGCGGCATACATATTCTGCTATCAGGGCACCTGTCATATTGGCATTGAATCGGACATATGGATATGCCGGATCATATGCAAATTCCGTGTCCTTCCAGATTCCCGTGCTGTCCTTGACGTATATTCCAAGTCTGTCTGCATCAGGATCTGTGGCCATGATAACGTCCGCATCAACCTTCTTTGCCAGTTCTATTCCCATGGCAAATGCTGATGGTTCCTCCGGATTTGGTGACTTGACTGTACTGAAGTCCCCGTCAGGAACAGTCTGCTCCTCTACAACATATACGTGCTTGAAGCCAAGTCTCTTGAGCACTTCCCTTACAGGTACATTTCCTGTTCCATGAAGTGGTGTGTATACTATCTTGATATCGTCTGCAACCTTCGGAATTATGTCGCCGTGGATGGTCTGCTTTATGAGCGCCTGATAATAGTTCTCATCAACACTTGCAGGAACCATACAGAACAGACCGTCTGCAACCGCCTTGTCCTTGTCCATGGTCTTGACATCCTCGTATCTCTCTACATCCGCCACATGCTTCAGGATATCCTGATCCTGAGGGGATACGATCTGGCTGCCGTCCTCCCAGTACACCTTATAGCCGTTGTACTCAGGTGGATTGTGGCTTGCTGTTACCACGATTCCGGCTATACATCCAAGCTCTCTCACTGCAAATGACAGTTCAGGTGTAGGGCGGAGTGCATCAAACACATAAGTCTTTATGCCATTTGCATTGAGACACAGAGCTGATGCCTCTGTGAACTCTGCTGACATATTTCGGCAGTCATGTGCAATTACTACACCTCTCTTAGCAGCCTCAGGGCCAACCTCAAGTATGTATTCTGCAAGGCCCTGTGTAGCCTTTGTAACTGTATATATATTCATTCTGTTGGTTCCAGCACCCATGATTCCGCGCATTCCGCCGGTTCCAAATTTCAGATTCTTGTAGAATCTGTCCTGGATCTCTTTGTCATCATCTGCGATACTTCTAAGCTCTTCCTTGGTCTTCTCATCAAAGCAGTCTGACTCAAGCCAGAACTTGTATTCGTCCATGTAACCCATCTTTTTTACCTCCACCTTGTAATTATTTTTAGTCGCGACCGCGATCTTCGAATCTATTTTCTGCTGACATTTATTTGCCAGCCATTTCGTTTCTTACCAGTCATCCCGTTTTACGAGAACATCGCCTTCACATTTACCGCAAGCTCGTCAAGCTGCTCTGCCGCATCCTCCTGTGAGTTTCCCTTTACCCCGAGATAGAACTTGATCTTCGGCTCTGTGCCTGAAGGTCTCACAAGGAACCAGGCGCCATCCGCAAGCTGATAATATATCATGTTGGACTTTGGAAGCACCGCCGCCTCGGACTTGCCTGTCGCTGCGTCTGTCTCTGTTCCAAGCTTGTAGTCGTAGATCTTCTCCACGCTGTAAGTTCCGACCTTCTGCACCGGATTATCTCTCAGCGTCTGTATCATAGACTGTATCTTTGCAGCCCCATCGCGTCCGTCAAACTTCATGGTCTGAACCTTCTCTTTGTAGTAACCATATTCCTGCCACAATTCAACCATTCTGTCCCACAGAGTCATGCCACGGTTCTTGTAGTATGCCGCAGCCTCACAGAGAAGCATCAGCGTTCCAACCGAGTCCTTGTCCCTTGCATATGTACCAGGCAGACATCCAAATGTATCTTCAAGCCCGAACACATAATTGTGTTCACCAGTCTGCTCATAAGCCCTCATTCTCGATGCTATATTCTTAAATCCGATCAGGTTGTTGCAGTCACAGAAAGTGTCGTACTTCTTACATATCTCCTTGACCATATTGGTGATAACAACCGTAGTTACAATCGCCGGATTCTCAGGCAGTCTTCCGCTCTGGGATCTCTGCATCAGCACGTAATCACAGAGGATCGCACCGAACATATTGCCCGTAAATTCTTTATATTCATTATTCTTGCTGTCATATCCATACATTCCGAGTCTGTCAGCATCAGGGTCTGTGACAAGAATCAGCTCGCCGCCGACCTTCTTCGCCAGCTCAAGACTCAGGGCATACGCCTCTGCGCCCTCAGGATTTGGAGATTTCACAGTTGGGAAATTACCATCTTGAACAGCCTGTTCCTCAACGACATGTACATCCTTGAAACCAAGTTCGCTGAGAACTCTTGTAACAGGCTTAAGGCCTGTTCCGTGAAGCGGAGAATATACGATCTTCAGATCTCCCGCCTTCTGAATCTCCTCCGGATTCATGACAAGCTTGTGAAGCTCTCCTATATATGCGTCATCGATCTCCTGACCGATCACATTCAACAGTCCTGCATCTATTGCAGCGTCCTTGTCCATAGTCTTAACCATGGAGAAATCTTCTATATTGTTGACCTCTGCAATGATCTCCTTATCCTGAGGAGATACGATCTGGGCTCCATCATCCCAGTAAACCTTATATCCGTTGTATTCCTTTGGATTGTGGCTTGCCGTTATATTCACGCCGATATTGCAGTGCAGATGTCTCACTGCAAATGAAAGCTCCGGTGTCGGGCGGAGCGCATCAAACAGATACACCTTCACGCCATTTGCACACAGGCAGAGAGCAGTTTCAAGCGCATACAGCGAAGCATTGTTTCTGTTGTCAAATGCTATAGCTGCCGACGGCTCTGATATTCCGATCTTCGCCAGGTAGTTAGCAATTCCCTGTGTTGCCATGCGAACCGTGTAAATGTTCATGCGGTTCGTTCCCGCTCCCATCACGCCTCGAAGTCCACCTGTTCCAAACTCAAGGTTTGTGTAAAATCTATCTTCAATCTCCGCTTCATTATCCTTTATGTTTACGAGCTCCTGCTTCGTAACATCATCTACCTGATCGCTGCCAAGCCACATCTCGTATCTCTGCTTTGCGTCCATCTTCTACCCCTTTCCTGACCTCACAGGCCACACAGATTTTTCCTTTTTATCTATCCACAATTTATCTTCCGTTCATTTTATTAGGCTATTTTTAGCTAATTTATTGTTATTTGTATAATATATTAAGCAGTTTTTAAATTCAATATTTAATCTTGCAATTTATATCACTTTGTTGCGCAGATGTATATTGCAGCCGTTTTATTATGGCGGTATTAACTAAAAGAATTATATTTTCTGCAATTGACTTGTAATATAACCGACCTTTTTTATTCCTTTACAGAGGCCATTTGTGATCTGCTCAAGATCAACCTGAGCGTTGTAGCCGGATTTGTGTACAGCAAGATCACGGAGGCACAGAAGGATCAGAAGGAGCTCGTAGTCCAGGTGGCATCCAGGGATCTGAAGAGCCGAATGCCGGAGTATGAACTGATCAGGATCATCGGTATACTGATCGATAATGCGCTTGAATCGACCACCCCATTTGGCACTGCATATCTGTACCTGGACAGCAGGCAGAACCAGATAGAAATAAGAACAAGAAACAAGGGTTCCGTCAAAACCAACGAATTCCGCCAGAATATGTTCTCACCGGGATATACCACCAAAACCGGAGACAGACATGGCCATGGTTACGGTCTCTACAACCTGAAAAAACTGACCGACAAGTACAATGGTAAAATATATCTCGACACGGTAAATACCGACCAGGGAGACTACATACAGTTCGACGTCATCGTATAATGACAGCAAAGCGCCGTCCGGTCACCAGACCAGACGGCGCTTTTTTGTATTTGCTATATATTATACTTATGCTACTCTGCCAGCTTGTTGAGCTTCTCAACAAGTGCTGTCTGGAGAGCTTCAAGCTTTGCATCTGCATCATCAAGGCTTGTTCCCTTGATTCCGTAGTACAGCTTGATCTTTGGCTCTGTTCCTGATGGACGTACACATGCCCATGCGCCATCCTCAAGGTCGTAGTAGAGAACGTTGGACTGTGGAAGTCCTGACTCTGTGACCTCTCCGGTGGCAAGATCTGTGATCGTGTTCTTCTCGTAATCACGAACCTTGAGAACCTTGAGCGTATCGATCTGAGTAAGTGACTCAGCTCTGAGTGAGGACATGATCTTGCGGATCTTCTCTGCTCCTGTAACACCCTTGAGCGTTATTGTGTAGAGGCCTTCCTTGTAATATCCGTACTTCTCATAGAGATCAAGCATGTGATCCCACAGAGTGATTCCCTGGCTCTTGCAGTATGCAGCAGCCTCGCAGAGACACATAACTGCAACCGGAGCATCCTTGTCTCTTGCGTATGTTCCAACGAGACATCCGTAGCTCTCCTCCATACCCATTACGAAATTGTATGAATTATTCTGCTCGAAGAACTTGATCTGCTCACCGATGAACTTGAAGCCTGTTAGAACCTCGATGAGGTTGACATTGTAATCTGCAGCCAGTGGATCAGCCATATTTGTGGTTACAATAGTCTTGACCATGGCCGGATTCTTTGGCATGAGACCGCATTTTGTTCTCTCTCTGAACTGGTATTCAGCGATTATAAGTCCTGACATATTTCCTGTAAATGGCATATACTTGCCTGTCTTTGTATCGAGTGCGTATATTCCAAGACGGTCTGCATCAGGATCTGTAGCGAGAACTATGTCCGCATTCTTCTCCTTTGCCAGCTTGAGGGCAAGCTCAAATGCCTTTGGATCCTCTGGGTTTGGATACTCAAGCGTTGTGAACTCAGGGTCTGGAAGCTCCTGTTCAGGAACAATGTATACGTTTTTGAAACCAAGCTCGGACAGGACTCTCTTTACAGGTACAAGACCGGTTCCGTGGAACGGTGTGTATACGATCTTGATGTTCTCTGACTGCTCCTTGATGATCTCAGGATGAATGATCTGCTTCTTGAGTTCCTCCATATACGCGTCATCTATCTCGGCACCTATGATAGTGAGAAGGCCCTTGTCAAGCGCCTCCTGCTTATCCATGGTCTTTACTGTATGGAAATCTGTTACAGCCTTAACCTCTGCGATGATCTCTCTGTCCTTTGGAGCTGTGATCTGCGCGCCATCCTCCCAGTACACCTTGTAACCGTTGTACTCTGGTGGATTATGGCTGGCTGTTATAACTATACCTGCTGTACATCCAAGCTTTCTGACTGCATATGAAAGCTCAGGTGTAGGTCTGAGTGACTCAAAGAGATATGACTTGATTCCATTTGCACACAGGCAGAGAGCTGCTTCTGCTGCAAACTCTGGAGAATACTTTCTTGAATCGTATGCTATTGCCACGCCCTTGTCCTGCGCATTCTGCTTCACAATGAAGTTTGCAAGACCCTGTGTAGCCTTGCGGACGGTGTAGAAGTTCATTCTGTTGGTTCCCGCGCCTATCACACCTCTGAGTCCACCAGTTCCAAATACAAGATCACGATAGAATCTGTCCTCGATCTCAGCCTCATCATCGGCTATGGCTACAAGCTCCTTCTTGGTGTCCTCATCGAAATAATCATCTGTCATCCAAAAATCATATGTGTCTCTGTAACTCATCTTTCTACTTCTCCTTCTTTTTTCTCATTTAGCATGCCCTTTTATGAACGTTCTGCTGTTTGAGCAATCACTGCTCAGCGCTTCCTATTTTCTCAGGAATTCTAGTGGATCTCCCTCAGCCAGAAAATGTGTCATGAGGTATGCTCCTCTGAGCGACACCTGTTCCTCTGACAGGATTCTTCTGACCTCACCTCGGTCTGCGAGTATGACCTGTATGTCCTCTGTGCTCTCCTTGCTGTCGAGATTTGGTGTTCCTGTAACTGTTCCAAATACAGCACTGCTCATCTCATCCGTAAATCCCGGGCCCATATAGAATGGCCTTCTGTAGAGTTCTTCTCCGCCCTCATATACATCAAGGATAAGCCCTGTCTCTTCCTTCATCTCCCTGACTGCTGCCTGCGCCGGAGTCTCATCTCCGTCCACCAGTCCTGCAGGAAGTTCATATATATACGCATCGAGTGGGTATCTGTACTGCCTTATGAGCACCAGCTTCGGCTCATCTTCCAGCTTAACTCCATATATAACTATTCCTTCCGGTTTTATATCGTGGGTCTTTATCTTGATGTCGTTCTCTTTATTCCTTGAAGCAAAGTAATAATTGAAGTCTTTTCCAGCCGTGTCAACCGCATCTATATGATAGAGGTTGAGGAACGGATTGTCTGTGAGTTTTTGTACACCTTTGTATTTCTCTTTCACTTCATCACATCCCTTCTGTGTATTTTAATGTATTCAGCCGACCATACATTCGCAAAACCGCACGGTTCCCGTGCTCTTTCGCTGCTGCGCAGCTATTTTGCTCATTGTATGGGGCGGTGACTCTATTCGAGTCACCACAGGATAAGAACACCTGATTCTTACATGCAAGCATGTCGAATCCGCTGTTCTTATCATGCACGGCTGAATATTTACCTTTATTCAAAATTAGCATAGTTTTTACAATATATCAAATTCTTTTTTAAGTAATTTTATCATTTTTTAGCTATTTTTAATGTTTTTTAGTATATTTGCGTCATTTTGCCATATTTTTCTATGTGATTCCTGGTTTTGATGCAGCTATGTGCCTCCTGATTCTGAATATTTTTTACTCAAAAAATCCGGGCACTTTGATCTGCCCGGATTCCAAAAATGTTATGCAATTTATACTCTACTGATTCTCTGTCGATACCAGTTGATATTCTGCATCTCTCAACCTGCAGTAATAAAATGTCTGTCCTGCCTCCTCTGTGTAGGTTTCAAATACTCCCGTAACGATCACCTCACTCTGGTCCGCCGGGTAATCGCCTGGATATACTGCACCTCCACCAAGTTCAAATTCAAGCCCCTGACTGCAGCATGCCAGAGCGTCAGCTATGAGACAATAATTATAATATTTGTCGGTTATTGGATAATAGGATGCATAATACTTTCCTTCTATCCTTATCGTCTTGCCCTCATATTCCTCAGGTTTTGACATCATCTGATATACCGTCGCATATACAAGATCGCTTCCCATAAGTGTGAGATCCACATCCACACCCTCAGACTTGTATTGCGCTATAACTGAGCTGTCTCCATTCACAACCTGCCCATATGTTGGTTCTGATGTCGCCTCAGTTACAGATGCGGATTCTGTCTCTGTCGTGGTTTGCATCTCTGTTGTGATCGTCGTCTCTGTTG
>OGPV01001329.1_pt1 | contig 17011 bp, 13 predicted proteins | sample 1553001 | NCBI WGS metagenome assembly OGPV01 (sample SAMEA2580268, study PRJEB22360) | human gut metagenome | biome: human gut; feature: human-associated habitat; material: faeces | place: Denmark | collected 2008/2010
ACATCAATCTGGGCCGTGGCCGGGGGGCCAGCGGCGGCCGACGGGAAGCTCCCACGAGGCGACGGCCGAGAAGGTGTGCTCCGGAGCGTAGGGAATGCGCTTCCCGGTGTAGTCCTCGATGCCGTTGTCGTACTCCACGAAGCGGGCGTCGGTGTACCCGTAGGCGACGTTGAGCTCCACGTTGCGGTGGGGCGTCGCCTGCACTGCGACCTCGGCGCCGAGGCTGCGCGTGCGGCCGGCGTTGGTCATCATGCGCCCCGTGGTGCTTCCGTCGGGAAAGACGGTCAGCTGCTGGTCGTGGCAGTCAATCCAGAAGAGGGCGAAGTCGCCTCGGACGGCCCCCTCGAGGCACGAGAAGTGGCCGCCCAGCTCGTAGTTCCAGCTGTACTCGGGGTCGTAGCCCACCACTTCGCGGATGTCGTACTGCGTGCCGACGTGGAAGTACTCCTTCATGATTTGCTGCTGCAGCACGTCGGAGAACATCTGCGTGTTGAAGCCTCCGGCCTTGTAGCCCTTGGCGACCGAGAGGTAGAGGTTGCGGTTCTCGTCGAAGGAGTAGGTGACCGTCACCTTGGGCAGCAGTTCGGTAAAGAGGTCGCGCAGCGTGCCGCGCGTGTCGATTTTGATGGGGGTGACGGCCACGAGTTCGCGGTTGCCCTCGTCGTCCGTGCGGTAGGTCTTGCACCCCGTGTCGGTGAAGTTGCGGTAGCGCAGCGTGGCATGCTCGTAGTCGAAGCGCAGCCCCGCCGTGAAGCGCCAGCGCCCCGCGCGGAGTTCCGATTCGTGGTAGAGCGCGGCGCCGAGCGTCGGCATGCGGAAGGAGCTTCCCAGCACGAAGTTGTCGGAGTCCCAGACATCGACATAGTCGGGGTTGACCTGGTTGACATGCTTGAGAATCAGTTCGTCGATGCCGTACTGCTTGAAGCGCACCGGGGCGTCCATCACCCCGTGGCGGTAGAATCCGAAGGCGCCGAAGAGCCAGCGGTAGCGGCCCTCGCCCCGCTTGCGGATGACGATGTCCTCGGTCACGGTGTGTTCGGTGCGGGCCTGCCGCAGCGTGAAGTAGGAGAGCGGCAGGAAATCCTGGTCGAGCACCATCTCGTCGTCGGAGTACTGGTAGCTCGTAATCGAGGCGATGGAGAAACGCTCGGCCTCGTAGCGGACCGTCAGGCCGTTGCTGAGCATCGTGCGGTCGTAGGACGAGGGGTCGTTGTAGCTGATTTCGCCCGGGCGGATGACGCTCTGCCCGTCGACCGTAATCTCCTCGCCCACATAGGCGTAGGGGTAGCCCCCCTGGTTGAGTACCGAGACCGAGAAGGTGTTGTCAATCTGCCAGCGCGAGCCGTCGCGCCACTGCAGGCGCCACCGTCCGCCGACGTTTTCTTCCCAGTCGCAGCGCTTGCCCGTCGAGTGGTTCTCGAAGAATCCGTCGCTGCGGTTGTAGAAGCCCGTGACCGAGAGCCCGAGCCCCTCGCGCAGCTTCTGGTAGGCCGAGGCGCGCAGCTTGAGGGTGTTGCCGCTGCCGTACTCCATGCCCAGACGGACCCCTTCGTAGGTGAGCGGCGAGAGCGTGTAGACGTTGATGACGCCGCCCATCGTGTTGCGGCCGTAGAGCGTCGACTGCGGGCCGCGCAGCACCTCGATGCGCTCGACGTCGGCCAGCTGTGTGTCGTAGTTGTCCTTGTTGAGCACCGGCACGTTGTCGACGTTGAGTCCCATGACGGGCTGGTCGATGCGGGCGCCGAGCCCCCGGACGTAAATCGACGAGGTCATGCGCGAGCCGTAATCGGGGATGTGGAGGTTGGGAACGATGAGCGATGCCTCCTTCAGCGCGTCGATGTGGCGCCGTTCGAGCATCCGCTCGCCCAGAATCGACGAGGCGACGGGCTGGTTGCGCAGCACGAGCCCCTGCTTGATGGCCGTCACCTGGACGCGGTCCACCTGGATGACGGTGTCGGCGTCGAGGTTGCCGTCGGTTGCCGCCGCATCGTCTCCGGGCAGGGCGCGTGCGTGCGCATCCGCAAGGACGGACAGGGCGGCAGCGAGCAGCAGGATCGTGATATGGCGCAGGCGGGGTTTCACGGGGAAAAGTCTCGGAATCGGGTGCAAAGTAAGGGCTTTTCCCGCGAAAAAGCAATCCTAATTTATGAGGAGCGGCTTGTGGTAAGCGGCCGGGCGGTTGCCGGCAGAGGGCTCCGCTCAGAACTCCTCGGAGTCGACATAGCCCCGCGTGACGGCATAGAGCGTCAGCCCCGGGACGGAGCGGATGCCCAGCTTCTCCATCAGGTTGCGGCGGTGCGAGATGACCGTCGTCAGCCCGATGCCGAGCCGTTGGGCTATCTCCTTGTTGATGTGGCCGCGGGCGATGAGTGCGAGCACCTCCGCCTCGCGGGCCGAGAGCACGGGCGCCTGTGCGGCGGAGCTCTCCGGGACCGGGTCGTGAGTGTCGCGGTGGACGCTGCGGTGCATGCGCATGATGTCGTGTACGAGCTCCTCCTCGCTGCGGAGGATGTCGAGCCGCCGCATGTCGGCCAGTTCGGGCGGAACAGAGCCTCCCGTGAGCAGAATCACCCGCCGGCGGTAGGGGCGGAAGAGGGCGTTGTGGCGTACGAAGAGCGGTGTGGCGGTGAAGAAGTGGAAGTAGCGCTCCATGCCGCTCTCCTCGAGCGTGCGCACGTCGTTGAAGGCCTCGACCTCGGCCATCGGGATGATTTTCTCGAGTATCGACTTCATGCCCAGCGCCGTGAGGATGCTGGGGGCGATGACGGCTATGGCGGGGCGGTGCTCCATCATTCGTGGTGGTAGGGTTCGTTGTTGAGGATGGTGAAGGCGCGGTAGAGCTGCTCGGCGAAGAGCGCCCGCACAATCTGGTGCGAAAAGGTCATCTTCGAGAGCGAGAGCCGTGTGTCGGCCCGTGCGTAGACCGCCTCCGAGAAGCCGTAGGGGCCTCCGATGACCAGCACCAGCCGCTTCATGCCGCTGTTCATCCGCTTCTGGAGCCATGCGGCGAACTCGACCGAACGGTACTCGGTGCCGCGCTCGTCGAGCAGCGCCACGTAGTCGCCGTCGGTCAGCTGGCGGAGGATAGCCTCGCCTTCGGCCGTGCGCTGCTGCTTCTCGGTGAGGTTGCGCGTGTTGCGCACGTCGGGAAGCACCGTGAGCCGGAAACGGCAGTAGAAGTCGATGCGCCGGGCGTACTGCTCGACCAGCGCTGCGACCTCCTTCGAATCGGTCTTGCCGATGACTATGAGTTCGATGGTCACTGTTGCCTGTTCGGATATCGGGTGATTTTCGGAAGGGACGCGCCCCCGCTGCATGGCGGGACGCGTCGCCTGAGGTCGGGCCTCACGCTCCTCAGAGGTCGCTGTTCCACTCGCCGTCGGCATCCTCGTAGATGACTGGGCGCGACTTCTCGACCGACTTGAGCCATTCGTAGGCCTTGTACATGTTGTAGCCGTTGCCCGAGGGGGCGCCCAGCGCAAAGGCCACCACGCAGGTGAAGTTGCGCGAGCGGTAGTACATCGCCTTCACCCGCTCGAGGTATTCGTCGGCCAGCCGCGGGTCGTTCGAGGGGGTGCCTCCCACGGTGCGGTCCCCGCGCCGTTCGGGCGCCGAGATGGCGGCGCGGTCGATGACGTAGAGCCCCGTCTGGTCGCACAGCGCATAGAACCACGCCGGCTGCGGATAGTCGGGGCAGACGGTGTTGTAGCCCTGGCTCTTGAGGCGGAGCAGTTCGCGCCGCGTCGCATCGGCATCGGCCCCGGCGTTGCAGCGCACGCGCTTGAGCGTGATTTCCTTGCCCAGCCGCATCAGCTTGCCGTCGCGCAGTTCGGTCTTGCCGAAGCCGATTTTCAGCGGCATGTACTCCTTGTAGACGCCGTCGCGCCGCGTGAAGAGCATCACCTTGTAGAGCGGTGCGCTCTTGGCGCCGCCCTCCCACTTGTTGGCATAGGTGCCGTAGATGTAGGGGTCGAACCGCACGGTGTCGGTCGAGCGGCCGGGGATGGTCACCTCCGTCATGTTGAACTCGAGCAGCTTGCCCTGCGGCGAGTAGATGTCGTAGCCGACGGTCACCGGCTCGTCGTAGTTGTAGGAGTTCTGGGCCACGATGTCGAGCCGCAGCACGCCGAACTCGCGCCCCTCGGGGTCGGGTTCGAGCGAGATGGTGAAGTCGCGGATGGAGCGCTTGTTCTGCATGTAGAGGTAGCTGCCGGCAAAGGGCTCGCGGGGAGTCACCTCGGGGTCGATGGCCGCCGCGGCTCCCTGCGACATCTCGAGCAGCAGCGTATTCTTGCCTTCGCGGATGTAGGGCGTCAGTGCGAATTCGGCCGGCGTGACGGCATCCTCGCACTGGGCCACGAATTCGCCGTTGACCGTCAGACGGTAGGGCTGCCCCGCATTTTCGATGTGGAGGTAGACGTTGCCGTCGGTCCAGGCGTAGGGAATCTCGATGCTCTGGCCCGCGATGACCAGCTCACCCTCCGCCGCGAGCATCCGGGGCTTGAACTCCCGGTAGGCCTCCACTCCGGCGCGGTTGTGCGCCTCGGCGTCGTGGCGCGTGTCGTAGGGAATGACTTCGGTGCGGTGGATGCGCCCGGCCTCCTGGGCCTGGAGGGCTCCGGCGAGGCCGAGTGCGGCAAGAAGAAGTATCGTGTGTTTCATTTCGGTTCGGACGATGTGAGATGCGGACAAAGATACTTTTTATTTTGAGAAATCACAAATAATCGATACCTTTGTCAATTCGGAAAGCAAACGGAAAAACAATACAGTCAAGATATGAAAACACAGAGAATCGCTGAAATCCTCAAGGCGGCGGCCATCGATACCGACGTGGTCGTCAAAGGCTGGGTGCGCACCAAGCGCGGCAACAAGAACGTGGCCTTCATCGCGTTGAACGACGGCTCGTGCCTGGCGAACATCCAGGTGGTGGTCGACCTCGCGAAGTTCGCCGACGAGGAGCTCAAGCCCATCACCACGGGTGCCTGCATCCGCGTGGACGGCCGTCTGGTCGCTTCGCCCGGCTCGGGTCAGGGCGTCGAGGTGCAGGCGTCGAAAATCGAGATATACGGCACGGCCGACCCCGAGAGCTATCCGCTCCAGAAGAAGGGCCACTCGCTGGAGTTCCTGCGCGACATCGCCTACCTGCGTCCGCGCACCAACACCTTCGGTGCCGTGCTCCGCATCCGTCACGCCATGGCATACGCCATCCACGAGTACTTCAACAACCACGGATTCTACTACTTCCATACCCCCATCATCACCGCATCGGACTGCGAAGGCGCCGGTGCGATGTTCCAGGTGACGACGCTCGACGTCGACAACCCGCCCCGTACGGAGGAGGGCAAGGTCGACTACACGAAGGACTTCTTCGGCAAGTCGTGCAACCTGACCGTCTCGGGACAGCTCGAAGGCGAGCTGGGCGCCCTCTCGCTGGGCCGCATCTACACCTTCGGCCCCACGTTCCGTGCCGAGAACTCCAACACGCCGCGTCACGCCTCGGAGTTCTGGATGATTGAGCCCGAGGCCGCCTTCTACGACCTGGAGGACAACATGGAGCTGGCCGAGGACTTCCTCAAGTACCTCATCCAGTATGCGCTGGACCACTGCATGGAGGACCTCGAGTTCATGAACAAGATGTGGGACAAGGGTCTGTTGGACCGGCTCCGCTTCGTGCTGCACAACGACTTCAAGCGGCTCGACTACACCGAGGGCATCGAGATTCTGAAGGCTTCGGGCCGCAAGTTCGAGTTCCCGTGCGACTGGGGCTGCGACCTGCAGTCGGAGCACGAGCGCTACCTCGTGGAGGAGCACTTCAAGCGTCCGGTCATCCTCATCAACTACCCGAAGGATATCAAGGCCTTCTACATGAAGCAGAACGACGACGGCAAGACGGTGCGCGCCATGGACGTCCTCTTCCCGGGCATCGGCGAGATTATCGGCGGCTCGGAGCGTGAGGCCGACTACGGAAAGCTGAGCCGCCGCGTCAAGGAGCTGGGCATGAACGAGCGCGAGCTGTGGTGGTACCTCGACACGCGCCGCTGGGGCTCGGCCCCGCACTCGGGCTTCGGTCTGGGCTTCGACCGCCTGCTGCTCTTCGTCACGGGCATGACCAACATCCGCGACGTGCAGCCCTTCCCGCGTACGCCGCAGCACGCCGATTTCTAACCGTTTCCGTGCTGTGCCCGCCCGGCGGGGCCGCGTGTCCCGCGCGGGGCGATTTCGGGGTGAGACCCGAACCCGAGAGACCCGAACCGACCCGAAAATCGAAAATGAAGGAACCAAATGAGAAGATGATTCTTAATTTGGATTCGATATGGCAATAACACAGAAACAGGTTCTTTCGCTGCAGCAGAAGCTCTCCCCCCAGCAGATTCAGACCATCAAGCTGCTGGAGCTTCCCGCCATGCAGCTCGAGCAGCGCATCAAGCAGGAAATCGAGGACAACATCGTCCTCGAGGAGGACGAGCGTACGCCCGAGGAGGAGTCCCAGCAGATTTCGGTCGACGAATACCTGCGCGAGGACGATACACCCTCCTACAAGAGCCGCATCAACAACTATTCGAAGGACGACAAGCAGCGTCCGGTGATTCTCTCCGAGGGCCGTTCGCTGCAGGAGTATCTGGTCGAGCAGCTCGCATACCGCAACCTTTCGGAGCGGGAGATGCGGCTGGCTACCTATCTGGTGGGGAGCATCGACGAAGACGGCTACCTGCGCCGCGAGCTGGACTCCATAGCCGACGACATTGCCTTCACGGTGGGCATCGAGACCACGGCCGGGGAGCTCGAGCGGCTGCTCGGCGTGATTCACGACCTGGAGCCCGCCGGCATCGGTGCGCGCAACCTGCGCGAATGCCTGCTGCTGCAGATGGGGCAGCTGCCGATGAACACGCCGGCGCGACGTCTGGCGCGCCGCATCCTGACGGACTATTTCGACGAATTCGTCAAGAAGCACTACGAGAAGCTGATGGCCCGTCTGCAGGTCGGCGAGGAGGAGTTCCGCGACGCCATCGCCGAAATCCGCCGCCTGACCCCCAAGCCGGGCAACCTCTACGCCGAGGGGGGAACCGATACGACCCCCTACATCGTTCCGGATTTCATCCTCGACTACCACGACGGGCACTTCGACCTGTCGCTCAATTCGGGCAACATCCCCGAGGTGCGCATCAACCGCCGCTATGCGGAGATGCTCCGCGACATGGTGGCCCCCGACGGCACGGTCAAGGAGAAGGACCGCGAGGCGCTGCAGTTCGTCAAGAGCAAAATCGATTCGGCCAAGTGGTTCATCTCGGCCATCAAGCAGCGCCACGATACGCTCATGCGGACGATGCAGACCATCCTGGACTATCAGCAGGAGTACTTCAAGGACGGCGACAAGTCGAAACTGCGGCCGATGATTCTCAAGGATATCGCCGACCGTACGGGGCTCGACGTCTCGACCATCTCGCGTGTGGTCAACAGCAAGTATGTCCAGACGCAGTTCGGCATCATCCTGCTCAAGTCGCTCTTCTCGGAGGCGATGCTCACCGACAGCGGCGAGGAGGTGTCGAGCTACGAAATCAAGAACATCCTCCAGCAGTGCATCGACGAGGAGGACAAGCGCCACCCGCTGACCGACGAGACGCTGATGGACATCCTCAATTCGAAGGGATACCGCATTGCCCGCCGTACGGTGGCCAAGTACCGCGAAATGCTCAACATCCCCGTAGCGCGGCTGCGCAAGCAGATTTGACGCCGCGGCTGGCGCAGCGTGACGGGCGCGTATCTAAAATTTCACTTCGGATGAACTACCGCAAAATATCCCAGGGACTCTCGTGGGCGCTGCATCCCTTTCTGCTGCCGCTCTACGTCATGGCGCTGTTGCTGACGGCCACGGCCTTTGCCCGCTATCCGGCGGATGTCAAACTCTACCTGCTGTGGGTCGTCGTGCTCTATGCATTGGTCATCCCGCTGCTGGTCCTGGCGCTGCTCCGTTCGCTGGGGCGCTTGTCGGACTGGCGGGATACGCGCCGGCGGGGCGCGTGCTGCCGCTGGCAGCCGGGCTGGTCTGCTACCTGCTCTGCGCCTACACGCTGTCGCGGATTCCGTCGGCCGACTTCCTGCGCAAGTTCATGCTGGCGGCCGCCTGCTGCGAGGCGATGTGCCTCATCGTGTCGCGCTACTGGAAAATCAGCCTCCACCTGACCGGTATGGGGGCCGTCGTGGCGCTGCTCGTGCTGATGAACGTGGCCGGGGTCGGCAACATGATGGCGCCGCTGTCGGTGGCCGTGCTCTGCTCGGGGGCGCTCGCCTCGGCGCGCCTCTACCTCGGGTGCCACAACGGCTGGCAGGTCTTCGCCGGTTTTGCCGGCGGCTTCTGCCTTTCGGTTTTCGCCGTCCTTTTTCTCTGAATCCTGTCGCGCCCTTTTGCGGGTGCGGCCGAAGGCATGGGCAGCGCACCCTTCCCCATGCAAGGTTTGCGGTAAAACAGATACATCCCCGCGGGACCCGGGTCCCGCGGGGATGTGCTTTGTATGCGGAGCCGGTTACCTGCTCCTGGCGGCCCGTAACGCCTGCGGCTCTACCTGAGTCGGCGCACTCCCCGGTCTTCGGGCGTCGCCTCGCGCAGACTTACGGCGAATCCGCCGCCGCGGGCCATCCACACCTCCAGCGAGGTGCGGGCGTTGACCTTGCCGCTGCGGATGCGGTAGGCTTCGGGATTGGAGGCGTAGTCGGCGTCGGGGGCGTCGGTGTAGAGCGTTGCCACATACTCCCTGCCGGGGTCGAGGAAGTCGAACGAAAGGGTCATGGTGCGTGCCCGGTCATTCGTCACGCCGCCCACGAACCACTCCGACGAACCCTTCGCGCGGCGTGCGGCGACGATGTACTCGCCCGGTTCGGCCGCAAGATAGCGGCTGTCGTCCCAGTCGACGGCCACGTCCTTGATGAACTGGAAGGCGTCCATGTACTTTTCGTAGTGTTCGGGCAGGTCGGCGGCCATCTGCAGCGGCGAATACATCGTCACGTAGAGTGCCAGCTGGTTGCAGAGCGTGGCGTTGACCTTCGAGGTGTTTTCGGGTGCGAAGGTCGAGAGGTCCATGCAGAAGATGCCCGGCGTGTAGTCCATCGGGCCGCCCTGCAGCCGCGTGAAGGGGAGGATGGTGACGTGGCGCGGATGGGTGCCGCCGAAGGCCTGGTACTCGGTGCCTCGGGCCGACTCGTTGCCGATGAGGTTGGGGTAGGTGCGGCAGAGGCCCGTGGGGCGCGTCGCCTCGTGGGCGTTGACCATGATGCGGTGGCGTGCTGCCTCGGTCACGGCGTAGAGGTAGTGGTTGTTGCACCACTGGCCGTAGTGGTGTTCGCCGTAGGGAAGGATTTCACCCACGTATCCGCTCTTGACAGCCGTATAGCCGTATTCGTTCATCAGCCGGTAGGCCTGCTCCATGTGCCGCTCGTAGTTGCGTGTCGAACTCGACGTTTCGTGGTGCATCATCAGCCGGATGCCTTTGCTGTGGGCGTAGTCGTTGAGCGCCTTGATGTCGAAATCGGGGTAGGGTGTCACGAAGTCGAAGACGTAGTCCTTCTGTTTGCCGGACCAGTCCTCCCAGCCGACGTTCCACCCCTCGACGAGCACCTGGTCGAAGCCGTGCTCGGCGGCGAAGTCGATGACGCGCCGTACGTTTTCATTGTTGGCGCCGTGTCGGCCGTTGGGGGCTACCTTCGTGAAGTCGGTCTCGCCAAGCCGCACCGACGGAAGCGACGAATAGGCCCACGTGCTTTTGCCCGTAATCATCTCCCACCAGACGCCCATGTACTTGACAGGGTGAATCCACGAGGTATCCTCGTAGGCGCACGGCTCGTTGAGGTTGAGGATGAGGTTCGAAGCAAGCATGTCGCGTGCGTCGTCGCTCACCATGACCGTGCGCCAGGGGGTGCGGCAGGGGGCCTGCATGTGGGCCATGTCGCCCCGTGCGTCGGGCGTGAGGTGCGACGTGAAGACGAAATTGCGGTCGTCGAGCTCGAGGTGCATGCACGAATAGTCGACCAGCGCCGCCTCATGGAGGTTGATGTAGAGCCCGTCGTCGCTCTTCATCTGGAGCGAGGTCTGTACGGCCGTCGGGGCGATGGGCCCGTCGGGCGAACTGCTGCTCTTCATCGCCTCGGGCATCAGACGCCTGATTTCCGAAAGCTTCGAAACGGTGTATTCGTACTCCTGGGTGAAGTAGCTGCCCGGAATCCAGAAAGCAGTGTGGTCGCCCGCAAGTGCGAATTCGGTCCGCTCGCGGGTGATGGTGAAGTAGGTGAGCCCCTCCTGTTCGGGGAACTCGTAGCGGAATCCCACGCCGTCGTCGTAGAGGCGGAAGCGGACGAGTATCGTACGGCCCTGCTGCGTCAGCGTCGCGCAGAGCTCGTTGTAGCGGTTGCGGATGTGGCTGGTTTCGCCCCAGACGGGTTCCCAGGTCTCGTCGAACGAATTGCGTTCGACCTTGTCGAGCGTGAAGCCGTCGAGCATCGGTGCTGCGTCGCGCAGTTCGAAGCCGAGACGGCTCGGACGAATCACTGCGCGTCCCTCGAAATCGAGAGCATAGCGCGGTACGCCCTCCGTTACCTCGAAGGTGAGCGTCAGGCGCCCTTCGGGCGAGGTGAGTGTCTCGCCGGCAAGCGGCCGGCCTGTTGCAAGCAGGCTCAGCAGTGCTGTGAAAAGCAGGGTCTTTTTCATTTTGGATTAGTGTTGGGTTAGGTTTTGCTGTTATCGCAAAGATACGAAAATCACGGTAAAGGAGCAAAAGGAGCGGCCCTTTCCCGCCAGAGTGAAAAGGCCGCTTCGCTGTTGCCCGGCAGCGTTTGCCGGCATCGTTTCCCGGAGGCTTTGCACCGGTTGCCGCGTGGCGCGGGCTATACGCAGCCCTGGGCCAGCATGGCGTTGGCCACCTTCATGAAGCCGCCGATGTTGGCCCCCACCACGTAGTTGATGTAGCCGTCCTCCTCGGTGCCGTAGCGGACGCACACCTCGTGAATGTTGTGCATGATGGCGCGCAGCCGCTCGTCGACCTCCTCGGGGCTCCACACGAGCCGCATCGAGTTCTGCGTCATCTCGAGTCCCGACGTGGCGACACCTCCGGCGTTGGCCGCCTTGCCCGGGGCGTAGAGCAGCCGGTGCTGCTGGAACGTGCGTATGGCTTCGGGAGTCGAGGGCATGTTGGCCCCCTCGGCCACGCAGCGGCACCGAGGAGTTTGCCCCCCTCGCCCCCGCGGCGGCAGCCGTTGGCCACCAGCGTTGCGGCCTCCTCGCCGTTGAGCTCGTTCTGAGTGGCGCACGGCATGGCCACGTCGCACCGCTCGCCCCACGGCCTCTTCCCGGCGTGGTAGACGGCCGACGGATAGCGGTCGGCGTATTCGCTGATGCGGCCGCGGAAGATGTTCTTGAGTTCCATGACGTATTCGAGCTTTGCCTCGTCGATGCCGTCGGGGTCGTAGATGTAACCCGACGAGTCGGAAAGTGTCACCACGCGGGCTCCCATCTGCGTGGCCTTGCGACAGGCATACTGGGCGACGTTGCCCGAACCCGAGATGCAGACCCGTTTGCCGCGCAGCGTCTCGCCGCGTGTGGCGAGCATCTCCTCCGCAAAGTAGCAGACGCCGTAGCCCGTCGCTTCGGGACGCATCGGACTGCCGCCCCAGTCGCGCCCCTTGCCCGTGAGCGTGCCCGAAAATTCGTCGCGTAGGCGCTTGTACTGTCCGAACAGATAGCCGATTTCGCGTCCGCCCACGCCAATGTCGCCCGCCGGTACGTCGGTATCCTGCCCGATATGGTGTTGCAGTTCGGTCATGAACGACTGGCAGAACTTCATCACCTCGTTGTCCGATTTGCCCTTGGGGTTGAAGTCCGAACCGCCCTTGCCGCCGCCCATGGGGAGCGTCGTCAGGCTGTTCTTGAAGGTCTGCTCGAAGGCCAGGAATTTCAGAATCGAGAGGTTGACCGACGGGTGGAAGCGCAGTCCGCCCTTGTAGGGGCCGATGGCGCTGTTCATCTGGACGCGGTAGCCGCGGTTGATTTCGATTTCGCCCTTGTCGTTGAGCCACGGCACGCGGAAGATGACGACGCGCTCGGGCTCGGCGATTCGTTCGAGAATCTTCATCCGCTGCAGTACGGGACTTGCCACGATGTGCGGGGCGAGCGATTCGGCCACCTCGCGGACGGCCTGGTGAAACTCCGTCTCGCCCGGATTGCGGGCGATGAGCCGGGTCATGAAATCCTCGACGAATTGCTTTGCCTGTTCGTTCATGTTGGGGGTGTTTTGAGGGTTCGTATTCGTTGTGTCGAGGATAAAATTAGTCTTCGGATTGCGATTCTGCAACTTTTTTAATAATTTACTAAATTATTTTAGTTTTCCATTTCTTGCCTTTCGCCCCGTTTCCCTTACTGTTCGTCCGCCGACGGTTTTGCCGGGGAGCAAACCGTAACGAAAATGACGGATTCGGGGAGAATCCGTCATTTTTCAAAAGTTATCAACAGCCTCCGGCCGCTTCGGTGGAATTAGTGCTTGAATGCGAATCCGATGTAGACGTTTTCGTAGTTTTCGAGCAGCTTGGTGACCGTCCCGAGCGCCTCAATCTTCTGCCCGAGGCTTTCGACCAGTTCGACGAGCTTCGTGGCCGGGAAGACCAGCAGCAGCTCCTCTCCGCTCAGGTAGGCGTGGCCCGGGACGCTGCCCAGCGGAATCCGCCCGGTCGAGATTTTCAGCGTGATTTCGTGCGTCGAGGCATCGAATGCATAGTCGCCCGAGAGGTCGTGCGACCCGAGACGGGCCGTAAAGCCGCCTTCGCTGTCGAAGTCGAACGAGCAGGCCCCCTCGCGGATGCCGACCATCTCGTAGGCTCGGGTCAGCTGTTTGGCCACGCTCGATTCGATGGCTGCGCCGCCCAGCTTGCTGGCGAGCTCCTCGCCCTCGAACTTGACTCCCGGGCCGGTGTATTCCCATGCCTCGACGATGGCCATCCCGGTCAGTTTGCCGCCCGTGGCCTCGTCGGCCGCCGACGTTACGGCCTTCTTGAGGGCCTCTTTCCAGTCCTGCGCCTCGGCGCGTGCCCCGAAGAGCAGGAGCGCCAGCGTCATGAACAGCATCGTGCGTTTCATTCCCTTTGCGTGTTTCATGGTACTTCGTTGTTTGTCGATGCGGCCCTCCGGCCGCCCGTTGCCGGCTTATGCCTCGTCCAGCTCGCGCAGCCACATTGCAGCCGAGGCGTCGGAGGGCATGCGCCAGTCGCCGCGCGGCGAGAGCGATACGGAGCCCACCTTCGGGCCGTCGGGCATGGCCGAGCGCTTGAACTGCTGCGCGAAGAAACGGCGGAAGAAGACCCGGAGCCACTTGACAATCGTCTCGCGGTCGTAGCTTCCGGCGAAGGCCTGCTCGGCCAGGAAGGCTATCTTGGCCGGGCGGAATCCCGCGCGCACGAAGTTGTAGAGGAAGAAGTCGTGCAGTTCGTAGGGGCCCACCAGGTCCTCGGTCTTCTGGGCGATGTTGCCCTCGCGGTCGGCGGGGAGCAGCTCGGGACTTACCGGCGTATCGATGATGTCGAGCAGCGTGGCGCGCGTGGCGGCGTCGCGCTCGGTGTCGGCAGCCCAGCGGACCAGATGGCGCACCAGCGTCTTGGGCACCGAGGCGTTGACGCCGTACATCGACATCTGGTCGCCGTTGTAGGTCGCCCAGCCGAGCGCCAGCTCCGAGAGGTCGCCCGTGCCGATGACCAGCCCTCCCTCCATGTTGGCCACATCCATCAGAATCTGGGTCCGCTCGCGTGCCTGGGCGTTCTCATAGGCGGCCGAGCGGTCGCTCTCCGGGAGCCCGATGTCGCGGAAGTGTTGCAGGCAGGCATCGCGGATGGGTATCTCGCGTACCGTGACACCCAGTCCCTGCATGAGCTCCAGCGCGTTGCGGTAGGTGCGGTCCGTGGTGCCGAATCCCGGCATCGTGATGCCGAGGATGCCCCGGCGGTCGAGCCCCAGCTTGTCGAACGTGCGGACGGTGACCAGCAGCGCCAGCGTCGAGTCCAGCCCGCCCGAGATGCCTACCACGGCGCAGCGGCAACCCGTGTGGGCGAGTCGGCGCGCCAGTCCGTGGGACTGAATCTGGAAGAGCTCCTCGCACCGCTCGCTGCGGTGTGTCTCGTCGGCCGGGACGAAGGGCATGGGGTCCACACGGCGGTCGAGTGCCGCGGCCTTCAGGGCGTCGGGCAGCTCCATCTCGATGACGGTGCTCTCGCCCGCCTCCTCGCGCATGCGGAAGGAGGTGTTCCTCCGCCGCTCGAACTCCAGTCGTTCGATGTCGACGTCGGCCACCACCAGCTGCTCGTCGAGCGAGAAGCGTTCGGCCTCGGCCAGCATCGTGCCGTTCTCGGCGATGAGCCCGTTGCCGGCGAAGACCAGGTCGGTCGACGACTCGCCGAAGCCGGCCGAGCAGTAGACATAGGCCGCAAGGGTGCGTGCCGACTGCTGGGCGACCAGCTCCCGCAGGTAGGCGTGTTTGCCCGCCCCTTCGGGTGAGGCCGAGAGGTTGAAAATCACCTTGGCGCCGTTGAGCGCGAGGTGCGACGAGGGGGGGACGGCCACCCAGAGGTCCTCGCAGATTTCGATGCCGAACTCGGCGCCGTTCACCGCAAAGGTGAGCTCCGTGCCGAAGTCGGCCTCCTGACTCGCCGCCATGATGCGCTCCTGCTCGATGCCGGCTCCCGAGGCGAACCAGCGGTTCTCGTAGAACTCGGCATAATCGGGGATGTAGCTCTTCGGGACTACGCCGAGCAGGCGTCCCTGGGCCAGCACCGCCGCACAGTTGTAGAGCCGGTCCTCGTGGCGTAGCGGGATGCCGACGATGAGCGCCAGCGGCAGCTTGCGCGTCTGGCGCAGAATATCGCCCAGCGCCTCGTCGGCCGCCTCGAGCAGCGTCGGCTGCAGGAAGAGGTCGGCGCAGGTGTAACCCGTCACGGCCAGTTCGGGGAAGGCGACTATCTCGACTCCCCGCCGTGCGGCCTGCTGCGCCAGCGCCACGATGCGTTCGGCGTTGCGCGCGCAGTCGGCCACCGTCACGTGGGGCACCGCCGCCGCAACCTTCACAAATCCATAGTTGTCCATCTTCAGTCCAGTGTTGTGCGCGTCGCTATTCGGCCCACAGGCGGGCCAGGTTGATAACCACCTGCATGGCCTTGTGCATCGTGGTGAGCGAGCAGTATTCGAACTTGCCGTGGAAGTTCATGCCGCCCGTGAAGAGGTTGGGGCAGGGGAGTCCCATGAACGAGAGCCGTGCACCGTCCGTGCCGCCGCGGATGGGACGCACGATGGGTTTCACGTCGGCCTGGCGCATCGCTTCGAGCGCCTTGTCGATGAGCTGCGGATGGGGCTCGACCATCTTGCGCATGTTGAAGTACTGGTCCTTGAGCGTGAGCGTCAGCACCTCCTGCCCGTACTTCTTCTTGAGCAGGTCGACACATGCCCACATGAAGACCTTCTTCTGCTCGAAGCGGTCGGCGTCGTGGTCGCGGATGATGTAGCTCACCGAGGCGTGCTCCACCGTGCCGTTTACCCCGACGCAGTGGTAGAAGCCCTCGTAGCCCTCGGTGTATTGCGGGCGCTGGTCGGCGGGCAGCAGCGTCTGCAGCTCGCACGCCACGTCGAGCGCGTTAATCATCTTGCCCTTGGCGTAGCCCGGGTGGACGTTGCGCCCCTGGATTTCGATTTTGGCACTTGCGGCGTTGAAGTTCTCATACTCGAGCTCGCCCTCCATGCCGCCGTCGACCGTGTAGGCAAAGTCGGCGCCGAAGGCCTCCACGTCGAAGAAGTCGACGCCGCGGCCCACCTCCTCGTCGGGGGTGAAGCCGATGCGGATTTTGCCGTGCTTGACCTCGGGATGGGCGAGCAGGTACTCGGCCGCGCTCATGATTTCGGCCACGCCCGCCTTGTCGTCGGCGCCCAGCAGCGTGGTGCCGTCGGTGTGGATGAGCGTGTGGCCCTTGAAGAAGGTCAGCTCGGGGAAGTCCTCGACCTTCATCGTCAGGTGGCCGTTGAGGAAGATGTCGCCGCCGTCGTACTCCTCGATGATGCGGGGTTTGATATCCTGTCCGCTCATGTCGGGCGAGGTGTCCACATGGGCGATGAAGCCGATGACCGGGGCGTTCTCACACCCGGGCGTGGCCGGTATGGTGCCCATCACGTAGCCGTAGCGGTCCATCGCAACGTCGGTCATGCCGAGCGTGCGCATCTCGTCGGCCAGCGCCGCAAGCAGCACCTTCTGCTTCTCGGTCGAGGGGAACGTGGTGCTCTCCTCCGACGACTGCGTGTCGTAGGAGACGTATTTCAGAAATCGGTCCTTGAGTTCCATATGTCGGTTCAGTGTTTTGGGTTTGAAATCGGATGTTGTCGTTGTTGCTGCGGGGTTACTCCTCCTTTTTGGCCCGGAGCGTATACCAGCCGAAGTAGCCGATGAGCACGAGGTACATCACCAGTCCGGTCCACTCGGCGGCATTCGACGATGCCCAGTCGGAGAGGAACCAGTCCACCTCGCAGAACTTGAGGATGGCGCTCACCACGCCCATCAGCGCACCGCCGGCGATGAAGCCCGAGGCGACGAGCGTGCCGCGGTCCATGCGGGCCTTGTTGAGTGCCTGGTCCTTCGAGCGCGTCGAGACATACCATGCCACCAGTCCGCCCACCACCAGCGGGGCATTGAGCTCCATGGGGATGAACATGCCCAGAGCGAAGGCCAGCGCCGGAACGCCGATGGCCGTCAGCACCAGCGCCAGTGCGGCGCCGCAGAAGTAGAGCATCCAGGGGGTCTGGCCGCCGGTCATCAGGGGCTGGATCACCGCCGCCATGGCGTTGGCCGAGTTGAAGAGCACACCGTGGATGAAGCAGCGGTTGACCAGATAGACGATGCCCGTCGGGACGGCGATCATCCCGGCCAGACGGATGAGGTCACGCTCCCCGGCGTATTTCCAAAGGATGGTGTAGAGCCGCCCGGCCAGAAAGCTGAGCAGGTAGACC
>OGPV01001345.1_pt1 | contig 16861 bp, 18 predicted proteins | sample 1553001 | NCBI WGS metagenome assembly OGPV01 (sample SAMEA2580268, study PRJEB22360) | human gut metagenome | biome: human gut; feature: human-associated habitat; material: faeces | place: Denmark | collected 2008/2010
CCGCAAAGGACACCTGCACAAAGGCATCCGGCACCGTCTCACGCAGAGCGCGCACGGCGTCCAGAACACCGGTGTCGCTGCTCAGGGTCTCAAACAGGTAGTTCTTTGCCCCCAGGGCCGCAAACCGCCGCACCACCACAGCCACGATGCAAAGAGAGCAGCACATACCTCTCACGAATGGCCGGGCGCAATCCGCAGCGGCAATCAGGTAATCAACGTAGCCCTGGTCGGCAACCCCAACAGCGGCAAAACCTCGCTGTTCAACCTCGCTTCCGGATCGCATGAACGGGTAGGGAACTACAGCGGGGTTACGGTCGATGCCAAAACGGCCCGCTTCCACCAAGGACACTACACATTCAACCTGGTCGACCTGCCCGGCACCTATTCCATCACCGAATATACGCCCGAAGAGTTGTATGTTCGCACCCACATCCTGCGCGAAATGCCGGACGTGGTGATCAACGTCGTCGATGCGACCAACCTGGAACGCAACCTGTTCCTCACCACGCAGCTTATCGACATGGACATCAAGGTGGTCATCGCCCTGAACATGTACGATGAGATGGAACAAACCGGCGCACGGCTCGATTACGAACACCTGGGCCGCATGCTGGGCATTCCGATCGTTCCGACGGTCGCTTCGCAGGGAACCGGCATCCGCCGGCTGTTCGATACCGTAGCCAAAGTATTCGAGGACAAAGAGCCGACCGTACGGCATATCCATATCAATTACGGCACGGACCTCGAAGAAGCGATCGGCATCCTCCAAAATAAAATCTGGGAAAACAGCGACATCGTTGCCCTCTATTCATCTCGTTATCTCGCGATCAAACTGCTCGAAGGCGACCAAAGTTCGTTCAAATTACTTGAAAAATGTGCGAACTTCAACGACATCGCCAAAACGCAAGTGCTGCTGAAACAGAAGCTCGAAAAACGGTTCGGCGAGAATCCCGAGTCGGCGATCGCCGACGCCAAGTACGGCTTCATCGTCGGAGCGTTAGAAGAAACCTACCAGGGCGAGACACACGATAAACATGCGCGGACGGGACGGATCGACCGCATCATGACGGATAAGATCTGGGGACTGCCGGTTTTCCTGCTATTGATGTGGGTAATGTTCCAGGCCACCTTCACGCTCGGGGCCATCCCCGCCGGATGGATCGAGAGCGGCGTGAGCTGGCTGAGTGATACGGTTACGAATTTAATGGCCGAAGGATCGCTGCGCAACCTGATCGTCGACGGCATCATCAGTGGAGTAGGGGGGGTGATCGTTTTTCTGCCCAACATCCTGATCCTGTTCTTCTTCATTTCGCTGATGGAAGATACGGGCTATATGGCACGCGCGGCCTTCATCATGGATAAGCTGATGCATAAGATCGGACTGCACGGCAAGTCGTTCATTCCGCTGCTGATGGGCTTCGGATGCAACGTCCCGGCAATCATGGCCACCCGCACGCTCGAAAGCCGCAAGGACCGCATCCTGACGATGCTGATTATCCCGTTCATGTCCTGTAGCGCACGGCTGCCGGTATACGTCCTGCTGATTTCTGCATTTTTTCCTAAAAATCAAGGGTTGGTACTGTTGTCGGTCTACCTGTTCGGCATCCTGATCGCGATCCTCTCTTCCATCCTGTTCAAGCGGGTCTTTTTCCGCAGGGACGAGGCACCCTTCGTCATGGAATTGCCGCCGTACCGGATTCCGACGACCCGCAGCGTCGTGCGCCACATGTGGAGTAAGGGCGTGCAATACCTGCGCAAGATGGGAACAATTATTCTGGTCGCTTCGGTGATTGTATGGGCACTGAGCCATTACCCGACCGGAGACGGTTCGCTCACGCCGGCCCAACAACAGGAGCAATCTTATATCGGCCGGATCGGGAAAGCGATCGAACCGGCAATACGACCGTTGGGTTTCGATTGGCAGATCGGCGTCAGCCTGGTCAGCGGACTAGCCGCCAAGGAGATCGTCGTCAGCACGATGGCCGTACTGACCGATACCGGCGATAATGAGATAACATTGACTGAAAAATTACAGGAACAGGTATACACGCAGGGAGACCGTGCCGGGGAAAAGGTCTACACCCCGTTGGTAGCCTACTCGATGATGATCTTTATCCTGCTCTATTTCCCTTGTATTGCAGCTATTACGGCTATCCGCAAAGAGGCCGGACGGTCATGGGCCGCCTTTACGCTTTTCTACACGACGGGTTTGGCATGGCTTATGTCGTTTATCGTGTATCAGGTCGGAGGTTTGTTCTGACCCGGAAATCAAATAGCCATGCAGGATCTTATCGTATATATTATCGTCGGAGTCTGCGTCATCTGGGCTGCCATCATGATCTACAGGCGATTTAAAGCTACTCCGGACGGCAAATGTTCCGGCTGCCCGCTTTACACGGCTTGCCAGGCGTGTGCCGAAGAGGCGGAGTGCCCCGGATGCAGCGACAAAAGCTTTTCACGCAAGCAGCGGCGAAACCGGACGCACGTTCCGCACAAAAAACATTACTCGCTCAGTTGACGCAACGCCCGGGCCAATTGGTCCGGACACGAGGTTCCTTTCCCTTTGCAGTCGATCCCTTCCAAACGCCTGATCGCCTCTTCTATTTCCATTCCTTCCAGTAAGGCGGCAATTCCCTGGGTATTGCCGTGACATCCTCCGGCAAAAGAGACCTTCCGGATCCTGATGCCGTCAACATGCACTTCGATCCGGCGCGAACATACCCCTTCGGGCGTGTATTCAATAATTTTATCCATAACGTTCGGGGACAATAGTGTCCCAAAGGTACCAAAAAGCATACGTCCCGATTGCGGTACAAATAAAAATTTTTATCTTTGTTAACCACAAAGCAGGTATGGCCTGTACCTGCTGCAAGGAACGATCAAATCAAACCTGAAAACATACTAATGATGACTAGCAGAGAAAGAGTTTTAAAAGCGTTCCGCCGCATCGAAGGGCTACCCGACCGTGTACCCGTGGAGTTCGACCTGTGCCGCCAGCACCTGGACTATTTCGGCAAAAAGCTGAACATCCCGGTTCATGTTACGGACAACCTTTATGAAGACGTTACCTACCGAATCAGCGGTAACGAAATCCGCACGGCGATGGGCAGCGATACCGTAATTGTCGGCGCATCGGTTTCGGACGATTTCAAAATCGAAAAACGCGAAGACGGAACCTGGCTCAACGAATACAAGATGCGTATGCAGCAGGGGTCGCTCTACGTCGAAGTGGTGGAATACCCGCTTGCCAATGCCCAGACTGCAGCCGATATCAAAAACTACCAGTTTCCCGACCCCGACGCTCCGGGCCGTTACCGTGACGCGGAAGCCTTGGTAAAAAAATACAAGGACGACTATTTCATCATCGGTGACATCGAGGTGACTCTTTTCTCCCTGGCCCACCAGCTTGCCGGGTTCGAGAAGATCCTGATGAGCATGTTCATGGAAGACGAATACCTTGAACCGCTTTTCGCGGCCTGCGGGGAATTCCAAACGCAGATCGCACTGCGCCTGATCGACGCCGGTGTGGATGCCATCTGGGTGGGTGACGACTTCGGATCGCAGACCAGCACGCTCTTCGCACCGGAAATGTTCCGCAAACTGCTATTGCCGTATTACAAAAAGATGATTGACACGCTGAAGGCCAAAAAACCGGATCTGGTAATGATTCTGCACAGCGACGGCGCCGTAGGCACACTGATGCCGATGATCAAAGAGTGCGGCTTCGACGTGTTCAACCCGGTTCAGCCCGGAGTTCCGTTGCACTCTCCGCAGGAGGTCAAGGATAAATACGGCGATATGTTCGCATTCTGGGGTGCGATCGACCAGCAGTACCTGATGCCGAACGGCACCGATGAAGAACTCGAAGCCGACATCAAGGAACGCATCGAAATCCTTGGCAAAGGCGGCGGATACATGGTGGCTCCGGCCCACATCATTCAGGCAGACGTAAAGCCCGAGCGCGTCGAGAAGTTCATCGAACTGTGCAAAAAGTACGGCCAGATTTACTAATCTCGGCTTGCATTATTCTACTAAAAGCGGAACTGTAAACGGGCCTCCTTTAAAAAAATGGGATAAGTGTAATATGATGTAAATAACACTACTACTGCAATTTAGTGGTAATTGCCGGGAAGTAGTCAAGCGTTAAAATCGCACGAAAAGGCAAGGTTCGGAAGGAGTTGCGTTACTATATGCGGTAACACAACTCTTATTCTGAGGTAAGGTAAATGGATGCAAATAATTCATATTTAATATCATAGGATTATTTGCAATGGAATGGCAATACGGATAAACTGCAATAAAAAGTAAAGTTCCTTGTGTATTGAGTTACTAAATCGTTACCGGGATGGTTTAAGCTCAATGCTTGACAATGTTTTGTTTTTCAGTAATTTGCATTTTTATTCACCACAACAAATAACTCTGATTTACGTATTATAAATAGATACATCGGAGTTATGGCAAGAAGCACTTTCAAGGTCCTGTTCTATCTGAAAAGACAGGCCGAACAGAACGGCAAAGCGCCCATCATGGGACGTATCACCATCAACGGAACTATCTCGCAGTTCAGTTGCAAATTATCGGTATGTCCGAAGCTATGGGACACCAAAGCTAACAAAGCGTCCGGCAAAAGCATCGCTGCCCAACGCATCAACGAGAAACTGGAAAACATCAAGACCAATATCGGCAAGCAGTACCAACGCATTTGTGATCGGGATGGTTATGTTACGGCCGAAAAAGTCAAGAACGCATGGTTAGGATTCGGTGATGAACATCGGCAGCTATTGCAAACTTTCGACGAATATCTCGAAGATTTCGCAATAAAGCGCGTCGGTAAAGATCGATCACCGGAAACACTCAGAAATTATCGGTTCATCCGCAATTTGTTTGCAGATTTTCTTGAATATGAATATAATTTAAAAGATATTCCCTTTCGAGAAATGAAACGAGAATTCGGAGAACAATTTGTCGTTTACCTTTCGACTGTTCGACATTTATACTCTTCCACCATTAGTCGTGCTCTTAAAAAATTACATTTAATGGCTTTTACCGCAGTTCGTAAAGGATGGATTTCGGTCCATCCGTTCCCGGACGTATGGGTATCGCCTCAGTATCGAGAACGTCGAATTTTAGATGAGAACGATTTGCAAAAAATTCTGGAGACTCGTTTGTCCAATTATAAAACAGCCATTGTTCGCGATATTTTTGTGTTTTGTGTTTTTACCGGACTATCTTATTCTGATGTAAAATCCTTAACATACGATGACATACAAGTCGATTCAGATGAGGTTATGTGGATCATTAACCGACGAGTCAAAACGGGGACGCCATTTCAAGTGAAGCTATTGCCGGTGGCGCGACAACTCATAGACAAATATCGTTGCCTTTCATTGCCGGGGAATGTCGTATTTCCTGTGAAATCGCTTGCATCATATCGTAAATCCCTTAAAACGATAGCCCGCGAATGTGGTCTATCGTTTTGTCCGACTTCTCATACGGCGAGGCATTCATTCGCTACGACGATTACTCTATCGCAGGGAGTACCCATAGAAACCGTATCGAAAATGCTTGGACATAAACATATTACGACTACCCAAATTTATGCGAAGATTACCAAAGATAAAATTAAGCGGGATATGGATTCTTTGGAAACGAAAATCAGCGACAAATTTAAAATTATACAGTAAACCACGATCTGAGGATTGGATATTGCCGATGTTGCGACAATAAGATAGCAGATCGAAAACTGGTTTAAAAATGTGAATCGAGAGCGTTTTCACGCTCTCGATTCGGTCATATCTATTACTCAGCGGTTTTAAGGTTTCGTTCCAGTATTTCCGTTATTTCTTTTTCCGGATAGAGGAACAAACGTTTACTGACAGTCGTATACGTGATTTGCCTCGTATCACGTAATGTTTGGAGCGTTCTGCAGGAGAGGTGCAGATAGCGGCATATTTCGGAGCCGCTTAAATAACGTTCTTGTCCGATCGAAGGCACATAATGCTTTTCTGTTTCTTTCAACGTTCGTTCAATTTGCTCCAACTGCGCAAATGCTTCCCGCACTTCGCTGCTTTCCTTTGTCAAATAATCTAATGGCATAGCTACTGTCGTTTAGCTTGGGAGTGATTTTTTGCCTTTTCGGATGGGATGATTTTACACTGAGTCCGGCTTGCAAGAAATTCTGCCACATCCCGTTCGCGGAAAAAGAATTTTCCTCCTACATTAGAAAAAGGGAGCCTCCGTTTCTCCCGATAATATTGCAACGTACGTTTGGATATGCTCAAAGCCCGACACACGTCTTTTGTGTCGAGTCAGTTATCTTTCGTAGCCGGTTTATACATTGTTTCTACCTGCTTGGCAAGAATTTGTAAACCTTTCAATCTTTCCATGAACGAGATCCATACCCGTTCGTCTATACAAATGACTTTCATAAAAAATTGATTTAATTGAACATAAATGGGATAAACGGATTTATTCCCGATTAATACCGCAAGATAACCAGCAAATTCTGTTATGACATACGATATAACAGCCAGACCGTCGGAGACCGCCTGAGACCGTCCGTCAAAATTCGGATCGGTTTCGATGACAAATGTGTACGATTGTCCATAAAGTAATGAAAAATGAAAGAAAGAATATTCTTTTTGCTGGTCGATACCGTAGCAAATGTTCTATGAATTTATAACTTTATAAAGGATTCAATCGTTTGAACTGTTTTTGTTCCTGACAATTGAAAGCATGATGTGTATCGAGATGCGAAAGCTACCATATTAACCTAAAACTCTCGAATCATGGACATTTTATTCAAATCGCTGCCTTTGGGTGATGACCAAACTACTTACGGTGAATGTCTCGAAATCAACGGAATTTCTTCGATCGACAAAGTATTCAATGCTCAAATACAGGAATTCTATCGACAAGAACCCGAATATACGGCTCGGTTGCGCATGCTAAAACAGATTAAAAATCATCTGCATTATATCGTAAAAAAAAATGCCTTATGAAAATGCGGAGTATGTACGGACGCTTTTGGAGATCGAAATAGAAGTTCTTGAAACTTCCCGAAGGCAATCGCCACCGGTGCCGGATGATTCCGGCAATACGAACGATCCGCCTTCGTTCAAATGGACCGCAACGGTCAGGGATCTCGTAGAACTGATTTATGCGTTATATCATTACCGCTGCCTCAATAACGGCAAGGTTTCGCTTCGCGACCTTGCCGTTTTTTTTGAGCAAACCTTTCAGGTGAAAATAGACAGCATTTATCATACTTTCTCCAAAGCGAAACTCCGTAAAAAAGATCGAGCCCCGTTCATTCGCAACCTCTATGAAAAACTGATCGAAGTGATGGACGAAATGGACGGCTGATCGAAAAAAAGCAATCCACTGGTCTGTCCACTGGTCCGTTTATTCTGCACCCTCGCCTCATCTTTGTGCCATACCCTTTAATCCCTCGCTATGGACACGGCAGATAAAAACACGACGCAGGAGGCATTCGAACGGATCATCGTCATGCTTCGCGGAATACAGGAAGACCTGCAGGCCATCAAAAACAGCCGCAGAGTGATCGACGGGGAACGTATACTTGACTTCAGCGAAGTATGCGATATGCTCCATATGGGAGAACGACAGGTACGGCGATACCGGGAACAGGGCAAATTGACCGGTTTCCTACTCGACAGTCGACGTATGTACTGGGAGTCCGAGGTCCGTCAGTTTCTGAAAAACTATGCCGGCTTGTCGCCGGCCGATTCGATCGACTCATCCGCAAATGAATTATAATCGATTAACTACAAAAAAACAAGCGTTATGGAACAAGGCAGCGAATGTGTATTGATGCAACGGGAATCTCTCGTACAGCTATTGAAAAAATGTTATCGTGCCATTACATGGTGCTCGTATTGGAATACGTGTGCCACCAGAAGCAGGTTCAATTCCTGCTCACTGCGAGCGAGATCTGCGAAGTATTGGGCATGAAACCGGAGCAACTGGAAGAATATCGGAAACGGAAGTGGATCAAAGCCTCCTCGCAAATTAAGGGTCGTCTCGTATACCGGGCCTACGATGTGGCGGTCCTGGCCGAACGGATAAGAAGACGCAAGATGCTTCGGGCATTGAATAGAATACCGGTGATGCCATCCGAGGCCAGATAATGCCGTAAAATACGGTCGGATTCGAATACCCCCGCAAGGGGGTATTTTTTATGATATTCTCAGCCCGATTACAGGGGAATGTAGGCATTCGGCCTTTTCCTCCCAAAATCCGGGACGGAAAGAACCCGTCCCGGATTTTGCACCGGAAGCCTCATGCCTGTTTCATTCCCTGTAATCGGGCTGAGGAACGATCGAATTTCTGTCGGTCCGATTCGATAATTATAAACCGCCGTGCGCGCACGGGCTAAAACACTCTATGCATGATGGATGATGAAAGAAAAATCGAAAAGGAGCGCCTTCAGGCACTTCGAAACGCAAAACGTCTGTTCTCTCAGGAAGACGACCTGAGGAACAAGCTCGAATCGGTCGAACACGATCTCAAATTGCGGATCGCCCGCAAGATTCTCAGACAAGCAGAATCGTATTCTTAACCCTAATTATTCACTTAAAAAACAATGCTTTATGAAAAACAAAATCATCGACTCCGCAGCGAACGCTCACAAAACCGATGCGGTGAACACGAACACGACATTTTCGACGGACAAAGCGGTTCATACGCCCTGTTACGACATCCCGTTGGAGTTGATCGACCCCAATCCGGACAATCCGCGCAAACATTTCGGAGACGAAGAATTGAAACAACTGGCCGCCACGATCGAACGTTACGGAGTGATACAACCCGTACTGGTACATCCTGTCCGGAACGAACAGACGGGAGCTACGCGTTTTATGCTGGTTCATGGTGAACGGCGGACACGGGCGTCCATCATTGCCGGCAAGGATACGATACCTGCCTTTATCAAAGAAATGCCTGCCGACAGGATCGAAGCACTTGCCTTACTCGAAAACCTGCATCGGGTCGATATTTCGGAATTCGAACTGGCGACGGTCTTTCACAAAATGGTCTGCGAAGAAGGAAAAGAGATCGCAGCTGTGGCCGATGAATTCGGCGTAAGCACGAAATTCATCCGCAACCGTATTCTGTTGCTGGAGTTGATTCCGGACCTGCGGAACTTGTTGGACGAGGAAGCGATTACGATGTCGATGGCTCTGGAATTATGCAAATACGACAGGGCGGTTCAGGAGGACGTCTACGAAAAACATCTGAAGTCGAATTGCGAGCAAGGGAGCTGGCGTCCGCTAAAGAAAGCGGAGTTTGCCCGAAAGATGGTCGAGACCTATTCGGCGGTTCTGGATCATTACTCATTCGACAAAACGGAATGCGCCGCTTGTTCCTACAACACCGGGTTGCAGATGGATCTGTTCGGTTGTGTCGGTAATTGCACACGTTGTCTTAACCGCGAGTGCTTACAGGCGAAAATCAACATCCATTTGTTCGAAACGATGGTTGCAATCATCGAGAAAGAACCTTTGACGGCCGTCGCCGTACGGTCCAATATTTTCAATAAGGAGGTGATCGGATGGTTGAAAGATTACGGTGTCGCGATCCATACGATCGACTTCTCGGATCGCTTCTTCAACCCGCCGACACAACCTGACGAACCTGTACCGGGACAGTATAAAAATACCGGGGAATACGAAACGGCAAAAGAACGGTATCGGATCGCATCGGACGAGTATCATGCGGAGATGACCGATATTACGGAAAGAGTATCGACCGGAAAATTGAAAACCTATTTGCTCGTCCGGGACAAAGATTTTATGTATGTATACGAAGATTTGTCCAAAAACGGGCAGGCGGCGGAAACCCCGGTTGCGACATTGAAAAAACAGGATGAGCGCAATCTGGAGATTTCGCGAAACAATATCATTAAAAATACCGTCAAGGTGTTTACCGAACACAAAGTCCCGGCAGTGGATATCACAGAAACAGAAGACAAGTACCTTTACTTGGCGATGTTGGATGCGATTCGCGATGAATTCATTCCGCTGCTTCGTCTGAAGAATATAGGAGAGAAAGCATTGGACGAAGATAAAATGACCGTCGTAAACAAGCTGACCACTAAACAGAAGATACTTGTCAAACGGGTATTTTTGATGTCCGCGCTCAGCGTAGCGGCTCCGGATTCTCCCCGGTATACCCTGCTGGAGGAATTTGCACGGACGTTCTATCCGGACCAATTCGCGGAGATTCGGAAGAAGCACATGGATGTCTATGAGAAACGCCACAATGCAATCGAAGCGAAACTCGCCGAGGTCGGTAACGTAGAATCTGCCGAGTTCGTCCCGAACGCTCAGGAAGAAGTACCGCAACAAAAGAGTGCACCTAAAGAAGCGGAACTGCCTCAGCCGGTTCCGGATTCCGAACCGGCTCCTGCGACAAAACGAACGGAAGAGGTCCCTACCGAATATCCCGAAACCGGACTGGAAGATTGGGAACAGATTCTGATCGAAACGGAACCTGAGCCGGAAGAGCCGTTCGATATTCCCGAACCGCCACATCCCCAAGAACCGGAGTTTCTGGCATCCAAACCGGAAAAGGATGTAAAGGCGGCTTAATGTAATCAGAGTAAATTACCAAGCGGGTCGGGATTCCGGCCCGCTTTTTTTATTGTGACTTTGTCAAAGCGATTTTGAAGGGAACAATCTAAATACCGACAGCGATATGAGAACGGTAACAAAAACATACGACATTTTCCAATTAGCCGAACTTTCCGCAGCAGCAAGAAAAACTGCCTATGACGAATGGCTCAAAGATTTCGATTATTCGTGGCGTAGCGACAATCATAACACGTTGGATGCTTTCGAGCGGGCATTCAATATCAAGATATATGACTGGAGTTACGATACGTGTGGATACTACTACCGCTTTACATCGCATTACAGCGGAGAAGAAGAGGACCTCAAAGGCATACGACTCCTGAAATACATTTGCAATAACTATTGGCACATCCTATTTAAGCCGAGAACCTACCACCACAAAGGCAATTACGAGAAACAGCGCAAAAGCCATATATTTACGAACAACTGTTGCGTACTGACAGGCTATTGTACAGACGAGGACATTCTCAAACCCATCTATGACTTTCTGAAAGCTCCCGACACCCAGACCTCTCTATATGATCTTATGGATAAGTGCCTTGACAGTTTTTTCAAGTCGTGTCGTGACGATATGGAGTATCAATGCAGCGAAGCGAATTTTGAGGAAAGTTGTGTGGCCAATGGTTACGAGTTTTTGGAAAATGGAAAAATGTATGTCTGATAAAACAAAAGCGACATAAAAGAAACTCACTATTTCAAAAGAACGTCTCGATTCCTTGGAGTAAAAATGCAGAAAGGCATCGGGTCAATTCTTCGGATTTGTGGTCTGAAATGCCGATGACGGCAGATCGTTTTTTGGAAAATAGAGGCGTTTCCCTATTGGTATATCCGTCTGAAATTCTTATATTTAATCGTAATTAAAAAAGCTTGCCCAATGGGTTTAACTTAAACTTTTTTAATTATGAAAAATGCCCAAACTTTCTCGAACAAAGTGTTCGAGCTGGCGTTGTTGTCCGATTACGAACGCATTGCATCGTCTTTCAACAGGCTGCTCCACTCGTTTTACTTGAAGGAACGGAATGTTTTTCGCCAGCTTCGTACCCTTCGGCAAGCCCGCATCCGGCTCGACATGGCGGTCAGAACCTACGAAGTCGCTCCCCGGCAGAGTGCCTACGTCGTGAAACTACTCAAAGCAGAAGAGGAACTGCTGGGGATGATTGTATCGGGGAAACAGCATCCGGATCTGTACACGGAGGGAGAGTCCTCTCTACGATGGAGCGGGAATCTGAGCGATCTGGCCGAATTGATTTACGGACTGCATGCGGCTTCGTGCATCAACGATGGCCGCTGTGACATCAAAGAGATCGCGGAGGGTTTCGAACGTTTGTTCAATGTTCGACTGCCGCATATCTACAATCGTTTCATCGCCATCCGCAACCGTAAAAACGAACGTGCGGTTTTTCTCAGGAAGCTATACGATATGCTGACTTGTAAACTCGACGAGTTTGATCGGTAGAATTGAAGGTGGGGGGCTCACGGCCCCCACCACCACCTTACAATGAAGTCTTAATGAGTTTGATCTGAGTTATTCTGATAAAAATACAGACCTGCCTGTAACGTAGACATTTTTTTCTCGCCCGATGCGCTATAAATAGCTATTTTAGGATTGTTCGCTAAAAATGATGCAGGGAAACATAAGTAAGGAGGGCAATTATTATTACCCTTCTTGAAATAGGATATACGATTATTTTGTCATGTAAATATCCATTGATTTAATAATTTTTTTAACGGTTTTACTTTTGTATAGATAGATACTACGAGCGATGGTGCTTTTTTTGCCATTATAATCTTCAATAACAGACGGTTCTATAAGACGAACATAATTTTTTGCTATACTGTCAATTTGTTGAAATGCTATAGGATCATATTGCGCAATATCAAAATAAATAGAAGGGGAAATATCACATGTATCTAAACGCAAATCATCAAATCCATGTATCAGGCAACAACACAAAAAGTATTCTTGCAATAAAGCTCTATTGGTCTGAATACTATTGTGTTTACTTGTTACTATGCAACTGTTTAGCAATAGTATGCTAATAATTCCAATAACATAACTCGATATTTTCATCACCAGTGATTTTATTATTTAAAAGGCCAAAGATTGTACCTTCGGGGGTGAGCATGTACAGCAACTTGTTGTCGCTGCCGTAGACCATCACCGAGCGGTAATAAGTCAAAGAACCGTTCGCATCGCAGGCCAGCTTCTCGCCCGATGCGCTATAAATATAGTTAATCTTTTGATGATTTCCTGCAACGATTTCTTCGGGAAGATATAGACAGTTTAGATTACATAATGGTGTTTTAAGGTGTAGTATGTTTCGAAATAAAACTAAGGGACAATATGAAGCACAGCTACTATTGTTATTCTGATATTATTGAAGCTGAAATAAAAACAATCCCGCAGGTAGACTCTGCGGGATGTTTTGAATCAAAAGTTCTTGAAAGAATAAAACATTAATCATTAATTTCCCGACCAATATTTTTTCTTTTCCATAACAAACATGCTACATATAAAACACTCATATATACAAATATAAGCATAAAAGAAAGCAAGAGGCTTATTATTGGAACATCGAGATAATTTGGTAAATAACCTAACAAGTATTCAATATATTTTGATGCTTCGAATAAAAGAAATAACGATATTCCACTCCAAAAGGTAGTATGGATCATTCTATCCGATTTCAAAATATAACGCCCCATGCCTAAAGACAATCCCAATAATAAGAAAATTTCCAATATTATTTCCCAATCGCTGTGTGTGATAAAAACACGTTCCGCTTTGAATTCACCATTGAAGCGAGTGTGAAAAATCAATGTGAGGCAAAATTGCAAACTAAAATAAAAGATTTGCATTAGAATTATCTTGATTTTCATAATAACATTAGTATTGAACAGTTACATTTGTAATTTTCTGCATTTTAGTAAATTCATAAATCTGTCCTATATTTGCTCCCGCATCTATACAGCCGGCAGATCCTTTTGTAAACCCGCCATGTAGGTAAAATCCACTTCTTGTCGAATTATTTTTAACAACTTCCAAAGGAACATTGTAATCCCCCCAGTCTCCATTTCCTCGTACGATATTATAAACTTGACGTAATTTGGATTGGAAGTTCCAGTTACTATTTCTATACCTGTATTCTCCAGCAGGAATAGGTCCTTCATTTTGAATGTTTTGTGAATCTGGATTATTCATATGTTTTCCTTTACCCGATGTTGCTATTGTAGAATACACTACTTCCCCTGTTTGCGTATCTATAACATGTAGCTCTCTACCATCAAATTTTAAAGAATAACGACCACTACTCGTATTAGGCCTATGCTGTAATTGATTGAGTGCTGTGACCATTAGTCCGGTCGTTGCACCTTGTAGAAAATCGCCGCCCATTGCCAGCGATCCTAAACCTCCTGATAACGCTCCAAATCCTAACTGACCTACTGTTGATTTGGTTATGCCTAATGCTACAGCCCCGTGTCCAATCCACGTACTTAACGTGCCTGAAGCAAACCCAGAAAGGAAGTCACCTCCCTGCAATGAGGAAAAGCCTCCCTGAACAACGCCATGCGTAAATCCTCTGGCTACTTCCGTTCCGAATTTTCCAATATCACCAAATATTTTCCCTATTCCGGATGTCACCGCGCCGGAAACAGCTCCGATGCCGATTGACTGGAAGAACCCGCCCCAGTTCCAGTTATCGAATCCTCCGGGGCTCAGAGCGACACTAAGTGTATACGATGCGGCACCGATAGCAGCACCGATGGCAAGAGCCGGAATCATCCAGAAAATTCTTCCGTCCTGATCGATATACATCATCGGTGCGTTTCCGCAGAACAGATACGGGTTGGCCACCTGTGCGGCAGGATCGACATTGAACCATCGCCCCAGCACGGGATCGTAAAACCGGGCGCCGAAATCGTACCATTCGAGCATCGAACCGCCGAGGTTCCCGTCCTGCAATTCCTTCCCTGAGAACAGATATCTGTTCTTATTCAGGTTGCTGTACTCGAACGCGAGGCCGAACGGATAGAAATCGGTCGTCTGGGAGGCTTGCAGCGTCCCATCCACTGCCGAGAGCATCACGCGCGTACTGCCCAGATGGTCGGTCTTGAAGTAGTTGTAGGTGTAGGACGTTCCGGCGGATCCTTCCGTGCGGGACACCGTCCCCTCCGGAGTGAGCATGTACAGCAACTTGTTATCGCTGCCGTAGACCATCACTCCGCCCCGATAGTAAGTCAAAGAACCGTTCGCATCGCAGACAAGGATTCTCACCCAATATATCGTAACATCAATCAGGAATTAGGATAAACAAGAAAATTGTTTATCCTAATTCCTGATTGATCTTTCGATATTCAAATTTACTTAATTGATTGTTTTAATGCTTTTTGAAAAACATTGTAAGATCTTAATGCATCTTTATAAATATAGTCATAAGCTTCTTCTTCTGAAGAAAATAATTTTGAAGGAGTTCGATTTCCTCTTTCATCGATATAAAAATACTCCCATACAGAATAATTTTTATATAAAATACGACGATCTGAACAAATTGAACCATCTAAAGAATACCTATTTAAATACCCTAATTCTTCAAGTTTTTGCTCTAATTCTTTTCTTGTCATATTCATTTATTTTAAAGGTCGAATATAGCCCATATCCATCAAATCTCGCGCCGTTCCAGGAGCCATGTATTGAATCCCTGTACCGGGTTGATTAAATGCAGGTACAGCATATCCTGATTGTACCGGTAATGGTTTTAAAACTTCATAAGTTGTACTGATGGACGTGTTAGCATCATATGGTAATGATCGCATTGGAATTGGCGTGTCCGGAGTAGAGAAAAAGCGCCCCAAATCATCACCATATCTATGTATTTGTTGTCCAGGCATTAATATTTGTCTTTGTGGTGTTCCCATAAATCCATTATTTTCCGGATAATACTTTACAAGAGCGTTATCTTGAAGCCCTGTAGGTTTGTAATCCAACAATCTAACATCACGCAACCGTTGCTGGATTGCTGCTCGTTCTTGTAGTTCTTTATTGATTTGTTGCAGGCTTTTATCAAGTTCTGCCGCCGTAAATGTTCCCGGTTGCACCTTAGAAGGTGGTAACTTTGTCCCATTCCAAAAATCTCGACCATTCTGTACTGCATTAATGCCAGCAGATACGCCCCCGATAAGGCCACCTGTCAGAGCTCCCACTCCTGCACCAGCAGCCCCGGCCTTTAGACCATCCGAGAAACTGGCACCATTGATCCATGCATTACCGGCGCCTCCAATAAAGCCACCTACCGCGCCACTTGTAAAACCGACTGTAAAACCATATCCAAATCCGGCCTGGACTGCAAAAGCTCCACCGACGACACCCGCCACTCCAGTAGCAGCTAAACCGGCAACTGCCCCGACTACCGCACCTGCTCCGAAATAGCCCAAGGCACCCCAAAAACCACCAAGATCGTTCCAATGAACAGCGACATTTGCTACACCTCCAATAAAAGCTCCTATAATAACAGGTATAAACCAAGCCAATCGCCCGTCCTTATCGATATACATCATCGGACTGTTTCCACAGAACAGATAAGGATTGGTGTATTGCCCCGCAGGATCGACGTTGAACCAGCGTCCCAAAATCGGATCGTAGAACCGAGCCCCGAAATCATACCATTCGAGCATCGAACCTCCGAGGTTTCCGTCCTGTAACTCCTTCCCTGAGAACAGATATCTGTTCTTGTTCAGGTTGCTGTACTCGAACGCGAGGCCGAAGGGATAGAAATCGGTGGTTTGCGAGGCTTGCAGCGTCCCATCGACGGCCGAGAGCATCACGCGCGTACTGCCCAGATGGTCGGTCTTGAAGTAGTTGTACGTGTAGCTCGTTCCGGCGGAACCCTCGCTGCGGGACACCGTTCCCTCCGGGGTGAGCATGTACAGCAACTTGTTGTCGCCGCCGTAGACCATCACCGAGCGGTAATAAGTCAAAGAACCGTTCGCATCGCAGGCCAGCTTCTCGCCCGATGCGCTATAAATATAGTTAATCTTTTGATTTTCCGCAACGATTTCTTCGGGAAGATTGAGCGTATTGTAGGCGATCGTCAATCCGCGCCGCCCGTCGAAAGTCATGTTGCCGTCGGCATCGTACAGATAACTGTCCGAGGCCGTTCCGTTCACGCCGACCGAGAGCAGGCGGTAGCCGTCGTACGTATAGGTCAACT
>OGPV01001349.1_pt1 | contig 16811 bp, 16 predicted proteins | sample 1553001 | NCBI WGS metagenome assembly OGPV01 (sample SAMEA2580268, study PRJEB22360) | human gut metagenome | biome: human gut; feature: human-associated habitat; material: faeces | place: Denmark | collected 2008/2010
CAATTTGTGTGCTATGCTCGTTTCCGAACATACCCAGCTGAGAACTTTTTTAGTTTTTATAAACTTTTATAAAGTTCTCGTTACTGTCACTTATGAAACTTCTCACATATTCAAGTCCATTGCCAAATTCTCTTGCGTCCCAGTCATTATCTATCTCGTTCTTGATTTCTTCAAGTGCAAAGTCTTCACCGCTTATGAAGTCATCGAAATCAAGTAGCGGATAAATTGATTCTCTTTTCCAGCTCTTAGCCCAGAAAGGATGAACCGCAACAGTCTTGTAACCGTAGTCTTTAAGGTCCGTACAAATTGTGTCAACGTGGTTTCTTATGTATTGCATATACGGAATACTTCCCGTTGGAAACCAGAACATTGAAAGCCCTGTCAGAAATTCAAATTCTGAATTGCAGGTATTGCCTCCGAACACCGATACAAGCATATTGCCTTTTATTACATTACTGTCGCTGTCGTCAAGGCTGTCTATAAACGGCAGAACTTCCTTGTTTGTAACCACGTTTCCGACTACATTCAAATCCGAAAAGCTTTCATTCATAATCGCTATAATATTCGGGTGTACTTTTTCGCTTGCGTCCGTCTGGGTTTCCTCAAAAAGACTGAACACTTCCTTTGAATCGTAATCGTCAGGTTCTGTAATTTTCATTCTTCTGAGGTTCATGTACATTGTGTAAGCAATTCCGTACTTCCTGTTTATCTCGTACTGATGGAACATTCCGAGCCTGTCGCAAGCGTCCTTGTCCGTCATGAATATTCCGACCAGCATACAGCAGGCTGTCACAAGGCTTCCGAATCTGAGTTTAAGCCCTCTCTTTTCATACTTACCTGTCATATGGCTGTTGAACATAATAAGTGCCATATAACAAATTATTACCGATATAATGCCCTTTGAAAGTGAAATTTCATAATTGCCTGCAACTTTCATAGCGGTCTTTATCGAAAAGAAATCACTCGGCATTATCGGTGTTCCTCTCAATGCCGTTATTATCTCTGTACCTGCCGAATATATGCATACTGCCGTTGAAGTTATACCTACCGATATTCTCACATTTGCACACAGCACGAAAATTACCGTCTGTATAAAGAGATATATCAGCATATTTATATAAAAGGTCTTCGTCCACGGCGTAAATGTCCCGTTAAGAACCTGCCTCGACATTTCGGTTTCCCAGAGTGCCGAAGCAAAAAACCATATTGTTGTTATTGTCTTTTCGGCTTTCGGATTTTTAAATTCCGTCCTGAAAAACGCTGTTGCGAAAAATACCACCAGCATAACCATTGTTTCAACGAAGCTTGCGGTATTGAATTTGTCACTCACTGTATACAAGTCAATATTCAGCAATGTTATAATTCCTGTTGCTAAAGTTATCAGCGAGGCAATTATACCTCTTTTTTTATCTATAGAAACAGTTATAGTAATGCATCTCCTTTTCTTATATCATGTTTTAACGGGGATTTCTGAAAATCCCCGTTGTAACTTACTTATTTTTCTGTTTTTCTTTCTCAAGTTCCTTTTCGAGTTTTTCAATTTTACACTGCATCTTGCAGAATTCCATTGAAACAGGGTCAGGAATATGAATCTGGTCAAGTTCATTGCAAACGGCTTCCTCAACTTTCTTCCCGTCTCTCCTGACTATCCTTGCAGGAACTCCGACCGCCGTACAATTCGGGGGAACTTCCTCAAGCACCACGGCATTTGCGGCAATCTTCACATTGTCGCCCACCTTGAAAGGTCCGAGGACTTTAGCACCGCACCCAATCATCACATTGTTTCCGATAGTCGGGTGTCTTTTGCCCTTGTCTTTACCCGTACCGCCGAGCGTAACCCCCTGATATATAAGGCAATTGTCACCTATTTCTGCGGTTTCGCCGATTACCACTCCCATTCCGTGGTCTATGAAAAGACCTTTTCCGATAGTAGCACCGGGGTGTATTTCAATTCCCGTCCAGAACCTTGAACTCTGTGAAATTATTCGTGCCATTGTGAACATCTTTTTCTTATAGAACCAATGTGCCACTCTGTAACTGTGTATAGCATGAAGTCCGGAATAAGTCAGCCAGATTTCAAAACTGCTTCTTGCAGCCGGGTCTCTCTCCTTTATCAATGCTATGTCTTCTTTCAACTGACGAAACAAAACAATCTTCCTCTCTCGGATACCGTATTTCTGATGTGTAAACTCTATAATTCTTTATAAAAACAACAAAGTTTGCTTCTTTCTTCAACGTGTCTGGTTTTGCAATATTGCTACTCCCGTTTGTGTGACACTCCAAAAGCGTAAATTTGGTGTCATCATCACCTACATATTAACGTGACTTTGTTTGTAAGTAGTTTTACGCTAATTTATAATTTGCTAAATTAATGCTTGCGTTCTTGTCACGGTCAATTGTAAAACCGCAACAAGGGCAATGATAAGTTCTTTCAGAAAGCTTCAAATCTTTTTTAATACTTCCACAATGAGAACAAGTTTTGCTTGATGGAAAGAATTTGTCTGCTTGTATAAACTCAATTCCAAATCTTTCAGCTTTGTATTTCATAAGTTCGATGAATTTCGCAAAGCCTTGTTCTGAAATTGCTTTCGACAAGTGTTTGTTTTTCATCATTCCGCTAACATTCAAATCTTCCATGACAATTCGATACGGCTTGGTTTTCGCTATAGCGATTGTCACTTGATGAAGATAGTTAAGGCGAATATCAGAAAGTTTTATATGCAGAAGTTTGATTTTTCTTTCAAGTTTCAAGATATTGTTTGTTTTGAAATATTTATTACCTGAGCGGTTTTGCTCATACTTTCTTGAAACCTGATGTTGTAATCTACGCAATTGTTTCTTTAACCGGCGTACTCTCTGCATTTTGTTTATGTTTCCGAAAGGCTTTTCAAAGTTGCTTACTGTTGCAAGGTCTTTAATTCCAAGGTCTATTCCGACTGTTACTTGTCGGTATCAATATATTTCCAATAGCCCTTTAGATACACCAACCCTGAAATTATCGTCAGCAACGTTGAAATCCATATTAATATCGTTATTATAAGCCCTGCTCCCGAAAAGTTTATACCTTCAAGAAATAATGCAATGACTATTGTCACCATTGTAAAAGCCGTTTTCAGCTTTCCCCATATTCCCGCCGCAACAACTACTCCTTCATTCGCCGTTACGAGCCTTAGCCCTGAAACCATAAATTCCCTTGCCACTATTATTATAAGCGGTATCGCACTCATAAATCCAAGCTCCACAAAACACGCCAACGCTGATATTACAAGTACCTTGTCGGCAAGCGGGTCAAGAAACTTCCCGAAATTCGTTATAAGGTTTCTTGCCCTCGCTATCTTCCCGTCAAGTGCATCGGTTATTGAAGCTATCGCAAATATCCCAAGTGCATAAAAATACGCATACGGAATTTTCAGATACATGAACAGCACAAAAAACGGCACAAGAATTATTCTCAGCAGTGTCAGTTTATTCGGTAAATTCATTCCTTTACTACCTCTCCCGTAAGGTCATAGTCAAGTGTTTCCGTTACTTTAACCTTAACGTACTGACCTATTTCAAGCCTGTCATCACTGTCAAAGAATATCTTTCCGTCAATGTCCGGAGCGTCTTCTCTGGTTCTGCCGAAATAACATTCTCCGTATCTGTCGAACCCTTCAACTACCGCTTCCATAACCGTTCCGAGTTTCTTTGCAAGCTTTCTTTCGCTTATAATCTGTTGCTGTTCCATGAGAATATCCGCTCTGTGAATTTTAACGTCTTCGTCAATCTGGTTTTCCATCTCTCCCGCAATAGTTCCTTCTTCCGCTGAATACGGGAAACAGCCCAGTCTGTCAAATTCGACTTCCTTTATAAATTCCGCAAGTTCTTCAAACTGTTCTTTTGTTTCACCGGGGAAGCCTGTGATAAGAGTAGTTCTGAGAATAACATTCGGTATCTTTTCCCTGATGTGATTCATAAGGTTCAGCAATTCTTCTTTATTACCTGTTCTGTTCATCTGCCTTAAAATTTCCTCATTGCAGTGCTGAATCGGAATATCAAGGTATTTTACTATTTTTTCTTCCTGAGCCATTGTATCAAGCAGTTCATCTGTAATTCTTTCAGGATAACAGTAAAGTGTTCTAATCCATTTTATGCCGTCAATCTTGCAAAGTTCCCTCATCAGACTTGCAAGTTCGCTCTTTCCGTAAAGGTCTTTTCCGTAATTCGTTGTGTCCTGTGCTATGAGTATAAGTTCGGTAACTCCGTTTTCTGCAAGCCACTTAGCTTCTTTTATAACGTCTTCTTTAGGAACGCTTCTGTATCTGCCTCTTATTGACGGAATAGCACAGTAAGTACAACAGTTGTCGCAACCTTCGGCTATCTTGATATACGCAAAGAACGGCAATGTAGAAATTATTCTGTCGCCGGTTACAGGCAAGTCATCTTTTCTGCCGAATTCAATAACTCTTTCATTTGTAAGCACCTTGTCAATGACGTTAGTAATATCTTCATTCTTACCTATTCCTATAACGGCATCGGCTTCAGGGAAAAGTTCTGCGGTTTCTTCTCTGTATCTTTCGGCGAGGCAACCCGTTACGATAATTTTCTTTATTCTGCCTTCTTCTTTAAGCTTACCGAATTCAAGAATCGTTTCTATTGCTTCTTCCTTAGCCGACTGGATAAACCCGCAAGTATTCACTATAACTATATCTGAATTGCCTGCATCTGTAGTGAGTTCACAACCGTGCTGTCTGATTTTAAAAAGCAGTCTTTCCGAATCTACAAGGTTCTTTGAACAACCCAATGAAACTAATCCTACTTTTATCTTTGATGGTTCTCTTAACAATTTTCTACCTCCTGATAATCCTTTCAATGTGTATTATTTTACACGCTCATTTTCAAGGCGTTTATAATGATTATAATATTTTTGCCTGTTCTGGTCAAGTCCCTTTTATCTTTAATAATTTAAGGGGGCTTCCGTAACAGGAAACCCCCTTGAATTCAGGCGACCTTCCTAAATAGTGGTCGCCACGGGAAAAATCAGTTTATTCCTACACCGATAGTATCTATAAGATACTTGTCAATAGCATTGTTTACCTGTTCAAACGGGAAGCCCTGACGCATTAAAGCACTTCTTACCTTGATTACGCCCATATCGTCAATTTCGCCGTTTTCGTTTGTAAGGTTCGGACCATACTTTCTTTCAATCAGCATTTCAAGTCTTGCCGGTGAAAGCTTTTCATACAGTGCAAGTGACTGTTCGATAAGTTCCTTGTCAAGTCCTCTGCTCTGCATTTCGTAAGTAGCCTTATAAACGCCGTAGTGCTTAACTTCGATATAGATTCTTGCCAGTTCCTTCGCATAACGTCTGTCGTCAATCTTGCCGAGTTCAACAAGCTTCTGAAGTGTTTCGTAGCACACATCGCTTGAGAATGTTCTTTCAAGCTTGTTATACATTTCCGTGTAAGAGTGGTCTCTCTGGTCGAGAATGTTCAATGCTCTTTCCCAGGCACATTTCAGGTCTGATTCCTTCATTATCTTCTTGAGTTCTTCAAGGTCGATTTCTGAACCGATTTTCAGGTCATGTTCCAGAATAACCTCATTGTGAATGTTAACCTTCTTTTCAACGTCAAGTGATACTGTAAAAATTTTGCCTTTGTAGTTATCAATTCCGGTAATCTGCATAATTATAATATTCCTTTCTCATTATGATTTTTTAACCTCTTCGGTTTTAGTGTCTTCTGCCGTCTTTGGTGTAAATTCTTCAAAATTTTCATCGCTGTTATTCTTTTCTGTCTGTTGTTCGAGAGCCTTTGAAGCCATTTCCTTTATTTCCGCCATTTTTCTGCTTCTCTTTGAAATCATTGAAACTTCTGAAGCTCTTGCCTTTACTGCCTTTTCGATTTCCGCCATCATTTCGGGGTTATTCTTCAATACTTCCTTGGCATTGTCACGACCCTGTCCGAGCTTCGCACCGTTGTAACTGAACCATGCACCGCTCTTGTTTACTACTCCTATTTCGACTGCGAGGTCAAGCACTTCACCGACTCTTGAAATACCCTGACCGTACATTATGTCAAATTCACATTCTTTGAACGGAGGAGCGACCTTATTCTTGACAATTTTACATTTGGTTCTGTTGCCGATGACTTCACCGCCGTTCTTGATAGCCTCACCTCTTCTTACTTCGATTCTCACAGATGAATAGAACTTCAAGGCACGTCCGCCCGGAGTAGTTTCGGGGTTTCCGTAGATAACGCCTATTTTTTCTCTCACCTGATTTATGAATATTGCCACACAGTTTGATTTTGAAATGACCGATGTAAGCTTTCTCATCGCCTGCGACATAAGCCTTGCAAGCTGTCCCACATGAGTATCGCCCATATCTCCGTCAATTTCCGCCTTTGTAACCATTGCCGCTACCGAGTCAAGCACTATCGCATCAATTGCACCTGAACGCACAAGTGCTTCCGCTATTTCAAGTGCCTGTTCTCCGCTGTCAGGCTGGGAAACTATGAGATTATCAATGTCCACTCCGAGTGCCGCCGCATATACCGGGTCAAGTGCGTGTTCCACATCTATAAATGCGACTTCTCCCCCAAGCTTCTGGGCTTCTGCGATTATGTGAAGTGCAACGGTAGTCTTTCCTGAACTTTCAGGGCCGTAAATTTCCACTATTCTTCCTCTCGGTACTCCGCCTATCCCAAGTGCAAGGTCAAGTGTCATTGAACCGGTCGGAACGGCTTCTACATTAAGGCTTTTCGTCTGCCCAAGCTTCATTACCGCTCCCGCTCCGTACATCTTTTCAATCTGTGCCATTGCATTTTCAAGAGCTTTCTTTTTTTCGTCTGATGCCGAAGATGACGTTTTTGTTTTCAATTCTTTTGCCATAAGATTTCTCCTTTTATTTGTTTTTGTATATGTCAATAATTCTCAACACATCGTATTCCGAAAAAGCGTCTTCTATTCTGTCAATATCCTGCTCAATGAACATCTGTTGATACTCCTCCGGCAAGAACTTTATATGTGCCTTTATCTTTGCAATATCTTCTTCATCTGTAACAAGGTCGGTTATGGCAAGAGCCAGCCTCTGAAACACAAGGTTTCCGAAGTCTTCCGCTGAAAATTCCGCATCTTCCGCATTGTCGGTGTCAATGCATACTATGAAAGGCTCATTGTTCCCGTCATATGCAAAACAGTAAATATCCCTGTTCGCCGTTTCCGCAAAAGGTACTAACCTGAACATAAGCCTTTCCGTGTCAAGATGTTTATATAAATACTCTGTCGTTTCAGGTATTTCGGAAAATTTCAGCATATTGAAATCCCAGTCAAGATTATAGAAAAAACTGTCTGCCGATATTTCCGTTTCGTCATCTTTCCGTGTAAGCCATTGCATTGCTCCGGTATCATATATTTTATGGAAACTTTCAGGAAACTTTACTTTCAATATATTTTCAAGCTCTCCAATTGTATATTGTATCATATTTTTCTCGCTCCTACAACCCTTATTACGCCATTTAAATCACGTTTATACTGAATTTTATCAAAATTATTTGTTATGAGAATTTCTGAAACGTCATTTTCCTGATTTATCCCGATTTCAAAAGCTATAATCCCTCCCTTTTTCAGTGAATCTTTCCATAATTCCGTTATCCTCCTGTAAAAATCCAGTCCGTCAAATCCTCCTCTTAATGCCATTTCCGGCTCGAATGTAACTTCCTTCTGCAAGTTATTCATGTCATTCTCTGTCAGATAAGGCGGATTTGAAACTATCATGTCAATATCCTTATACTGCCTTGCGGTTTCGGGACAAAGTACATCAGCTTTAACCGGTTTTACTTCAGAATCGTTTATTTTTATGTTTTCAAGCAGATATTCAAAAGCTTTTCCGGATTTTTCAATCGCATACACTGAACAAGGCTTTTCAATATTCTTCTCAACTGCAATCGCTATGCAACCTGTACCGCTACAAAGGTCAATTACTTGTCCGCATGGGTTTTCTCTCGCTTCCTCAAGTGCATAATCTGTAAGTGTTTCCGTATCCGCTCTCGGTATCAGAACTCCCGTTCCTACCTTGAAATCAAGCCCGTAAAATTCCCATTCCCCGAGGATATATTGTAGCGGAAAGCCTTTTTCCCTCTGCTGAACCATCTTTTCTATTATGTCAAGCTGTTTCCTGCTTATCTCCATATCCCTGTTTACAAGTATCTTCTCAAACCTTATTCCGAGTGCCTGCTCAATCATACACCTTGCCTCAAAAGTGTAATCTTCTGTACCTGCGGTTTTCAGACGGCTTCGTAGATTGTTATATAATTCTCCTGCCGTTACCATTGGTCATCCTCCGGGTTCTCAGGTATACAAGGTTTCATCGCTTCAATGGCTACCGCTATTTCTTCACCGTCCGGCTCTCTCGTGGTAAGCCTTTGTACCCAAAGCCCCGGAGCTGAAATTATTCTTGTAAAGGCGTTATTCGTTCTTCCCGCAAGCTTTATAAATTCATATGAAATTCCCACAATCAGCGGTAAAAGTATAATTTGCGTAATGAACCTTGTAATCATACTTGTCCATGGAATAAAGCAAAACACAAAGATACTTACCAGTAATGTGATAATCATAAAACTTGTTCCGCAACGTGGATGAAAACGTGTATACTTCTTCACATTCTCTACCGTAAGTTCGTCACCTGCTTCATAACAGGCTATAGTCTTATGTTCCGCACCGTGATATTCATAAGTACGTTTCATGTCCTTCATCTGTGCTATCACCGCAAGATATCCCACAAAGATTGCTATTTTAATTATACCTTCCACAAATGTTTTAGCTATTCTGTCAGTGAGAAATCCGCCCATAAGGCTTACCGCTTTCATCGGAAGAAACTTGAACAGAAACAGACAGAGGGCAAATCCGAAAATCATTGCTATAACTGAAAAGACACTCATAAATTTCTCTCCGATATGCTCATCAAGCCATTTGTCAAGTTTTGTTTCGGGTTCTTCACCGCTTCCGTCATCTGTCATCTGTTTTTCTGCCGATTTCATAAGGCATCTGTAACCATCAGTCATGGAACTTACAAAGTTAAAACTTCCCCTTATTATCGGGGTCTTCCTGTACCAAGGCATATTTTTACCGTTCTTTTCGTCCCATACTTCAACGTCTATTTCTCCGTCCGGCAATCTGCAAGCCATCGCCGAATGATAAATACCTTTCATCATTACGCCCTCAATAAGAGCCTGCCCACCGATTTTTGATTTATGTTCTTTCCTCTGTTCCGACATTTAAATTTCCTTTCCTCAGTTTTCGGATTGCTGATTTTTATGTGATGGCGGTAAGGTTATTATAACGGTTGTACCGACATTTTCTTTACTTTTCACTTCCAGAGTTCCGCCGTGCATTGTTATAATCTCGTCCGCCACTGCAAGCCCTATGCCTGAACCTCTCCTTGTGTGGTTAGCTTTATAGAATTTTGTCTTTACTTTCGGGAGGTCGCTTTCCTTTATGCCACAACCGTTATCAGCTATGGTAATTCTGACATTCTCGCCCGACTGCGTGGCGGTAACAACGACTTTTCCGCCTTTATCCGAATACTTTATAGCATTGTCGATAATATTTATAAAGACCTGTCTTATTCTGTTCTTGTCGCCGTACACGAAAGGCAACATTTCGGGTTCATCATACAAAAGCTCTATATTTTCACGCTTTGACTTCTCATCATAGATAAGTACCGCATCGCCCAGTTCCGCAAGAACGTCCATTTCCGCCATCTCAAGCCTGAATTTGCCGTTCTGCATTCTGGAAAAGTCAAGTAATTCCTCAACCATTTGTGAAAGTCTTTCGGTTTCATTGACAATTACCCTGATACCCTTGTCCGTGGTTTCCTTGTCATTATCCTCTTTCAAGGTTTCCGCCCATCCCTTTATTGCCGTAAGCGGTGTTCTCAGTTCGTGCGATACGGAGGAAATAAATTCATTCTTCATATTCTCCGCTACTGAAAGTTCATTTGCCATATGATTTATTGCGGTACAGAGATTACCTATTTCGTCTTCGCTGTCATTTTCTATCCTCTCGCTGAAGTCGCCCTTTGCAAATTTAGCGGTAGTTTCGCTTATCTGCTTTATCGGCGTGAGTATCGAAGAAATAAAGTATATTCCCGATGAAATAAGTATAAGCATTATCGCAATGCATACAGCCGTTACGGTAAGTATAAGCATTGTAAGGTGGTCATCTATGTCAGTCAGCGAAACAACCGCCCTTATCGCCGAATATTCGCCGTTTATGTTCATTGAGATTATCGGGTAAGTTATCGCCATAATCTTTTCGCCGTTTTCGGATTTCCCCACAAAGTACCCGTGAGAAACCGTTGCCGTTTCCTCAAATTCTTCCATAGCTTCATCGTAATCGGGCATTTTCTGTTCCGACTGCGGTGAAAAACCCGAAGATGTAAGTACTATTCTGCCCTTTGAGTTTATCGCCATAAGTTCGATTTTATCCTTGTCGGAAAAATTTTCAACCATGTTGCGAACTTCAACGGAAAAATTAATTGAAGTATCGTCCGAATACCTCGACAACATTCCCGCAACCGCATTGACTTTTGAAATCATATATTGTTTGGCTGAGCTGTAGTAATAATTTTGTGCGGACACGATAAAGGCTATTTCTGCTATGAAAAGTATTATCACAACCACACTTAAATTATTGAACAGCCATCTTCCTATGATGCTTTTCTTCAATTTCATTGTCACACTTCTTTTCTGCGGTTATGACGAATGTTTGTCATTCCATTTGTAGCCATAGCCCCAGATTGTTATAATGTATTTCGGGTTTGAAGGTTCATCTTCTATTTTCATTCTGATTCTTCTTATATTCACGTCAACAATCTTGTCATCGCCGAAATAGCTTTCGCCCCAGATATGATTGAGAATACTTGAACGGTCAAGGGCTGTATTCTTGTTGCTCATGAAGTATTCAAGTATCTGATATTCAACCTGCGTGAGTTCCACAAGTTTCCCGTTCTTTGAAACCGTTCTGCTTTTTAGGTTAAGCGTGAACGGCCCTGATTCGATAACCGGATTTTTTTCCGGTTTAGCAAAGCTCATGCATACCCTTCTGTAAATTGCGTCAACTCTCGCTGTCAGTTCGGACGGTGAAAAAGGCTTGGTAATATAGTCATCCGCTCCTATCATAAGACCGCTGACCTTGTCCATTTCCTGAGTCCTTGCGGTAAGCATTATTATTCCGAGTGTGGAACTCTTTTCCCTGAGTTTCTTGCAGACCGCAAAGCCGTCTATTCCCGGCATCATTATATCAAGCAATGCTATATCAAAACTGCCGTTTGCCTCATCAAATGTTTTAAGTGCGTCTTCTCCGCAATTTACATCAACTACTTCATAACCTGCTCTTTTAAGGTTTATTACCACAAAGTCCCTTATTACGTCTTCATCTTCACATACAAGTATCTTTTTCATCTGCTTCACTCTCTCTTTGCATTTCTATTATTTTTCAATCAGGAAAAAATTGAACATTATTTCGCTTATGGTCGGTGTCAGTGGTTCGGACTCATTTTCGCAAATCCTAACCATATAATCAGTGTCGCTTTTTGTTCTGATTATCTGATAACCTTCCTCAAGCTTGCTGTCCGACAGTTTCCTGTCAGTCACTGAAATTCTCATAAGTTCCGTCATATTGTCGGTTATAGCACCCTCATATTTGCAGAAAATAATTTCATCGGTTATATTATCTGTTTTTATGGTAACTTGCCCCTGCCACCTGCTTGGCAACATAAACGCATAGCCGTGTAAGGTATTGTAATAACCCGAATATTTTCTTGTAAGGCTTCCGTTTTCGCAGATATACCACGCCGTAGCCTGCAATTGTTCCGTTTCGGGCATATCGTCATAACCGAGAAAAACTTCCGGAACAGGTATTTCAATCTGACCGTCATTGTCTACGTCCGCACTTGCGTAACTCGAAGGTCTGACAGTCTTTGCAATGACTGATGTATCCGTGAAAGCTTTTTTAAGTTCCTGTTCCTGCGGATAGAGAACTTCCGTCTGTATCGTACCTGTTCCCACAATACTGTCAATGAATATTGCGGTGGTCTTGTCATTGACCTTACCATACATAATGTTGCTGTATTCCGTGGCATTCTCGCTAAGGTTCGCCACTGCGTCAATATAATGCAGATTGTCACTCTGCAACATATACATATGAGCCTGGGCAGGCTGTGAAGCATTCTTGTTGCTGACTATCAGAAGTTCATTCTGACCGTTACCGTCTATGTCCGTTATATCCATCATTGAATAACGGCTGCTTAAAGTATTTGTAAGTACTCCGTCTTCATATTGATAAACGCCGACTTTCTTCTCACTCTGGTTTATGGTACTGTAACCGACAATTATATTGAACTTATCGGAACTGCCGAGCTTTGAAATCATAACTTTCTCGATTTCCGAACCGTCCGCAACCGCATAGTCATAAACAGATTCCCAACCGTTCTTTCTCTGGTCGAGAATGTTTATCCTCAGTGAAGGTTCATCAGTTGTTGTAAGCCCTGTACGTTCATAGAAAACTATTGCTTCATTCGTGGGTTCTTCGTCTATATCAGAAATAATAAATGCTGAAAGATAATCGCCTGACTTGGGATATTTGAGGCTTACTTTAGAACCTATCCTCTCCGTAAGTGCCGAATAAATCTGTTCCTGTTCAACATTCAGTTTCGGAGGCTTCATCATCGTATCAATTCCCGCACTGAACCCGCACCCCCCAAGAAAAAGAGTTGTGAGTATCTCCAGCAAGAATACGATTACCGATTTTCTGTTCAATTTCTCACCACCGTTATCAAAAATCTTGTATCAGCTTTCAATAAGCCTCTTGTTGTTATAGTATAACATAACTATTATGAATTATCAAATGATTTTTCTGAATTTTATAGTTCTGAGAAAAAGTGTACTTAGAATTACCCTTAAAACCGCTGATTATACCATCCGGCAAGTGTTACTTTTCAGGCAGTACCCGCATATTATAACCATGAGCCACAAAAATTTTCCGTGATGTTTAAACCGGCTTCTTTCCGTCAATAATACTTATGCAAGGCTTTCCGCCGTTTTCATTAATTTTTATTTATCGGGAGTGTCTTTTATGTCTGTAAAAAGGGGAGAAATTTATTATGCGGATTTAAGTCCCGTTGTCGGCTCGGAACAGGGCGGAGTAAGACCCGTACTTATTGTTCAGAATGATGTCGGAAACAAGCATAGTCCGACAGTTATTGCGGCTGCTATCACAAGCCAGCGTGAAAAAGCAAAACTTCCGACTCATATAGAGCTTGAAGCCGATTCATGCGGACTCTCAAAGGACAGCGTTGTACTGCTTGAGCAAATCCGCACCATTGACAAAAAAAGACTTAAAGAAAGAATGGGTGAACTTGACCTGAATTCCATGACCAAGGTCAACACCGCTCTTTCAATAAGCTTTGGTCTGAGTTAATCAAAAACGGCATTCCGGAAAAGGAATGCCGTTGAGTTTTTAATTTGAATGTGAAGAATTATTCTTCAGAGATTGCTCCTACAGGACAGGCACCTGCACAAGCTCCGCATGAAAGACATTCGTCAGCGTTGATTGCATATTTGCCGTCTGCTTCAGAAATAGCACCTGCCGGGCATTCACCTGCACAAGTACCGCAACCGAGACATTCGTCAGAAATTTTATAAGCCATGATTTTTACCTCCATGATTTAAGTATTTTTAATCTTATGTGTTACATTCCGTAACATCGCCGAAATTCATATTATCATTTCGGCTTGATTTATATTGTAACACACGGGAAACAAAAAATCAAGAGCCTGCAAGAAAAATTTTCTGTAAAATCTTTGTGCATTTTGTCCCTTTAAACCCTTACTATGCAATTGATTATCGGCATAATAAACGCAAAACCAAGAGATATTCCTAATTCCTCCGCATTCAGCGGAACTGTTTCAAATATAGTTCTCAGAGGCGGAAAGTACACAGATGCGAAAATTATTATTCCCGAAACCAGTACTGCAAATATAAGCTTTATATTATTAAAGTAATGAACAGTAAAGATATTTCCCTTTTCGTCCTTGCACTCAAACACATGAAGCAACTGAGAAATTACCAGTGTCATAAGTCCTGCGGTTCTTGCAGTCGAAATTCCCGCTCCGCTTTTAAGTATAAGCATGAATGACCCAAGTGTACAAAGCCCTATCATTATCCCTCTGAATATAATCTTGAAGCCCAGTCCGCCCGAAAAGAAACTTTCATTGAGTTTACGGGGCGGTCTTTTCATAACTTCCCTGTCAAGCGGTTCTACTCCCAGTGCTATCGCAGGCAATCCGTCAGTTACCAGATTTACAAGCAATAATTGTGTCGGCAACAGCACCACCGGTAATCCAAGCACTATCCCAAGAAACATTGTAAGCACTTCTCCTATATTACATGAAAGCAGATACCGCACAAACTTTCTGATATTTGAATAAATACTTCTGCCCTGCTCTACCGCCTTTACAAGCGTTGCGAAATTATCATCAAGCAATATCACATCTGCGGATTCCTTCGTAACGTCCGTTCCCGTTATCCCCATCGCAACGCCTACATCGGCTTCCTTTATGGCAGGAGCGTCATTAACGCCGTCACCGGTCATTGTTACGATATTGCCTTTTTTCTTGTAAGCCCTTACAAGCCTTAACTTGTGTGAAGGGCTTACCCTTGCGAAAACCGTGTAATCATCAATTACATTCTCAAGTTCTTCATCGCTCAGTGCATCAAGCTCCTTGCCGGTCATAGCCTTTTTGCCCATTAAAAGCCCTGCTTTTTTAGCGATTGCAACAGCGGTGTTCCTGTGGTCGCCTGTAATCATCACTGTCTTTATGCTTGCCTTTCTGCAAAGCCTTATAGCTTCTTTGGCTTCTTCTCTCGGTGGGTCAATCATTCCCATAAACCCTAAAAATATAAGTCCGCTGTCCGCATTGTCGCTGTCGTTCTTCTTCGCAAATGCTATTACTCTCAAAGCCTTGTCGGACATATCGTTAACCGTCTTTTCAAGCCTGTTTCTCTCCGAATATCCGAGTTTCTCAATATTCTTACCTTTCATTATATAACTGCACTTTGGAATAATGACTTCCGAAGCACCTTTTATGTAAGTCGTGATACTTCCGGAATTGCTCCTTACAGTAACATTCATCATTTTCGTCTGACTGTCGAAAGGTTCTTCATTAATACGTCTGTATTCATATTTAAGGCTTCCGGCAGTAATCCCTCCCTTTACACCCGCTACCAGTATCGCAATTTCTGTAGCGTCACCTGTGGTTTTCCATTCTCCGACCGTGTCAAGCGTTCCCCTGTTTCTTGTGGCAATGGTGTTTTCGGTGGTTATCTCTGCATTATTGCAAAGTATTCCGCACTTAAAGAGTTCTGTAAGCGGAGGGCATGAAACGGGATTTATCGTATTACCGTCATATTTTATCTGACCTGCGATTTTATACCCAAGCCCCGTTACTTCAATAGTCTTGTCATCTGTGTAAATTTCCGTAACGGTCATTTTATTTTCTGTAATAGTTCCCGTCTTGTCGGAACAGATTACGGAAGCACAACCGAGCGTTTCGACCGAGTGAAGCTTATTTACAAGTGCGTTCACACTCATCATTCTGTTCACCGCCAGAGCAAGTGCTATTGTAACAGTTGCGGGAAGCCCTTCGGGTATCGCCGCAATCGCTATAGTTATCCCTGTAAGAAGCATATCAAAGACCGGTTCACCTCTTATCACTCCTGCAAGAAATACCACTACGCAAACCGCTATACAGATAATTGCAACTACCTTTCCGAGTTCTCCGAGTCGTTTCTGCAAGGGCGTTCCTGTTTCCTCAATATCCGCAATCATTCCTGAAATTTTTCCGATTTGAGTGTTCTTACCCGTGGCAATTACTTTTGCCTGAACATGACCCCTTGTAATGTTCGTACCGCTGTAGAGAATTGTTGACCTGTTAAGCGAATTATCGGTATCGTATTCATTGCCCTTGTTTTTCGGAACTGCTATCGGTTCACCCGTGAGAATTGACTCATCGGCGGTTACATTTCCCGCCTCCGTAATAACGCAGTCTGCCGGAACTTTGTCGCCTGCCTCCATTTCAACTATATCTCCGCAAACTATTTCTTCCGAACTGATTTCCTCAAGTTTCCCGTCACGGTATACTTTTGCAGTCGGCGTGGTCATATTTCTGAGCGTTTCAAGTGTCTTTTCGGTCTTGTACTCCTGCACAAATCCAAGAACAGCATTGAGAAATACTATCAGAATTATCGTAACTGCATCACATACTTCCCCAAGCAGTACGGATATTACCGTAGCACACAGGAGGATTATTACCATTATGTCCCTGAACTGCCCTAAGAATATTTTCATTGCTCCGGCTGACTTTTTGCTTTCCAATACGTTTCTGCCGTCTTCTTTAAGCCGTTTTTCTGCGTTCGTTCTCGTAAGCCCCAGCATTATTTTCTCTCCTTTTATTTTTTACTTCAATAATATTCCTTTCAGCCTGTATTTATTCCATACTGAAGGATGTGGAGGTGGGCTTGAAAGTTTTAAAAGTGCAGAGTGTGGAAGCTTTTAACGGCGGTATAACTTCAAAACTATAGGGCGGATTGATGAAAACTTTTTAAGTGGGGACGTGGAAGCTTTTAACGGCGGTATAACTTCAAAACTATAGGGCGGATTGATGAAAACTTTTTAAGTGGGGCGTGGAAGCTTTTAACGGCGGTTAATATCCTTAACGTTGGGGCTAATCCGATTTAAAAAATCTTCTGAACGGTAAACATACCCGTTATCCA
>OGPV01001352.1_pt1 | contig 16796 bp, 13 predicted proteins | sample 1553001 | NCBI WGS metagenome assembly OGPV01 (sample SAMEA2580268, study PRJEB22360) | human gut metagenome | biome: human gut; feature: human-associated habitat; material: faeces | place: Denmark | collected 2008/2010
GATCGCATTGCCGCCCCCCCCCCCCCGACCCGCCCCCACCAGCCGCAGCCACCGCGCCCAGCACAAACCAAATGGACACCAGTTGGGCGGTAATCCCCTCCAGCACGCCAAATACGACGGCGGCAAGAATCCATATATACAGCATTTGCATGGGCTGCAACCTCCTCTCGGCGCAAAAAGCGGTAAACCGCCCCGATTTTCTATTCTCAGTATAGCATACGCTACACCCCTTTGCAATACACATTCCATTTTAATCGACGCGTGCCCGGCAGGGGTATGCGGCGGGAGCAAGCCCCCTGCCCTACGGTTATTTTATCCCCTCAGTCGCAAAATGCGACAGCTCCCCTTGAAAAAACAAGGGGAGCCATATTGTGTATAATCAGCCTCCCTTGTGTAAAGGGAGGTGGCAACGCCGACGGCGTTGACGGAGGGATTGATACCCACATCGGTCCGTAATTTGTCCATAAAGCAACTCCCCTTGTTTCCAAGGGGAGCCGTAAAAGGGTACTATATTTACGCTTCTTCCTCGCTGATCATCTTGCGGGTTTTCAGAATAGAAGCGGCAGACACGGAAAATTCGTCCAGTCCCCACTCCAGCAGATGGGGGATCAGCCGGGGGTCCGCCGCCCCCTCGCCGCACATACCCACCGGAATACCGGCGGCCTTGGCGGCCTTAATGGTCATTTCAATGGCAGAGAGCACTGCCGGCTGCATAGGATCGTACAGCCGCGCCACCGCCTGATTGCCACGATCCACTGCCATCACATAGCCGGTCAGATCATTGGTGCCGATGGAGAAGAAGTCCGCTTCCTTGGCCAGCTCCGCTGCGGTCAGCGCCGCAGCCGGGGTTTCTACCATAATACCCACCGGCACCGGGTGCACATCCTCGCCGGCTTCGATCAGCTCCCGCAGGCACTGCTCAATCAGCTTTTTAGCTGCCAGGATCTCTTCCTTGCAGGTGATCAGAGGCAGCATCAGCTTTAAGTCGCCGAACTTAGCCGCCCGCAAAATGGCGCGGATTTGGTCGCAAAACAGATCCGGGTGGTCCAGGCAGTAGCGAATGGCCCGGTGTCCCAGGAACGGATTGTCCTCTTTTTCAATCTCTAAGTAGGGAATTTCCTTATCACCGCCAATGTCCAGAGTACGGATGATGACCTCCCGGCCGTTCATGGCCTTGGCTACCGTGGCGTAAGCCTCAAACTGCTCTGCCTCCGTGGGGCGGGACATCCGATCCATAAACAGGAATTCCGTGCGGAAAAGGCCGATACCCTCACCGCCGTTTTGCACCACCGCCTGCACATCCTCCGGCTTGCCGATATTGCCGTACACGGCCTTTTTCACGCCGTTCTTGGTGACGGTAGGCAGATTACAATAGCGGCTGAGCGCCTCTCGCTCTGCCAAATATTCCCGCTGCCGCTGCTTAAATTCCGCCGTCTGCTCCGGCGTAGGCTCCGGCAGCACTGTGCCGCGAAAGCCGTCCACCGCCACGCATTGGCCGGTGTGCAGCGCCTCTACTGCACCGCTGACGGACAGTACCGCCGGAATGCCCATGGCCCGCGCCAAAATGGCACTGTGGGAGGTCATACCGCCCACCTCTGCCACAATGGCTGCCACATGCTCCCGGTTCATTTTGCCGGTCATAGAGGGGGTAAAGTCGTGGGCCACCAGTACCGTGCCCGGTTCAATGGCACCCAAATCCACCTGCTCCGCACCCAGCATAATACCCAGCAGATCCTCTCGCACATCGGCAATATCGCTGGCTCTCTGACGGGTCAGCTCGTCGTCCATGCCGGAAAACATGGCAATAAATTGGTTGCACACCCCATCAGCCGCCGCTTCCGCCGTGGCGCCGCCGTCGATCATTTCCTCCATTTGGGAGAGCATAAACGGATCCCGCAGCATCTCCATGTGACCGTCTAAAATCGCTGCCTCTTTCTCTCCGGCAGAGGCTTGCAGACGATCCCGCAGCTGCTCCGTCTTTTGCATAAATGCGTTAATGGCTGCCCGAAGCCGCTCTTTTTCCTGCTGGGCGCCGCCAAAGACCACGCCGCTGTAATCCAGCGACCGGTGCTGAATGATCAAGGCCTTGCCGATGCCGCAGCCCTCGCTTACGCCTGTTCCTCTTAGCATGGTATCGCTCCCTCTCCTTGTTCAACTTAATAAACACAGCCAGGGAACTGCCCCAAAGAGCCGTTCCCTGTGTGCAAAATTTCTTATGCCTCGCCTAAGCCGGACTCAATCAGACTGACTGCCTTGGCCAGCGCCTCATTTTCGTCCGGACCGTCGGCCCGCACTTCCAGCTGGCTGCCGCACTTAATGCAGCCGGCCATAATGTTCATAATGCTCTTGGCGTTAATGTCCTTGCCGTTTAAGATCAGATGCACATCACTCTGGAATGCAGTCATTTCCTTAACGAACATATTTGCCGGGCGCATATGGAAGCCCTCTTTATTGATCACCTTTGTTACCTGAGATACCATTATGCTCTCTCCTTCTCTGTTTTATTCTTTTTCAGCAGGGCCAGCATCAACGCACCGACCACAGAGCCTGCAACCAGAGCCACAATATAGCCCAGAGGATGATCCACAACTGCGAAAGTGAAAACACCGCCGTGGGGTGCCGGGCAAGCACAGCCAAACAGCGCGCAGACCAAACCGGCTACGGCAGAGCCAACCATACAGGACGGAATCACGCGCAGCGGATCAGACGCCGCATAAGGAATCGCGCCCTCTGTGATGAAGCACAGACCCATCGCATAATTGACCGGACCGCTTTTCAGTTCCTCTTTGGTCCACTTCTTCTTGTTAAAGGTGGTGGACAAAGCGATGGCGATAGGCGGCACCATACCACCGATCATCACCGCCGCCATGATCCAGGTATCGCCGGTGGCGACGGAAGCCGTACCGAACACATAAGCCGCCTTGTTGAACGGGCCGCCCATGTCAGTGGCCATCATAGCCGCCAGAACAACGGACAGGAGAATGCGGGAGGTTTCGCCCAGACTTTTCAGTCCGGCAGACAACGCCAAGTTGATATACCCCACGAAGGGATTGATCAGCAACATAAACAGACCGATCAACACAGTGCCGAACAGGGGATACAGGAACACCGGCTTAATGCCGTCCATGCTCTTGGGCATCCAGGAGAAGGCCTTTTTCAGTCCGTTGACCAACAGACCGGCCACAAAACCGGCCAGCAGCGCGCCCAAGAATCCGGACACAGCCTTGTCATCGCCGGTAGGCGACTGCAGCGTGGCGCCGATGGTGGCCAAATAACCGCCAACGATACCGGGCAGCAAACCGGGACGATCCGCAATGGACTGGGCAATATACCCGGCCAAAATGGGAATCATAAAGCTAAATGCCGCTTTACCGATCCAAAAGATCACCGCCGCTACCGGGTTGGTCTGGCCGAAGTTGCCGCCGGCATTGGCGTTACCGGCCAATGTATCAATCAAGAAGCCCAGAGCAATCAGCACGCCGCCGCCGACCACGAAAGGCAGCATATGGGATACGCCGTTCATCAGGTGTTTGTATACCTTGTGGCCGAAGCTCTCTTTCTCATCGTCATCCCCGACGGGGGCTGCGCCGCCCTCTGCGTGGTAAATGGGAGCCTTGCCGTCCAGCACCTTTTGGATTAACTCCTGCGGTTTGTTAATACCGGCAGAAACCGTGGTTTGCAATACCGGCTTGCCGTCAAAGCGGTCCATCTCTACATTTTTATCTGCTGCAATGATAATACCGTCACAGTCAGCGATCTCTCGGCGGGTGAGTACATTTTTAGCGCCGCCGGAGCCGTTGGTCTCTGCCTTTAAGGGGCAATTCATGGCCGCGCCGGCCTTTTCCAGCGCCTCGGCAGCCATATAGGTGTGCGCAATGCCGGTGGGGCAGGCGGTCACCGCCAAAATACGATAGCCTTTCGGAGCCGCCTGTGCGGTTACCACCGTATCCTCCGGGGTCTCCTCCGGGTACTTGGCCCGTTCTTGGGCGTCAATAATTTCAATAAATTCCTCTGCCGTTTTGGCGCCACGAAGCCGATCGCAAAATTCCGGCTCCATAAGCATCACCATCAGGCGAGAGAGAATTTCCAAATGCACATCGCCGTCCGGCGGAGCCGCGATCATAAACAGCAGCGAACTGGGCTTGCCGTCCGGGGCGTCATAATCCACACCGCCGGGCACGGTCATCGCCGCCAGTGCCGCATGGGCCACGCTGTCGCTCTTCGCATGAGGCACCGCAATGCCCTCGCCGATGGCAGTGGTGCCCTGTTTCTCCCGCGCCAGGATCGCCGCCTTGTAGGCCGACGGGTCCGTTAGGTTGCCTGCTGCCGCGTGCAACTCTACCAGCGCGTCGATGGCTTGGCTTTTGCTTTCAGCCGGGGCGTTCAGCCGGATCGCCCGAGGAGACAGCAAATCTTTAATCTTCATAGAGAACCCTCCTTATACAGGGCGTCGCCCTGCACATTTAATTATTCTCCGACTGCTCTCAGTCGGCAAAATACTGTGTCTTATACCGGCGAATGGTATCGCCGTCTGCCACGCCCTCACAAAAGGCGGAGGCATTACCGGCGGCGGAAGCCCACTGGAGCGCCGTCTTGTAATCGCCGCTGTCTGCGTACCCGGCCAGGAACCCGGCCACCATTGAGTCGCCGCAGCCTACATTGTTCACCGGTTTGCCGGGCACCACGCCCACGGAGTGGGTGCTGCCGTCCTCTGCCAGCAGCGTGGCGCCGTACTTGCCACGACTCACCAGCACATTGCGTGCGCCTTTCTCTTGCAACTTGGCTGCAAAGAAGCGAATCTTCTCTTCATCGTCCGGGCGAATGTCCTCGCCAAAGATCTCGCCCAGCTCGTGGTGATTGGGCTTAATAAGAAACGGGTGGTAATCCAGCACCGCCAGCAACGCGTCGCCGGTGGTGTCTACCACAATATGCACGCCTTTATTTTGCAGCTTGGCGCAGATTTGCTCATAAATGGAGCCGGGCATTTGGCTGGGCACCGCCCCGGCCAGCACCAAAAAGTCGCCGGGCTTCAGTCCCTCCAGCTTGTGGAACAGAGCCTCCACTTCCGCCTCTGCCGGCTGGGCGCCGGGGGCGTTAATATCCGTTTGCCGATCGGCAAAGATCTTAACATTGATTCGGGTGTTGCCCGCTGCCAGCGGCACAAAATCCGTTTGGATCCCCTGGGCCTGCAGCATCTGCTCCAGTGCCCGGCCGGTAAATCCGGCCACGAACCCCAGTGCCCGGGTGGGCACCTCCAGTCCGGACAGCACCATGGACACGTTAATTCCCTTGCCGCCGCACAGCAGTTGGGCGCTGTCCGCCCGGTTTACATCCTCACTGCTCAACCGGGGCAGGCGCAGAATGTAGTCCAGCGCCGGGTTCAATGTTACGGTATAGATCATAATGACGCAACCTCCTTTACCACCGTGCGTTCTCCGTACTCCGGGTCCGGCAGCCGATCGGTGATGATAGCCGCCTGATCCAGGGGCGCAAAGCTCACGGTAGATACTTTGTCAAACTTGCTGGCGTCCGCCAACACATAACTGACGAAACTGCGCTCCATGGCCGCCGCTTTTAAGTAGGCCTCGTCCGTGTCCGGCGTGGTAAATCCCTGACGAATGGCAATACCGTTGGTGCCGATGAAACACTTGGAAAAATTGTAGTTGTGCAAATTCTTGGCTGCCGCCAAACCGATGATGGCATCGGTGGAGTGCTTCAGCTCGCCGCCCAGCACATAGGTTTTCATGCCCTTAGCCACCAGCCGCTGTGCGTGAAGAAGACCGTTGGTCACAAAGGTGGCACCCGGCTGCAAGTGGTCGATCATTAACAGGGTGGAGCTGCCGGCGTCTAAATATACAAAATCCGTATCGTCCACCTGGGCAGCGGCGTAAGCGGCGATCATCTCTTTTTCGTCCATGTGCAGCTGCAGCTTTTCGTCCAGCTTCTCCTCCCGGCGAATAAAATCCCGCCGGGTCAAAGTGGCGCCGCCATGCACCTTGTGCAGCTTGCCCAGCCGATCCAGCGCAATCAGATCCCGGCGCACCGTGCTTTCGCTGGCGCCCAAAAGCTGGGTCAACTGCGCAACGGATACGGTCCCTTTTTCCTCTAACTGGGCCAAAATCTGCAAGTGTCTTTCCTGGGTAAGCATAGACGGTTCCTTTCTGTATTTTCCGGGCATTTGCCGCCCTCGTCCTTACACCCAAAGTGTACCACGGCAAGCAAAAGCCGTCAAGTTCATTCCTTCATTTTCGTTCATTTCGCACAGTGAACGCCTGCTCGTTTGGGCAATTTATGCAAATGCAGCCCCTTTCTCTGCACGGTTTTGAACGGTTGTGGCAAATCGTGCACAAAATCCGTCATTTTACAGACGCACTTGTTTGCCAAAAAAGGCGCAAAAAAGCGCCGTATCCTCAGGATACGACGCTTTTTATAATCTGGATTTATACCGCTTCTAAATATGCGACTACGGTCTTGGGATCTTCCCCCCGCACAAAGGCAAACTCATCGCTGATGATATGCAGCGCACTGCGCAGCGCCTTGGCGTCTGAAAGATACATTTTCTTGCCGATCTGCTTTTGGTGCTCCTCATGGCAGCGAAGTGTCTTAATTAACCGCAAAATGCGCTTATGATCCGAGCTGTGGAGGATCTCCTCCGTCTTGGCCTTACGCTCGTGGACGTTGCTCACCCACTCGTAGGGCTGGCAGGTCTTGGCATAGCCCATCAATTCCTCCACCGCTGCCGGGGCAATGGCTGCGCGGATTTTGATCCGCTGGGGATCGTAATCCGTGGGCACATAATACTTGGAGTTCCGGTCAAACACAGGCACCAGCACATAGTAGTCCTTGGTCTCGCTGGAGAACTTCATGGTTTCAATTTCGCGCACTTGGCAGATGCCCTTGGTACTGTAATGCACGAAAGTACCGATTTGCATGACACTCACCTTTCTTGATAATACAATAATACACGGTTTTTTCGCCTGTTTTTCTATTTGAACATCATTATTATAGCACAAATCGGTAAAAATTGACATAGGCAAAGTAAACAAATCCCCGCCCCGAATTCCTATCTCTGCGGCAGGAATTTTGTACAAAATGCAAGATTATTCCCATTTTCACACATTTTCCTTAACAAACCTTAACAAATGAAAAAAATCTTTTACCTATCTTTTACCCGGCAGCGGGCGCGGTTTTAACATCATCCGGCTATACTAAAACCAGAGCAGCGAGCCAACGCTGCAAAAATCACACCAAGTGCGAAAAAGGAGAATGTATCATGACGAAACAAAAAAGAACCCATAAAACCGCAAAAGTTCTGCTAAGCCTGGCCGTTGCCGGGGCGCTGGTGGGCAGCGTATTCGCCGGCTGTTCCGCCGGAAAAAGTGACAAGGGAAACAAGAACGCCACCGCCGGCGTTACCGGCAGCATTACCGTTGTATCCCGAGAGGAAGGCTCCGGCACCCGGGGCGCCTTTGTAGAGCTGCTGGGGATCGAGGAAAAAGACGCAAACGGCAATAAGATAGACAAGACCACCACCGCAGCAGAGATCACCAACAGCACCGCCGTTATGCTCACCACCGTGGCCGGCAACAAGAACGCCATCGGCTATGTGTCCCTGGGCAGCCTGAACGACACGGTGCAGGCCCTGACCATTGACAGCACAGAGCCTACTGCCGAGAATGTAAAGAACGGCAGCTACAAGATCTCCCGCCCCTTTAACATCGTCACCAAAGACGATCTAAGCTCGGCAGCCAAGGATTTTATCAACTACATTCAAAGCGCCGACGGCCAAAAGATCATTGAGGATAACCACTATGTGAGCCGATCCAATACCGGTGCATTCAAAAGCAGCGGTGCCAAGGGCAAGGTGCTGGTGGCCGGTTCCTCCTCTGTTACCCCGGTAATGGAAAAATTGGCGGAGGCGTACCAAAAGATCAACGCCGGCACTACGATAGAGGTACAGCAAAGCGACTCCACCACCGGGATCACCGCCGCTGCCGACGGCACCTGTGACATCGGCATGGCCTCTCGGGAGCTGAAAGACACGGAAACCGCCAAGGGCGTAAACGCCACCGTGATCGCTATGGACGGCGTAGCGGTGATCGTCAACAAGGCCAATCCTCTTAAAGCCGCCACTGCGGACACCGTGCGCCAAATTTACACCGGTGCCGTTACGGACTGGACAGATGTAAAATAAAAGCAAAATCAAATCAAACGGGGCGCTGTGGCGCCCCAATTGCCATATATGCAAAGGATTTTTATGACTGCAAAAATCAAAGAAACGGCCATGCGCCTGGTGTTTGCCCTGGCTGCGGTACTGTCCGTACTGGCCGTGATCTTTATCTGTATTTTTCTGTTTGCCGGGGGCGCGCCCGCCTTTCGCCAAATTGGGGTTTTGCCCTTTCTCACCGGGCAGAACTGGCGCCCGCTGCAAAACGAATTCGGTATCTTCCCTATGATCATAGGCAGCATTTATGTAACCGCCGGAGCCATTGTGGTGGGCGTGCCTTTGGGTATCGGCACCGCCGTGTTTTTGGCTCGATTTTGCCCTGCGCCCCTGTACCGGGTGCTGAAGCCTGCGGTCAATCTGCTGGCGGGTATCCCCTCCATTGTGTACGGCTTTTTTGGCCTGACGGTACTGGTGCCGGCAGTGCAGGCACTGTTCGGCACTTCCGGTAAAGGGGTGCTGACCGCCTCCCTGGTGCTGGGCATTATGATCCTGCCCACCATCATCAATGTGTCCGAGTCTGCCCTGCGAGCGGTGCCTAACAGCTACTACGAAGGGGCGCTGGCTCTGGGCGCCACCAAGGAGCGGGCTGTGCTGGGCACCCTGCTGCCGGCAGCCAAAAGCGGCGTCAGCGCCGGGGTGATCCTGGGGATCGGCCGGGCCATCGGCGAGGCCATGGCCGTTAGTATGGTGGCCGGTAATCAACCGATCATCCCCAAGAGCCTTACCGACGGCGTGCGCACCCTCACCGCCAACATTGTGCTGGAAATGGCCTATGCCGCCGATCTGCACCGCCAAGCGCTGATCGCCACCGGGGTGGTGCTGTTTGTCTTTATTCTCATTATCAACCTGCTGTTTTCCATTCTAAAGCAAGGAGGGCGCCTATGGAAGCGAAATTAAAGCGCCGCAAAAACGCCCGCGCCGCACTGGTGCGGGCCGCCCTGTGGGCCTGTGTGCTGTTCACTGCCGGGGTATTCCTGCTGCTGGTGGCGTATGTGCTGGTACGGGGCGTGCCCCATCTGCGGCTGTCTATGTTCAGCCCCACTTATACCACGGAGAACCTGTCCATGCTGCCGGCCATTCTAAACACCCTGACCATGACCGGTGTGACCCTGCTGATTGCCGTGCCCCTGGGGGTGGGCGCCGCCATTTACCTGACGGAATATGCCAAGCCCGGCAACCGGCTGGTGCCGCCCATTCGCCTAACCACAGAGACCTTGGCAGGTATTCCCTCCATTGTGTACGGTCTGTTCGGCTACCTGGTGTTTGTAAAGGCATTGCACCTGCGTCTGTCGCTGCTGTCCGGAGCGCTGACCCTGGCCATTATGATCCTGCCCACCATTATGCGTACCACGGAGGAGGCTCTGCGCAGCATACCCCAAAGCTACCGGGAGGCCAGCTTTGGCCTGGGTGCCGGACGGCTGCGCACGGTGTTTGTAATTCTGCTGCCTACGGCGCTGCCGGGTATTCTCGGCGGCGTCCTGCTGTCCGTAGGCCGCATTGTGGGTGAGACCGCCGCCCTGATCTACACCGCCGGCACGGTAGCCAAAATCGCCGGGCTCACCGACGGCGGGCGCACCTTGGCGGTACACATGTACGCCCTCATCGGGGAGGGACTTTATACGGACGCCGCCTATGCCACTGCCGTGGTGTTGTTGGCGGTGGTCATATTGCTTAACGCCCTGTCCGATCTGCTACTGGGCAAACACAAGAAAGGAGACAGCCAATGACTGCATTCTCTATGCAAAACTTAAACTTATATTACGGTGACTTCCAGGCGCTGAAAAGCATCACTCTGGAGATCCCGGCGCGGCAAATCACCGCCCTGATCGGCCCTTCCGGCTGCGGCAAATCCACCCTGCTGCGGTGTCTGAACCGCATGAACGATACCATCAACACCTGCCGCATAGACGGCAAAGTGCTGCTCCACGGCGCAGATATTTATGCCAAAAAGACAGATGTGAACCTGCTGCGCCGCCGGGTGGGTATGGTATTTCAAAAGCCAAACCCCTTTCCTCTGTCCGTCTATGACAACATCGCCTACGGCCCCCGCACCCACGGCAGGCGAAAAAAGCGGGAGCTGGACCAAATTGTGGAACAGGCGCTGCGCAGCGCCGCCATTTGGGACGAAGTGAAGGACAAACTGAAAAAAAGCGCCCTGGCCCTGTCCGGCGGGCAGCAGCAACGGCTGTGCATTGCCCGGGCACTGGCAGTGGAGCCGGATGTGCTGCTGATGGACGAACCCACCTCTGCCCTGGACCCTATTTCCACCGCCAAAATTGAGGAGCTGGCGCTGGAGCTGAAAAAGAAGTACACCATCGCCATTGTAACCCACAATATGCAGCAGGCTGCCCGGATCAGCGACCAAACCGCTTTTTTTCTGCTGGGAGAGATGGTGGAGTGCGCCCCGACCAAGACGCTGTTTGACACCCCCACCGACCCCCGCACCCGGGACTACATTACCGGTCGCTTCGGATAAAATCAAAAATCACAAAAGGCCGTATGTACCTTTTCGTACACACGGTCTTGTTTTTTATCCAATGATTATGCTTTTTGTTACGCCTTTTTCTTTTGGAACAGACGGGCAAAAACCTTAATGACCTCAGAAAGGACGATGACGGAGAATGCCAGAGCAAACAGCTTGCCCCACATGGCGATCCCCAGGGGTACGGTGCCAAAGAACGCACCGGCAAACTGGATGATCAGCACTTGCAGCACAAAGGTGCAGCCCACGACCAACAGCATCAGCTTGTTCTTAAACAGGTGGCAAAAGATACTCTCACTGTGCAGTTCCCGGCAGTTAAAGGCGTTAAACAGCTGAAACAGCACAAACAGGGTGAACAGCACGGTGGTCATCTCGCCCCGGGCAGCACCCAGGAAATTCAGCTTGTATTGCAACAGGAACACCACGCTCATATACACGCCGGTAGCGGTGATCCGCGCCAGCATACCCTTGGAGATAATATTCTCGCTGCGATTGGTGGGGCGGCGGCGCATCAGGTCACTGTATCCCGGCTCCAGTCCCAAGGTCAGGGCCGGCGGGCCGTCCATAATAATATTGATCCACAGCAGCTGCAAGGCGGTAAAGGGCGCCGGCAGCCCCATCAGAACAGACACAAATACGCAAATCACAGAGGCAATATTCACCGTCAGCTGGAAGCTGATGAACCGCTTAAAGTTCTCATAAATATTGCGGCCCCATTCCACGGCCTTAACGATGGTGGCAAAGGAGTCGTCCAACAGCACAATATCGCTGGCTTCCTTGGACACCTCCGTGCTGGAAATGCCCATAGCGATCCCCACATCAGCATTCTTCAGCGCCGGTGCGTCGTTGATCCCGTCGCCGGTGACAGCCACCACATCGCCCCGTGCTTTCAGCAGCTTCACCACCCGCATTTTCACCGTAGGGGTGCTGCGAGCAATCACGCTGATTTTGGGCAGCATTTTTTGCAGCTGGCGGTCGCTCATTTCTTCCACTTCTTTGGCTTCCAGCGCCACACAACCGTCCGCCAGCAGATCCAGTTCCTTGGCAATGGCGGTGGCGGTAACGATATTGTCACCGGTAAGAATCTTCACCCCCACCCCGGCGCTGCGGCAGGCGGCCACAGCGTCGTACACATCGCTGCGCAGCGGGTCCGCAATGGCCACAAAGCCGTCAAAGACCATATCGCTTTCCATTCGGCGGTGGGCCTCCTTTGCAGAGAAGTCCTCCATCTCCGCCAACTCCTTATGGGCAAAGGCGATCACCCGCATGGCTTGCTCCTCTGCCTGCACCAGCACCCGGCACAGTTCCGCCAGACGGTCAGGTTGCAAGGCACACATATCCAGCACGCACTCCGGGCTGCCCTTTACATAAGAGAGAATGCGCCCGTCCACATTGGAAATGGTGGTCATGTGCTTAAGCTCAGACGAGAAAGGAAACGCGCACAGCCGGGTGTGGTCCTCCCGCTCCCGACGGTAGGTGTTGCCGGTGTCTGCCTGCTCAAAGAACCGCAGCATGGCGCACTCCGTGGGATTGCCGATAAAGCCGCCGTCCGGTGCCAGGTCCGCTGTGGTGTTCAGGCAGATATTATGGATCAGGTATTCGTTTTGCAGCGCTGCCGCTTCTTTATGCCACCGGGTGTCATAAAAGGCACGCACGGTCATCTTGTTTTCCGTTAAAGTACCGGTCTTGTCCGAACAGATCACACTGATACAGCCGATGGTCTCCGAGGCGATCATCTTCTTCACCAGAGCGTTTTGCTTACTTAGCTTGATAATATTGATAGACAGAGACACCGCCACAATGGTGGGCAGCCCCTCCGGCACCGCCGCCACAATCAGCACGATACTGGTGATGAACGCCTCCATCACCGCCTCCAGATGCAGGCCGCCGTGGAGGGCAAAGGAAATCAGCTGAGCCGCAAACACAATGCCCGCTGCAATCACGCCAAGCACGGTAATGGTCTTGCCCAGGCGGGCCAGCTTCTCCTGCAAGGGGGTACTGCTTTTTTCTGCATTGCCCAGCTCGCCGGCGATCTTGCCAAATTCCGTAGCGTCGCCCACCGCCGTCACCAGCAGCCGTCCGTTCCCCTCGGTAACGAATGTGCCGCTATAAAGCATATTGGCCCGCTCCGCCAGGGGCGTTTTTTCGTCCGTAAGCACCAGTTTGCTGTCTTTCTTCACCGGAAAGCTCTCGCCGGTAAGGGCGGATTCATCCACCTGCAGAGCGGTGCTCTCCAGCAGTTGTCCGTCCGCCGGCACCTTGTCTCCGGCAGACAGCAACACCACATCGCCCACCGCCAAATGGGCGCTTTGCAGGGTAACGGTTTGGCCGTCCCGCACCGCGCGCACGGTCATATCGGCGTTGATTTTGGACAGGGCCTCAAACGCCTTGGCGCTGCGCCCCTCCATCACCACGCTGATCACCACAGACAAAGCAATGGCCACGAACACGCCCACGCACTCTAAAAAGTCCGCCTCGCCGCCGGTAACCTGGCGCACAATGTTCACCGCCAGGGCGATCAGCCCGGCTGCAATAAGCATTAAGAGCATAGGCTCCGTGGCTGCATCCCAAAGGCGCTTCAGCAGTGTGTCCGGCTTGCGTCGGGTGAGGGCGTTCTCGCCGTACTGTTCTTTGTTTTTCTGTGCCTGCGCTTCTGTCAGTCCCCGGTTCGCGTTTGCACCGTAGGTTGCCAGCAACTCCGTTTTTTCTGCGGTAAATGCCTGCATAGAAAGTCCTCCTGCTTCATTTTTACAAAGAAAAAGACCTGCCGCCGTTGCCGTGCGTTAGGTCTCTTTGGGTAAAAAATAAAAGACTGCTGCACGAAAAACAGGCGTGCAAGAGTCTCGTTCATTAAGACAAGCCAGACCCGGCACAGCGCCGCAGTCAGTTTGTTGACTTGCCACACGCCCACGGCGTGCAAACTACTCCCTCAAGCGGGTACTTCTTTTGTGACAAAAGCATACCACCCGGCCGCTTAGTTAGTCAAGAGTAACTTGGATGTTAGACAAAATCACCACCCGTCACCTAAAAACGCCAACCTCTTGCCATTTCATCTCCGATATGGTATATAGAAGGTGAGACACGACATATCAAATCGCATTTTCACCCCCAAGCCTCCCTCCTTTACAAGGGCGGCAAAACAGAGGATTCCATTTTCCCATGGAGGTCACGGTATGAAAATCAAAAACACAAAAACGGATATTTTGTTAAACATAGCGGCGGTGGCCTGCCTGGCAGCCGTTACCCTGTACCTGCTGGTGCGCTGGTCGCAAATTCCCATGACCATTCCCGGGCACTATACTGCCGACGGCCAAATAGACAGCTGGACCCCCCGCACCACCCTGTGGCAGCTGCCGGTGCTGGGGTGGGTGCTGTATGTGCTGATCACGATTTTAGAGCAGTTCCCCGGGATTTGGAACACCGGCGTGACCGTAACGGAGGAGAACCGCACCGCCGTCTACCGCACATTAAAGACCCTGATCGGTTGGGTAAAGCTGGCGGTGAGCGCCCTGCTCTCTTTGGTGGCGCTGGCCTCCCTGGGCAATGGATATAAGATTTTTCTTGTACTGGCCGGCGTAGGATTGCTGGCTACCTTTGGGCTGGTGATCTACTTTGTCCGCCGCCTGTTGCAGTTGAAGTAAGCAGCCTATTTTTACCGACAGATTGCAATACACAAAATTCCTCCGGCAATGCCTACGGCCAATCCCTCCGCGTTTGCCTGTGGCGGTGACGGAGGGATTGATGCACTCGCTACGAATACATATAACCCCCGCACACAAAAAGCACCCCCGTCGGGGTGCTTTTTCTATACCTATTATTCTTAATGTTCATCCGCCAGCACAGCGTGGGCGCACTTTATGCCGTCCACGGCGGCGGACACAATGCCACCGGCGTAACCGGCGCCCTCACCGCAGGGGTACACCCCGCGCAGATTGCACTGGCAAAATTCGTCCCGCAAAATCCGCACGCTGCTGGAGGAGCGGGTTTCCGGCGCAGTAAGCACCGCGTCCGGCAGGGCAAAGCCGTGGAGCCGCTTGTCCATCTCCGTAATGGCCGCCTGCATGGTGGTGCGCACCTTGTCCGGCAGGCAGTACCGCAGGTTGGTAAGCGTGACCCCGGTAGGGCAGGTCGGCTGCACATTGCCCAGCGCCCGACTTTCCCGATCCGCTAAGAAATCGCCCACCAGCTGCGCCGGTGCACGGTAATCGCCCCCGCCCAGGGCAAAGGCGTTTTGCTCAATTTCTCGCTGATAATACATCCCCGCCAGCGGATGCTCCGAGGGGAAGTCCACCGGGTCAATACCCACCAGCAGCGCCGAGTTGGCATTCTCGCCGTCCCGGGCCAGGGTGCTCATGCCGTTGACGATCACGCCGCCCTTTTCGCTGGCGGCGGCCACCACCGTGCCCCCCGGGCACATACAAAAGGTATACGCCCCTCTCTGGTGCAGACCGTGGCAGCTGAGCTTGTAATCCGCAGCCCCCAGCTTAGGGTGACCGGCAAAAGCGCCGTACTGGGCCTTGTCAATGAGCTTTTGGGGGTGCTCAATGCGGGCGCCCACACTAAAGGGCTTTTGGATAATTTGCGCGCCGTTTTTATAAAGCATTTCCACCGTGTCCCGGGCGCTGTGGCCGATAGCCAGGATCACCGCATCCGTCTCCATATCCACCGTTTGACCCAAATGGCTGTAAGTGACCCCATGGATAAAGCCGTTGGCTAAGATCAAATTCTCCAGCCGACATTCCAGGCGCACCTCGCCCCCCAGGCGCTCAATTTTTTTGCGAATATTTTGCACCACCACAGCCAGTCGGTCCGTGCCGATATGGGGCTTGGCGGCGTATAAAATCTCCTCCGGCGCACCGGCCTCATACAGCTCTTGCAGCACCTGGCGAATAAAGGGGCTTTTAATGCCGGTGGTCAACTTGCCGTCAGAAAAAGTACCGGCACCGCCCTCGCCGAACTGCACATTGCTCTCCTCGTTGAGAATATGCTGCTGCCAAAAGGCGTTCACATCCTGCTGGCGGCGCTGAATATCCTTGCCTCGCTCCAACACAATGGGGCGCAGTCCTGCCTCAGCCAAGATCAGGCCGGCAAACATACCCGCCGGACCAAAACCAACCACCACCGGACGAAAAGCGGACTGCCGCCGGTTCACCGGCAGGGTGTACTTGTACTCTTCCGCCGCCTTGGCCTTCGGTGAGCGGCAGCGGCGCAGCACCTGGGTTTCGTCCAGCCCCAGGGTCACATCTACCGTATAAGAGAAGTGCACATCGTCCTTTTTACGGGCGTCCACACTCTTTTTAAAAATCGTCAGTTTTTCAATATATTTGGGATCGGTGCGCAGCACCTTGCCCGCCTTTTTGCGCAGCAGGCTCTCGTCCTCATCCAGTTCCAGACGCAACTCACTTACTCGTATCATTCCGCTTCTCCACTATCTGCCCGGCGGCCGCCAGACCGCTGTAAAAGGCAAAATTCAAATTATAACCGCCGCAGGGCTGCTGCTCGTCCAGCACCTCGCCGACAATATACAGTCCGGGCACCCGCCGAGAGGCAAAGCCCTCCAATTCCGTCCGGGGCACACCGCCGCCGGTGATCTGGGCAAAGGCGTAGCCCTTGGTGCCGATAACGATCAGCTGCCAGTGCTTGGCGATCTGCACCAGCCGAGCCGGGTCACCCGCCGCCTGTTTTTCCAAAATCTCCGTCACCTCTGCGCTGAGGATCCCTCGCAGGGAGCCGAATTGCCGCAGGTAAGACAAGAGCTGATTTTCGCTCCACTCCGGGACCAAATCCAGCACTGCGCAGCACTTTTGCGGCCGGGGGCGGGCAAAGTTCTGCCCCACCGCCCAGCTTACATCCATCACCGCAATGCCGGACAAACCGTAATCGGTAAACAGCACCTCGCCCTGACTCTTTGCCACGGTTTCACCGTCCAAAGTGACGGCTACTGCCGCTCGGGTGCGCTGCCCCTTGAGCTTGCGAGGGTATTTGCTGGAGGAGGTCAGCTGCACCAGCGCCGGATACAGGGGCGTACAGCTGTGGCCCAGATCCTGCAGCAGGGCATAGCCGCTGCCATCGCTGCCCAGTGCCGGC
>OGPV01001357.1_pt1 | contig 16763 bp, 14 predicted proteins | sample 1553001 | NCBI WGS metagenome assembly OGPV01 (sample SAMEA2580268, study PRJEB22360) | human gut metagenome | biome: human gut; feature: human-associated habitat; material: faeces | place: Denmark | collected 2008/2010
TGTTATAATGACTACATAAAAATCAGAGAAAGGAGTGATTTTTTTGGAAATACGCTCTGCTTCTGTGGAACGCAATACAAAGGAAACTCAGATTAAGGTTGAACTGAAGCTTGACGGAAAAGGAGTCTGCAATATTGATACAGGTATAGGCTTTTTCGACCATATGCTTACGGCTCTTTCCGTTCACAGCGGTATAAGTATGAATATAAAAGCTACAGGTGATTTGTATGTTGACGGTCATCATACTGTTGAAGATACCGGAATTGTACTCGGAAAAGCTCTTGCAGAGGCTCTCGGCGACAAGTCGGGGATAAACCGTTACGGTTCTGCATATATACCGATGGACGAAGCTTTAGGTTTCTGCTGTCTGGATATAAGCAACAGACCTTTTCTTGTTTTCAGAGGGGAATTTAAAAATGAGAGGACAGGAGAATTTGATAACTGTCTTGCGGAGGAATTTTTCCGTGCATTTGCCTATAATGCGGGTATAACATTACATATAAGTATTGAATACGGCGTTAATGACCACCACAAGTGTGAAGCAATTTTCAAGGCACTTGCCCATGCACTTAAACACGCTGCAGCTTATTCGGCTGACGGGAAAACACTTTCAACGAAAGGGGTTCTGTAAAAGATGATAGCTATAATTGATTACGGAGCAGGAAATATTTTCAGCATAAAGAATGCACTGGACTATCTCGGAGAAGAAAACAAGCTTACAAAGGATAAAAATGACCTTGTAAGTGCCGATGCGATTATTCTTCCGGGGGTTGGAGCATTCCCGAGTGCCATGAAAATGCTTGACGAAAGCGGACTTACCGAAACCGTAAAGGAACAGGCACTTAAAAAACCGTTTCTCGGAATCTGCCTCGGTATGCAGATGTTATTTGAGAAAAGCTATGAATTTGAAGAATGTGACGGACTGGGACTTATAAAGGGAAAAGTTGACCTCATACCGACAAAGAAATATAACATTCCTCATATGGGCTGGAACGAACTTGAAGTAATCAACGATTGTCCGCTTTCAAAAAATCTCAACGGACAGTATGTATATTTCGTTCACTCATATCAGGCTTTCTGCAATGAAGAAAACATTTCCGCACAGTGCGAATATGACGGGAAAATTCCTGCACTTGTATGGAATGGCGGTACGGTATACGGAGCACAATTCCACCCTGAAAAAAGCGGTAGTGTGGGACTTGATATTTTAAAGAATTTTGGAGGACTGGTAAAATGATTATATTACCTGCAATTGATATACATGACGGAAAGTGTGTAAGACTTTACAAAGGGGATTTTGAAACAGCTGAACAGGTTGCGGACAGCTACATGGATACTGCCAGGCAGTTTGAAAGTTGCGGTGCTGAATGGATACACATGGTTGACCTTGACGGAGCTAAGAACGGCGAACCTGTAAACACTGAAATTTTCGTTGATGTTGCAAAGAATACAAACCTTAAAGTTGAACTCGGCGGAGGTATCAGAAGTCTTGATACTGTTGAATACTATCTTTCAAAGGGCGTTTCAAGGGTAATTCTCGGTTCTGTTGCCCTTAAAAATCCTGAACTTGTAAAGACCGCTGTAAAGGAATTTCACAGCAAGATTGCTGTAGGTATTGATGCAAAAGACGGACTTGTTTCAACAGAAGGCTGGCTTGATGACAGTTCTGAAGTAACATATATTGACCTTGCGAAAGAAATGGCTTCAATCGGTGTCCGTTACATGATTTACACAGATATTTCAAAGGACGGTACACTCACAGGCGTAAACGTTGCACACCTCGACAACCTCAACAGAAACGTAAGAGGCAACATTATCGCAAGTGGCGGTGTAAGAAGTATAAAGGATATAAAGGAATGTAAAAGACTTGGACTTTACGGCGTAATCTGCGGAAAATCCATTTACAAAGGAACTCTTAACCTCAGAGATGCTGTTGAAGTTTCAAAGAAGTAATTTCGGTATGTACTGAAGAAAGTGAAGTGATTTATAATGCTCGCAAGAAGAATAATCCCATGCCTTGACGTAAGAAACGGAAAAGTCGTAAAAGGCGTGAACTTTGAAGGTGTAAAGGGATTGGAGAACGCCAAATGGGAACCGATAGTGAACGGAGCCCCCCTCCACAACTTCCCACGCTATGACGTGACTGCTCCCTACCTGCGTATGCTTATAGGCCCGATGGACTACACACCGGGAGCCACAATGAACGCAACCCGCGAAACCTTCCGTGCCGTCAACGACCATCCGATGAGCCAGGGTACGCGCGTCCACCAGATGGCGATGTACACCCTCTTCGAAGCCCCGCTGCAAATGCTTGCCGACAGCCCCAGCAAATATATGAAGGAGCAGGAATGCACGGACTTCATTGCCAAAGTGCCTACCGTTTTCGACGAGACCGTGGCACTGGACGGTGAAGTAGGCGAATACCTTACACTGGCACGCCGCAAGGGAGACGTCTGGTACATCGCCTCCATGACCGACTGGACACCACGCGACTGTACCATCGACCTTTCCTTCCTCGGAGAAGGAAGTTACGAAGCCGAAATCTTTTCCGACGGCATCAATGCCGACCGGGAAGCAACCGACTACAAGAAAGAAGTACGCACCGTGACCTCGGGAGACAAGCTGAACATACACATGGCACCCGGAGGAGGATGGACAGCACGGATATGGAAAAGATGATAGGGTGATAAAGTAATGACATGATAAGTGCAATAGGGTGACAGTTACGTTAAAAGTGCTGTCACCCTATTCCTTTATCACTTTTAACATACCTCTACGTGAACCTTTTATATCCTATCTTGTTTTTTCTCACAAAAGCCTAAGGTACCATAGGGCAGGAATTTATATTAAACCTAAACAATTATAAAAGTATGAAGAAATTTATTCCCCTATTATTAGCGGTCTTTGCAGTGACGCTTGCATCTTGCGAAAAAGACCCTGACATGGATAAGCTGGACAATAATTATCTGGTTTATACCAACTATGACAAGAAGGCGGATTTCAAAACCTTCGAAACTTATTACTTGCCGGACAGCATTCTGGTCATCGGTGATAAGGAAAACGCCGAATACTGGAAAGATGAGAATGCCCAGGAAATTCTCAGCGCTTATGTTGCTAACATGAACAGCCGCGGCTACATCCGTGTGGATGACCGGGAAGAAGCCGACCTTGGCTTGCAGGTAAGCTATGTCAGAAGTACCTATTACTTCACCGACTACGGACGTCCCGAATGGTGGTGGAACTATCCAGGCTACTGGGATGCTCCTTACTGGGGCAACTGGGGCGGATGGTATTATCCCTATGCCGTGAACTATTCCTACAGTACCGGTTCCTTTATCAGCGAATTGTTGAATCTGGAGGCGCCGCAAGGCCAGAGCGAGAAACTTCCTGTTCTGTGGACCAGCTATATGAGCGGCTTGCTGAGTGGTTCTACTTCTGTCAATACCAAACTTGCCGTGCAAGGTGTGAACCAAGCTTTCACTCAATCAACTTACCTGACTAACAAGTAGTGACAAGCTACGAGCTATAAGTGACAAATGACGGGTTACCCAATATTAAGGTAACAAGAATAATACGGCAGCATCCTTTCCGGACTGGGAAGTTGCCATTGAACCAAAAAACAAGAACAAAGTATGAAAACAATAAAATATCTTTCCTTGAGAGTATTTGCGGTTGCCGCTCTTGCTCTCGTCTTCGCCCTACCGACGAAGGCACAGATGACCGATAACGGTTATGCCAATATCGACTGGCAATATAACTTTCCCCTCAGCAACAACTTCGCCGACAAATCAAGCGGCTGGGGTATGAATTTTGAAGGCGGTTACTTCCTGACAGACAATTTTGCATTGGGAGCTTTCTTGAACTACCATAGCAACCATGAGTATTTCGGTCGCCAGACACTTCCCGTAGGCGAAGGCGGCAGTCTGAATACCGACCAGCAGCACACTGCATTCCAGTTGCCTTTCGGTCTGGCCTCCCGCTATGTATGGAACCGTGGAGGTGCATTCCAGCCGTATGCCGGTGTAAAACTGGGTGCTGAATATGCACAGTTGAAGTCAACTTTCAACGTATTCGAAGCCAACAAAGATACATGGGGTTTCTATGTATCTCCTGAAATTGGTTTCAATGTGTATCCTTGGGCTTATGGACCGGGCTTGCATTTCGCAGCCTATTACAGCTACGGTACGAACAAAGGTGACCTCTTTACGTACAGCGTAGACGGTTTGAGCAATTTCGGTCTGCGCGTAGGTATTGCGTTCTGATAAGACACACACTTAAAGCTTAACAGATAGAATTTAATTGTTTCAAAATTGAAGAAGAAAAGAGCCTTTCCTGCGTGAGCAAGGGAGGCTCTTTTTAATTCTACCAGTTATTTTTTTCCTCCCAGCATCGCCTTATATACAGCTTCCTGAATCCTCGTCCTTATATCCAGCCTCATCAACTTGTTATTCCACACATCCGGATAGGTGCGGTTGCTCAAAAAGACATAAACCAAGCCGTTCTCCGGGTCTGTCCAGGCGCAAGTACCCGTGAAACCGGTATGACCATAGACAGAAGCAGGGGCAGACTCTGCGCAGGGACTCTTCTGGGGATTATGCCGGTCGGGCTTATCAAATCCCAGCCCCCGGCGGCTTATCCTTGAGACAGTGGTAGTAAATACCCTGCAGGTCTCCTTGCTCAAATAGCGTTTACCGTCCAGTTCACCCCCATTCAGCAACATCTGATAGACTTTTGCTACTTCTTCGGCAGTGGAGAACAGCCCGGCATTACCGGAAACGCCACCCTGAAAAGCTGCGGATTCATCATGTACAAATCCTTGCAAGGTAGTCTTACGCAAGAAAGGATCTGTTGATGAAGGTACAATATCTTCCTTCTTCAAGAAGCGCAGAGGAAGATACCCCGTACGCTCCAATCCCATCGGAGTATAGAATTCCTTGGCCAAATATTCGTCCATAGACATGCCGGTGCGCGCCTCGACCAACTGCTGCAACAAGATAAAGCCCACACAACTATAACGGTAACGTTTATCTCTAAGCGGAGTATCCACAATCTTCTGCAAGTACTCCTGCTTGAAAGAACGGTTCAGCCAAAGGCTGTCGGACACTTGCATCGTATATTCCGGTGTCTGCACCTTCGACGTCAGTCCCTGACGGAAGCGGAACTTAGGGTTCGCCCAAGTCTGCCGTCCGATGCGTGCGGAATGCCGGGCATCGGGACGTGCCTTGAACAAAGTGCCGGTGTAGCTCTCTTCATCAATCGCTTCCTGATAGAATAGCAAGGTAGAAGGTAGACCGGATTCATGCATCAGCAGTTCGCGTACCGTAATATTCTTCTTGTCCGTATCCTGTAGGAAAGGCAGATAATCCGACACCCGGTCTGTAAGATTGAGGCGTCCGCCATCGTACAACTTCATCACAGCAAGCAGCGTGGCTGTGGTCTTTGTCAGCGAAGCGATGTCGTATACATCCGTCTTCTTTACGGGAAGCGCCTTGCTTCCGGCCTCGTTCCAGACGTGGGTACCGAAAGCTTTATTATACATCTCCCTACCATCCTTCAGCACCACCACCTGGCAGCCGGGGTAAGCCCCTTCACGAATGCCTTCTTCAGCTATCTTGTCTATTTCAGCCAGCAGACGGGAATTCATACCATGCTCTTCGGGTACAAAGCGGGGGGCGCTTTGAGGAGTCAGCGTCACTCCCGCACCGGCAGCAAACCGACTACCGATACTGGCAGACAAGCGTCCCTCTGAACAAGCGCTGCCATAAACAATCCGGGCAACCTGCCGCTGTACCTCCTCGTTGGAGGAGTGTGCCAAAATCACCGCTTCAGCAGCAGCGTCCCCTTGTTTTATCTGCAATACCTGCTTGCCAGGAATAAAGAACAGATAAACCACCGGTACGTCAGGAGCGAACTTTGCAAAGAAATTCTGATAGGGCGTCAAACGGTGTTCGGTGACACAGACCAGAATACGTTTGTACTTGGCCAGCGCATTTCTCAAACGGTTCCCGTCAGCCTCCGGCAGATTCTTGCCCAAACGGAACTCCACAGGACGGGTATACTGCGACAGTTCCTTGAGGAACGGCTGGATTTCCTGCGCTTCTCCCACATTGAGCACGGCAACTTCACCGATGGAAGGGTCCAGCGGAAGTACCTCGTCCCGGTTATCCAGCACAGTGATGGCCGCCAAGTTCAGCCGGCGCATCAAATCACGCGTTTTCGGAGTATTGATGCGGGTCCCCAAACCTGAAAGCTGTACATGGGGTTTCTTTTCCAACCCAAGGGCATATTTATATTTCAGTACTTTACGGCATTTCGCCTCTATCTCTTTCTCTGTCAGCTCCCCTTTTTTCACAGCGGCAAGCACAGCCTCCACTTCTTCCTTAATACGCCGGGGGACAAGCAGCAAATCATTGCCGGCTTTCAGCGCCTGCAAACAGATGCTTTCATTGCCCGATACCCCTTTCATGGCAAGGGCATCTGTAAAGACAAGCCCCTGAAAGCCGAGGTCATTCACCAACAGACCGGAAACTACCTTACGCGAAAGCGAAGACGGGAGCCCCTTTTGCGGCTCTATGGTAGGCACCTCCAAGTGCCCCACCATCATTCCTCCCAATCCGGCACGAATGGCTTTTCTGAAAGGATAAAGCTCTATACTGTCCAGACGGGCACGGGTAAAAGGCAGCACGGGCAACGCCTTATGAGAATCCACATCCGTATCCCCATGCCCCGGAAAGTGCTTGCTGACAGAAAGTACACCACCATCCTCCAACCCTTTGGAGTAGGCAACAACCTTGTTCGCCACATTGAACGGACTTTCACCGAAGGAACGGGTATTGATAACCGGATTCTTGGGATTGATATTCACATCCGCTACAGGAGCAAAATTCACTTGCACCCCCAGTTCACGGCATTGGCGGGCCACTTCGCGCCCATATTCATAAATCAGTGTATCGTTCTGTATGCAGCCCAGCACCATGTTTCGCGGAAAGTTCGGAGTACCGCGGAGGCGCATAGCCAGTCCCCATTCACCGTCAAAGGTAATCATCAGCGGAACTTCCGCCATCCGCTGCGCCTCATTGGTCAACATCACCTGGTTCTGCATCAATCCGCCGGAGAATAACAGACCGCCTACCTTATAGTCCTCCACCACCTTACGCAGCAGTTCCTTGTTGGCCTTGTCCTGCTGGGGGGCAATCGTATAGATGAACAGTTGTCCGATGCGTTCTTTCAGAGTCAGACGCTGCATGACGGAATCCACCCACTGCCTGCACCGCACGTCACTGTTCAAGAGACGTACAAGCGAAGGGTCGTTCGGCGGCACCGGAGTAAACGGCATCGGGCCAAGCTGCGCTTTCAGAAGCGGACAAAGACAACACAATATAGTGATATAGGCAAGCAGGTATATTCTCTTCATTCCTTATAGATAGATTGTTTTTAGGGGATTTGCGGAATAATACTTTTATAAATCAATTCCTGGATATCTCTTCTTATATTCATGTCACCCAGTTTCGTGTTCCATACATTGGGGCACAAGCGGTTGCTGAGGAATACATACACTGTCTTGTTTTCCGGGTCCACCCAAGCACAAGTACCGGTAAATCCGGTATGTCCATATACCGCTTCCGGAGCGGAAGGAGCACAAGGGCTGCGCTTCACAATGGATACATCCGGCTTGTCGAATCCCAGACCGCGACGGCTGATGGCAGATTTCTCCGTCGTAAACAAACGGCAGGTTGCCTCACTCAAGAAACGCTTGCCATTGAATTCACCGCCGTTCAGCAACATTTGATAAACCTTTGCCACCTCTTCGGCCGTAGAGAAAAGTCCTGCATTACCGGACACCCCACCCATGCAGGCAGCAGTCTCGTCATGCACATATCCGCATATATCCTGGCGACGCAGGAAGTCATTGGATGCCGTGGGCATGATTTCCGCTTTGGTGAACTTCGTCAAAGGCAGAAACATAGTACGTTGCAATCCCATCGGGGCATAGAACTCACGGGCAAGGTACAAATCCATCGGCAGCTCCGTCACCTTCTCCACTACCTGCTGCAACAGCACGAAGCCGAGGTCGCTGTAAACATAACGTTTGCCATCCAACTCGCACTTGGCTATCCGCTGAAGGATAGAATTCTTGAAACTCTTGTTCAGCCACATGCCATCTGCCATGTGCAGAGTATAGGCCGGTGTATTCTTGTCGGACACCATCCCTTTCCGGAACTTAAAATCGGAACAATAATAGCTATGCTCGCTTACCTGCGTACGATGCCACTCGTCCACCCAACTCTGGGAGTACGGACCGTGTACCGAATTCGGGTCTATGATGTCCAGGTAGAAGCGGATATAGGGAGGAAGCCCCGATTCGTGGAACAAAAGTTCGCGGATGGTAATGTTCCGCTTGTTGCCATTGCGCAAGAAGGGCAGATAAGCGGAAACCTTGTCATCCAGTTTTATCTTGCCCTCATCATACAGTTTCATGACGGCAAGCAACGTAGCCGTAGTCTTGGTCAGCGAAGCCAAATCAAAAAGGTCCGAAGAACGGACAGTAGTGGTATCCTTATCAGAGTGGGTTCCGAAGCCTTTGTCATATACCGGCAGTCCGTCTTTCCACACCAGCACGCGGCAACCGGGATAAGCTCCCGCTTCCAGTCCCTTCCGGGCAACGGCATCGATACTTTGCAGCACATACGATTTCATGCCGTAATCTTCCGGAACAGTCTTCCCCGGTTTCATGCCCGGTTCAATCATACAGCCCGTTCCCGCTGGAAACAGTTTACCGATACTCATCGACATTCTGCCACTGGCCGGCTTTTTGGCAAAAAGAACATCAACCACGTATTGCTGCAAATCCGTCTCTGCCGAATGTGCCAGCACCACAGCGCTAGATTTGGCAAGTGCGGGCATCAGAGGTTGCAATGTACGGTAAGAGGTAAAAAAAGTATAGACCAGCGGAGCACGCAGGTTCAAGCCTTCCAGAAAGGCCACATCACGGTCGCTGACATAAGCCGAACCGGTGATGCTGATAACCACGCGACGGAAAGCAGCCAACTGCCCCTGCACTTCCTGCCAGAGAGCCTCATCGGCATTCCAAGGCAAGTGGAAATGGCTGATGCCTGCATTCTTTTTCATAGCTTCCACAAAGGGAGCATCTGCCTCCTTCTCTCCGATGCTGAGCACGGCAATATCACCTTCCACCGGTGCCAGCGGGAGGACATCGAAATAATTGTTCAATACAGTCACTGCCGAACGGCGCAACTTGGCAGCCAACGCCTGCGCTTCCTCCGTATTGATGCGATAGCTCATTCCGCTGACCCGAAGTTGCGGCTGGCGGTTTCTCAAGCCAAGCATATACTTGTACATCAATACCTTGCGGCACTTGGCATCAAGTTCGTCCTTACTCAGTTGTCCCGACTCCACTGCATCTACCAGCTCCTGCACCGCATTCTTCGTATTGAACTGTACCAGCACCATATCATTTCCCGCCAGCAGCGCTTTGGTAGTTACCTGCGGAATGGCAGACACACCCTTCATGTCCAAGGCATCGGTAAACACCAGCCCTTTAAAGCCGAGTTCATCCTTCAACAGCCCGGTCACCACATTCCGCGACAAGGAAGAAGGAGTCACCCCGTCCGGGTCCAGCGCCTGCACTTGCAGATGGCCTACCATGACACCCCCCAATCCGGCACGTACCATTTCCTTGAAGGGATAAAGTTCCACACTGTCCAGGCGTGCACGGTCGTAGTGCAAGGCGGGAAGCGCCTTATGAGAATCCACATCCGTATCGCCATGCCCGGGGAAATGCTTGCAAACGGAAAGTATGCCCCCGCTTTCGAGCCCACGGCTGTATGCCACCACCTTTTCCGCCACCCGCTGCGGGTTCTCGCCAAAGGAGCGTACGTGTATCACCGGGTTCAGCGGATTCGTATTGACATCCGCATCGGGTGCAAAATTGACGTGTACCCCCAATTCGCGGAACTGGCGGGCCACCTCACGTCCATATTCTTCAATCAGGCCATTGTCCTCGATACATCCCAAGGCGGCATTACGGGGATAGTCCGGAGCGCCTTTCAGCCTCATTGACAGTCCCCACTCTCCATCGAAAGTAACCATAACGGGAATCTTGGCATCCTTCCGGGCCATATTGGTCAAGATAGCCTGCTCTTCCGGAGTACCTTCGGAAAACAGCAAGCCACCGACCTTGTATTTCTTTACCAGCTCGCGCATCTGCTTTTTCGTGGCCTTGTCTGCTCTGGCCGGAATGGTGGCAACGATGAGCTGCCCCACTTTTTCGTGTACATTCAGACCTGACAACACGGAGTCCACCCATTGCCGGCACCGGTTGTCTGCAGCCGAAGGAAGAAACGGGCCTCCCGTCTGGGCGTGAAGTGAAGATAATCCCAATATAAACAATCCTGCAACCCATAAAAGGAGGGTGAGTCTTTTCATCATGCTATTTTTCAGTTAAAGTAAGTACCATTTCTCCTACGTAGATGCCACTCTTTCCGGTGTGCAGCACGGGAACGCTCTTGCCGTCCGCATTCAGATAAACGGCAGGCTTTTCCATAAAAGTATGCGAATGTCCTCCCAAAATGACATCAATGCCACGCGTCTTGCCTACCAGGTTCTCGTCGGAAGCGCCTTCGGGATTTGCACTGCGGATACCCAAATGAGACATGCAAATCACAACCTCGCAATTCTCCTTCTCCCTGAGAAGGTCTGTCATTTCTTGGGCCACCTTTATCGGGTCGTTGTAGACAATGCCTATGCATTTATCCGCCTGCACCAGCCCTTCCATCTTGGGGGCCAGGCCGAAGATTCCGATTTTCACCCCTTCGCGCACCAAGGTGATATAAGGCTTCACCAGCCCTTCGAGTACCGTACCCGTCACGTCATAATTGGAACAGACCACGGGAAAATCCGCCATACGGAACAATTCCGCCATATTCTCAAGTCCGAAATCAAATTCATGATTACCTATCGTCATGGCATCATAGCCCATGAGGTTCATCATCTTGACCTCCAGCTCGCCTTTGAAAAAGTTATAATAAGGGGTACCTTGCGAGATGTCTCCGCAATCCAGCAGCAACATATCCGGATGCTTGCCGCGAAACTGCTTTACAAAACCGGCACGGCGCACCACACCGCCCATCCCGGCATACTCGTCGGCAGCCTCGGCGCTGATGGGTTCTATACGGCTGTGCGTATCGCTGGTGTGCAGGATAAACAGTTGTTTTCCGGATTGGCCGGACGATACAGAATCGGCGGACACCAGGCAAAGGGGTTCTTCAGTAATGACACGCCCCTCTTGCTGTGCCGATGCGGGGAGCATGAAAAGCAGCAGGGCTGCCAAGGAATACATATGTTTCATAGAACTTCTGTTTTTTTAATGCTTACTCTTTAACGACCACTCTTCCCTCCATGCGCGAAGTCACCTTCTTGCCGGCTGCCGTCTGCTTCTCCACATACTTCATGAACAGACCACGCAGTGTAGCCCCATCCGGGCACTCCCTTTTATCCGCCTGCAGGAAAGCCGTCATTCCATCGTTTCCATCAGCCAGATAATCAATCGTGGCAACCGTATAGTCACGGTCATCCTCCACCGGCTTGCCGGCAATGGAAGCCTGGAGCAGCTTGCCATCCTTGCTGATTTCCAACTGTATACCACTCACCCCTTCACCAAGTCTCACCGCAATGTTTTCAAACAAGTGCTTCATGGCAGAGCCTTTCATCGTCAGCACACAGAGCGAATTCTCAAAAGGCAATATCTCATAGATGTTTTCGGTAGTGATATCTCCTTCCGTCAGGGAATTCCGGATTCCACCGATATTGATTAGCCCCATATCGGCCGGTTTGCCCAGCACTTCCACCGCAGCCTCACGCAGTACATCTGCAATCAGATTGGATAAAAGGCTTTCGGGCCGGAATCTGTCCATCGACATTTCTGCGGTTCCCACCACATGATACATAACGCTGTCCATCCGGGCCTTGTAAGGCGCCAGCAGAGCCACGGCTTCGGCATCCGGCTCGGCATCCCAGACAGAGTTCATGGGAATTCTGCCTCCCTCTACCTTGGTCACTTCGTAGGAAGAATGGCAGGAAACCAATAGAAGTGCAACCGCCAACACTGCCCCCGCAAGGAGACTGAAAGTTTGTTTCTTCATATTCATTTAGTTTTAAATTGCTACAAATATACTTTTCTTTTGCGACTGAGCCACACAATTAACCGATTATTTAGACTTGCGTTTAGCAGAATGAAACGCTCAAAAATCATCCCAACTGGCGAAAAAAAGCTTGAAGCACTTGTGTATCTGGCAAATAATTCGTTCCTTTGCACCGCTTTCGCGCAATCGCTGTCAGGACACCAAGAGAGAAGCCTGGTATGTTGCGTTGTAACGATGAAACAATTTAATAATAAAAACAATGGATTTAATTAAAATTGCAGAAGAAGCATTTGCTACCGGAAAACAGCACCCGAGCTTCAAAGCAGGAGACACTGTAACAGTAGCATATCGTATTATCGAGGGTAACAAAGAACGTGTACAGCTGTACCGTGGTGTTGTTATCAAGATTGCCGGACATGGAGACAAGAAGCGTTTTACAGTACGTAAGATGTCAGGAACCATAGGCGTAGAACGTATTTTCCCGATTGAATCACCGGCTATCGACAGCATCGAAGTGAACAAGGTGGGTAAAGTTCGTCGCGCTAAACTGTACTACCTGCGCGCTCTTACCGGTAAGAAAGCAAGAATCAAAGAAAAAAGAGTTAACGGTTAATTCCAGACTCCTATTTCGAAATAAAAAAGGGAAACTGACAATGTCGGTTTCCCTTTTTTAGTGATATACACAGTAGGCATACACACCATGCGATACTCTACTGCTACTCCCTCATTCAAAACATTGTAAGCCTGCGCTCCTTTCCTTTCACATAAGCCTTCCTTCTTGCTGATATGTTAGTTTATCAGCGCCCAACGGCCGTGAGACGCTCTGCTAACGACCGTCAACAAGGTGCTTTATGGCCGTTAGGCGAACGCCTCACGGCCGTTAAACAGCTCTCATATGCATAGCTTGCCTATACTGAATACCTATCTTATCCATACCAAAAACCTGACTTCCACCTATTATCGCACGGGCTTTTACGAAGTTAATACCGTGTTTGCAGGAAACCAATAGCTTGTTTACACGATATTGGCAAATTGCCCCATATCCTATTAATTTATTGTACTACAAGACATTAATAGATTATTTGGCGTAAATTTAAGGTGGAAGCAAAAGTTGCTTCCACCTTTTCAAGTTGCTTCCACAGCATCCGCAACCCCGATGAATAAAGGGATACAGAGAATGGGTGGAAGTGTGGAAGCAACTTGTGACATAACTTTATTGCTGAGGAATATGTGCCACCAAAGAAAAAAAGGTGTGTCGAAACTCTCATAAACTAAAAATCACCCTCGCCACAGATAGGTGTAGCGAGGGTGACTTCGATAGAAGGGGAGTTTTGACATATCCCCTCCTTTATCAGTTTCCCTAATATTGATTACTTGATATCTCTCAGCTCCCAGCCCAACGCACTGGCACCCAGCACTGCAGCATCAGAGTCCTTCAACTCGGAAGCCAGCAACTTGGTCTTACCTTTGTAGATATTCAATACATTGTCGTCAATAGCTTTCTGGATAGGCTTGAAGATATAGTCTCCCGCTTTTGCCAGACCACCGAACAACACGATAGCTTCCGGACTGGAGAAAGCGATGAAGTCAGCCAAAGCCTCACCCAAGATGGTTCCGGTAAACTCAAAGATGTCTTGAGCAATCTTGTCACCCTTCACCGCTGCATCATACACATCCTTGGAAGTAATGTTTTCTGCCGGAATGTCGCGCAACAAACTCGGTTCGGTACTCTTGGTCAAGAACTCACGTGCAGAACGCGCCACACCCGTAGCCGAACAATAAGTTTCCAGACAGCCGTGACGTCCGCATCCGCAGAGACGTCCGTTTTCACGACGGATAATAGTATGTCCCAACTCTCCGGCAAAACCGTCATGGCCATATACCATCTGACCGTTAATAACGATACCGCTACCTACACCGGTGCCAAGAGTTATCATGATAAAGTCTTTCATACCACGGGCAGCACCGTAAGTCATTTCACCGATACCGGCAGCATTGGCGTCGTTTGTCAAAGCGGTAGGGATACCCAAGCGCTCTTCAAACATGGCAGCCAAAGGAATTACACCCTTCCAGGGAAGGTTCGGGGCAAACTCAATAGTACCGCTGTAATAGTTTCCGTTAGGAGCACCGATACCGATACCTTTTATCTTGTCTACTCCACCGTTGGCAATAATGAGCGGCAACAGATTCTTGCAAACTTCGTCTACGTAATCATTGACGTCCTCATAAGCTCCGGTTTTGATGGAACTGCTTGCAATAATAGTTCCGCGTGCGTCTACAATACCAAAGACGGTGTTTGTTCCGCCTATGTCAATGCCCACTACATAGGGCTTTTCCATGTTTGAATTCATGATATTACTTTTGTTTAAAGGGTTAGTTAATCACATTCATGGTTACAAAAATCACAAAGAAAAACGACACTGCAAAATCTTTTTTTAAAAAAGTTTGCAACTTTTGCAACTTTTCGTAGCATTGCTGCGTCTAATAGTGAAAATTAATAAGAGTAAAGCAATAAACAGGGAAAACAGTGATACAACTAAAAGACATTAACAAGACCTACAACAACGGAGCACCGCTGCATGTGCTCAAAGGTATCAACCTCGACATTCAGAAAGGCGAATTTGTTTCCATCATGGGCTCATCGGGTTCGGGAAAGTCCACTTTACTCAATATACTGGGTATTCTGGATAGTTACGACACGGGGGAATATTATCTGAACGGTACCCTCATCAAGAACCTCAGCGAAACGAAGGCAGCCGAGTACCGCAACCGTATGATTGGTTTCATCTTCCAGTCCTTCAATCTCATTTCCTTCAAGAATGCAGTGGAGAATGTGGCGCTTCCTCTCTTTTATCAAGGAGTGAGCCGCCGCAAACGTAATGCGCTGGCACTGGAATATCTGGACCGCCTGGGGCTGAAAGAGTGGGCACACCACATGCCAAATGAGATGTCCGGTGGACAGAAACAACGTGTAGCCATCGCCCGTGCCCTCATTACCCAACCGCAGATTATCCTTGCCGATGAACCTACCGGCGCGCTCGACAGCAAGACTTCCGTAGAGGTGATGCAGATTCTAAAGGAACTGCACGATACGGGCATGACCATCGTAGTCGTGACCCACGAAAGCGGTGTTGCCAACCAGACGGACAAGATTATCCATATCAAAGACGGTATCATAGGTAGCATCGAGACGAATCTGAACCACGATGCAAGCCCGTTCGGAAAAGACGGACTCATGAAATAATAAAGGAAGAGCCCCTCCCCCTTTAATTTTTAATTTTTAATTCTTAATTCTTAATTTTTAATTATCAATGATAGACCTTTGGCAAGAAATATACGGAACCATCAAACGCAACAAACTGCGTACATTCCTGACGGGCTTTGCCGTGGCATGGGGAATCTTCATGCTCATCGTGCTGCTCGGAGCCGGAAACGGTATCATACATGCCTTCGAGCAAAATGCGTCGGAGCGTGCCTTGAACTCTATCCGCATCTTCCCCGGCTGGACCACCAAGTCATACGACGGTCTGAAAGAAGGACGCCGCGTCCAACTGGACAACCGGGACATGGATGACACGGAGAAGCAATTCACCGAAAATGTCATCAGTGCCGGTGCCACCGTGCGTCAAAGTAATGTAAACGTCAGCTTCGGACAAGAATATATCAATATCTCTCTGCTGGGCGTATATCCCAACTACACCGAAGTGGAAACCGTGAAAACAGCGGACGGACGTTTCATCAACTACAACGACCTGAAAGACCGACGTAAAGTCATCATCCTCCATAAGAAATCTGCAGATATCCTTTTCGGAAAAACGCATACTGAACCCATCGGACAATTTGTCAATGCCAGTGGAGTGGCCTATCAAGTAGTAGGCCTCTACAATGACCAGGGAGACCGCGAGGCAAACGAAGCGTATATCCCCTTCTCCACCTTGCAGACCATCTATAATAAAGGAGACAAGCTGAATAACATCATCTTTACAACCAAGAACCTGCACAGCATAGAAAGTAACGAAGCCTTTGAAAAAGAATACCGCAAGGCTATTGCCACCAATCACCGCTTTGACCCCACAGATGAGAGCGCCATATGGATATGGAATCGTTTCACCAACTATCTGCAGACACAGAATGCAATGGGTATCCTCCGGACTGCAATCTGGGTTATCGGTATCTTTACACTGTTGAGTGGGATTGTCGGCGTGTCGAACATAATGCTGATTACCGTGAAAGAACGTACCCGGGAATTTGGTATCCGTAAGGCATTGGGAGCAAAACCTTTCTCCATCCTTTGGCTGATTATTGTGGAAAGCGTGACTATCACTACGCTATTCGGTTATATCGGTATGGTGGCAGGCATCGGGGTGACGGAATGGATGAACTCTGCTTTCGGTAGCCAGACGATGGATGCCGGCATGTTCCAGCAGACCATGTTCTCCGATCCCACCGTAGACCTCAGTATTGCTATCCAAGCTACCCTGACCCTTATCATAGCGGGTACGTTGGCTGGGTTCTTCCCGGCTAAGAAAGCGGTAAGTATCAGTCCTATTGAAGCACTTAGAGCAGATTAAAGATTATGAGAATAGACATAGATACGTGTGA
>OGPV01001377.1_pt1 | contig 16563 bp, 8 predicted proteins | sample 1553001 | NCBI WGS metagenome assembly OGPV01 (sample SAMEA2580268, study PRJEB22360) | human gut metagenome | biome: human gut; feature: human-associated habitat; material: faeces | place: Denmark | collected 2008/2010
CGGTATGCTGCCCACGGGGGAGCACCGGCGGGCAGCTGCCAGAACAGGAACACGAACAGCGCAGCGCCGGCCATACAGAACACGCAGGTACGGTGCGCACGGCCCCTGAGCCATTTGTCCGTAGCCCAGCCGGCGAACAACATGCCGACGATACCGGCGATTTCGAACATCGCCACGAGCCACCCGGCATGCGACATGCTGACACCCTTCGACTGGCTCAGCAGCGAAGGCCCCCAGTCGAGCACCGAGAAACGGACGATATATACGAAGAAATTGGCGAAGCCCAGGATCCAGATCAGCGGGTTCCTGAACACATGCTTCATCAGGAAAGCGCGGTGCTCGGCACTCTTCGTCTCCTTTTTCACCTCCTTCACCTCGGTGCCTTCCAGTTCGGGAAGCCCGACCGAAGAGGGCGTATCGCGCAGGAAGACGACCAATCCGATCGCCCCGGCGAATGCGATGGCCGAAGGCACCCAGAAACACCATTTCCAGGCCCCAACATGCGTCGCCGAAGCCATGACGCGCTCCATCCCGGCAGCATCGTCGGGCGCAACGCCCAGATTGGCGGCGATCGTCGCCACGGCGTCGGGGTCGGCCGTCATGTTCATGCCCACGGTACCCATGATGTAACCGCAGAGGATCACCACGAGGCCCGCACCGATCGAATGCGAGGTATTCCACACAGACATCTTGGTCGCCAGCTCCGTAGGCGGAATCCAGTGGGTCAGCAGACGCGCACAGGGAGGGAATCCCGTCCCCTGCAACATGCCGTTTATCACCCACATGATCCCCATGAAGAGGATCATCGTATTGGTGAACTGCGAACCGTCGTGCTGCCCCGTGATCCAGTAGGAGACATCCTCGCCGAATCCGAAGGCGAAGTTGGCCAGCGCACAGAGCGCGAGCCCGATGGCCATGTACCAGCGGGCGTTCATGCGGTCGGCCAGGATACCGTTCACGAAACGCGAAAGCCCGTAGACCACACCGTTCAGGGTCAGGAAAATACCCAGGCTGGTTTTCGAGATCCCCAGGTCGGCCTCCAGGCCGGGCATCGCCAGCGAGAAGTTTTTACGCACGAAGTAAAAGAGCGCATAACCCACCATCGTGGCGATGATGGTACGCGTCTGCCAATACTTGAAGCGTTTGGTTTGTTCAGGAGTCATTTCGGAATGAAAGTTTAGTAGTTTCAGTTTGCAAATATACTACTTTATTTCCCAAATTCCGCCTTTCCCGAAAAGTTTATCGAGCCATTGTTCCATCCAACCGCAACGGAAAGCGACGTCGATGACCGTGAAACGACTGCGCATGTAAGGTATTTTTTCGAAACTTGCCCGGAACCTGGCACGTGAGACGCCGATCTGCTCGGGTTCGTAGGGCGCACCGACCAGCTCGAGGCGGCGGCGGACTTCCCCGAACGGGATGATCTGCCGGCGGATACGCACGCTCAGCTCGGGCCATGCTTTCTTCAGGCGCTGCAACTGCCTGCACAACCCCTCCTTATCGACGTATTTACCCTTGGTCTCCACCAACCCGCGGGCCACGAATTCGGGGTCGTTATCGAAGATCCGGCGAATGTCCGCCTCGGTCTCCTCCCATGATTTCCAGGCTGCGACGCACTTTTCGACGTCGAGTTCCCCGACCGGAGCTTCGAGCAGCATTTCGAGGAATGCCGTCGACGCAAGCGTACCTATGCCCACCTTGAACCCGTGCGAAACGGATGCCCCGTTGTATTTGAGGTGTTCCATGTCCCACAGGTGGCTGAACTGGTGTTCGGCTCCCGACGCGGGTCGGCTCGACTGGGTTGCCTGCATCGCAAAACCGCTCAGCAGCAACCCTTCGGCCAGCTGTTCCACTTTGACGACATTCCCCGCATGTACGCCCGCCGGGTCGCAGAGCGCCTCTTTCAGGCCGTCCTGCACCACCGAGAATGCGAAGTCGTCCATCAACTCCGACCCCACGGCGTCGGCCAGCATCCAGTCGGCACCGGCCGGGATCTTGGCAATCAGGTCGGCATAGCCCGAGGCGGAGAGCTTCGCAGGCGCAGCCGCAGCGATGTTCGGGTCGAGCACCATCCCCAGCGGCGCCGGGCAATCGAAAGTCTGCTTGTTGCCGTCCTTGGTGATCGAAGCCCCGTAGGCCGTATAACCGTCCATCGAAGCGGCCGTACCCACGACCATGTAACGGCGTCCGTTATGGCTGGAACAGAGTTTCGTCAGGTCGTTGATCACCCCCGAACCGACGGCTACGGGCACGGCATCGGTCTCGGCAAGCACGGTATCCAGCTCCCCGACATACGCCCATTCGGCATAGAGCTTCGGGTCGGTAAAGACATATGGTTCATCCTGCGCGACACCCGCTCCGGCCAGTATCTTATGCACGTCATCGCCGGCCACGCGCCATGTATTGGCATCGGCCACAACAAGCGCCCGCTTATCCGGGAAAAGTTTTCTGAACATTTCCGCAACCTGCGGAAGGGTATCGGTTCCGATCACCAACGCCTTGGTGTCGGTCGTGCGCGACAGGGCACTTTCTACTTTATTCATAGTACGAAATTAATTTATTACCATCCGGAAAAGGGGATAAGCCATCCTAAAGCAAAATAAAGACGCAAGAATTTTCCCTTTCATGCCTCAAAGTTAACATATTTTACTTTATTATGCAATATAAGAAAACAAAATACCAACAAATAGCTATCTTTTTCTTTTCTTTTTAATCTCCAATGTCGATAAAAACCAGGGACTGCAGACACCCGCAGCCCCCGGTTCACCATATCCACCAAAACTAATTAACCTTCTTAACTTTCAGATTATCCAGCCACATACGATGGTTTTCACCATCTTTATCAAGAGCCGAATAGATTTTAATGCGCGTATCGGCCGTAACGCCGGTGATCTTCACTTTGTGATTCGTATAGCGGTACGTATCCTTCAGTCCCTCCTCGATCATTTTATCCACAAGCACGTTACGTAAAGTCACCGTGGCACCGCCGTCACTGATAACAGCATCGGTCGAGGTCTCGCCCGTTACGCTCACGATCGTCGCTCCGGTCACCGTCACCCCGAAATACTCGGTAATATCGGTGTTCGAGGGCGCCATCATATCCCCCTTCGTACTGGGCTCATAATAGGGGCACGCATCGAATTCCAGCTCGATCTCCGTAGCACCGGACAACGAGGAAAGTTTCGGCAAAGTCAGCCATGCGGGATTCTTGCCGCCACCGAATTTCATATATCCGGCGGCAAGCCCGACATTGGAACTGTTAGCCTTCCAATCCGCACGATCCCACTCGGGCAGGTATGCACTGAAATAAGAGTCATTATCCTTCACGCCCTGGCAATAGATGGAGTTCGCATCGCCCGTCGTAATCAATATCTTATCCGGATCGGAAAAATCGGTCGTGCTGCCCAGGCTGAAGCCGTAGGCACCATAGAAGGGCTGACCGCCTCCGGGAAGATTCTCGAAGTCCTTATAGAGGAGGTATCCGGACTTGTCGGGAGCCGCGTCGGTCGTAACGGAAGCCGAAGCCCACTCGGAATCGAGAAGCGCCTCCTTATTCGCCGTCGACTTGCGGCGGAGCTCCAGTGAACTCCATCCCCGGGGCGCCACCCCCCCCCCCGGGAGCCGGTAATATTTATACTTCGTAAAATTGAATTTCGAGAAGTTCTCGATCGACCGGATCACATTCCCGCCGGCATCCTTCACCCGGAAATCATAGGTATCGGTCGACCCTACGGGCTGCTGCTCCAACGCTGCGGCGGACAGCTCCCACTCCAGCACGGCAAGGCCGTGTGTCTTCGCGTAAATCCGCGCAGTGGGAGCAATCATAGGCACGGGATCGGTGGTCACGAACTGAACCGCCACCACGTCCGAATCGAATTCATTCGCCACGGAGCCGTCGCCGACAAGCGCCTGAACCGAAACCGTATAATCCGTACCGGCCTTGAGCCCGGCAGCCGTATAGCTGGTGGCGCCGACGATCGTCGAGGCAACCTCCTGCCCATCGAACGTCGTTTTGACCACGACCCGGTAATTGGCGGCGCCGTTCACTTCGGCCCAGCTGATCTTGGCCCCCGAGGAGGTCACGTCGGCAGCCGCCAATTCTGTTGGCGTCGCTAATTTTTCAGCCGCGAAGCCCAAAGTCCCCACGACCTTCTGCGTCGGGTCGGAATTGAATTCCGCATTCCCGGCGTAAAGCGCCCTGACGGTAAAGATATAAAGGCCGGGTTCCAGATCGGCGAACTCGCAGTTCGAATCCTCTGTCTCGACGGTTTTCCTGAAGTCGGGACGCGTTTGCTGCGCCACGGAAGCCTCATAGGAGGTCGCCCCCTTCACGCCTTCCCACGCAAATGCGATGGAAGTCTTGGCGGGCGTATAGGTAATCTTTTCAAGCTCGACCCGACGCGTTTTCTCGGTCCCCCCCGTCTTGTCGCCAGCCATAACGACGATATTGTCGATATTGATACGGTACCCCTTTTCGTTATAGGTCTGCGCCTCGATCTTGATGCGCGTCTTGTTGGTAGCGTCCTGAACGGTAAAGGTCAGCGTCTTCCATTTGCGGCCGGCAGCCGAAGTCTGTGCCGGGAGCACGGTATTGTTCACTTCGCCGTTGGTTACGACTCCGGCACCCTCGGCAGAAACGATGTAGGTACCCGTTTCGTTATCGAAACGCAGGAAGTCGATCGAAACCGACACGGTCTCGGGTGCCGCCGAAAGGCTTTCGAGCTCCGGCGTCATGATCCAGCCGCCATTGGCCGTAACCCCCAGCTTCACATAACCCGGGTGCTCATATACACGCAAGCCCGACCACTTTTCAACGCCGCGGTTGATGCGGTAGGTCTCGCCCATCGTGTTGAAAACGTCGCTCGTACCGTCGGATCCCGCCGAAATCACATCGGGTTCCGCAGGCTCCGTGCCATCGAACTCCTTGCCGGCACCGGAACTTCCGTTCGGGCCGGGGCCCTTCTTGTTGTTCGGGTAATCGCCGCCCCACTTGAACAAGTCGAAGCCCATGCTGAACACCTCGTTCGACGAGCTTACGTTCCCCGAGACATCGCCCTGGAACTTCACGACCCCGTCGAGCTTGAAAGTCACATGGCAAACCATCTCGCCCAGCGCCACGGGGACACCGGTGATAGGCACCGAAATCGTACCGCTGCCTTCGCGTTCGATCACGGACTGATATGGACTGCTGATGCTGAGCCCCTCGGCGGCAGGGCCGTCGAGCGTAGCTTCGATCTCCACGATTTCTTCGCCGAAAGCCTTGTCATAGGCGATTTCGAGCGTCGCAGCGGATTCCGTATTAGACTTGAGCGACCCAGAAATCACGGGGTCTTTCACCGAGAAATGGCCGTCGGCCTGTGCAACCTCGATCTTGATCTCTTCGCCGTTGGCCGGTTTCAGATAAATGTATCCCGTGCGTTTGTCGCCGGCATTACGCTCGGCCGTAACGGTCACCCACTGGTAATCACGGCCATTGCCGGCACCTTTGTCCGGGGAGATGGAGAACCAGTTGTTCACCGGAGTCCCGCTTCCATCCGTACACTCGACACGTGCCGACCACGAACCGGCATAGCGCACCGAGATCTGGGTCGTAGCGCCAGAATTGTACGCCAGCTCGACGGCATCGGTATCCCGTTTGAGCGGAGCCACATCCGGATCGTCGGAGCAAGCCGCCAGACAGAGAACCGATACGAAGAGCATCGTCTTTATCCAATTTTTCATAAGTTTCATAACATTTTGATTAGAGTAATAACTATTACTGGAAATAGCAAAGCGGATGCGCCTCGGAGGCACGTCCTTACTCTCAAGAGATATGTCGGAACAACTTGCAGGACAAACATAAGCACATTTTTTCTTTTTTGCAAATTTTCACAGTCAAAAAATAGTATTATAATGCAAATTATTTCCTTTAGTAATTATTTAAATAGTTTTTAACACTCATGAAACACTAATAAGCGAACTTTACCACACGAAAGACAAGAATAAGACAAAACAAACCAAAACCGATAAAATACAAACAATAACAATTGACTAACAAATAGTTACAATGTATAAATATAAAAATACTCCGGAATCGCACAATTTCAGCTATTCTTTTTGCAAAGTTTTTAAACTAAATAGTTGCACGAAAGAAAATAAAAACATATATTTGAAAGCAAAATCAGAAGAACCTTATTTATTAAATAATTAAAAACACACAAACCTGACACACACGAAAACCTAACTACTTTTTACACTCTCCAGCAGAAGTTATATCGGGAATGACTTGCAACCAGCCGAAATCCCCGGAAAACCCCGGCCTCTTATATAATAATAGGTATGGGATCCGGCAACGAACCGATTGATAACTTAAACTGATGTAAAATGAAACAATGTTACACGCTGACCGGACTTGACGTACTGGGCAAAATACGCTCGTACATCAGGCTCCTGACGGTTACTCTTTTATATGTGACATTTGCGCTCCCGGCCTCGGCACAAGGGGGGGGGAAGGCCGTCTCGGGTATCGTTAAAGACGACACGGGAAATCCCCTCATAGGTGTCACCGTCACCGGTACCACGAAAGGCACGACTACCGATGCCAACGGTACGTACACGATCAATGCTGACAATTCCGAAAGCCTGAATTTCAGCTATGTGGGCTACAAAACCCAGACAATCCACGTCAACAACCAATCCACCATCGACGTCACCATGAGCGAAGACAACACCAGCCTCGAAGAGGTTGTCGTCGTCGGTTACGGCGTACAGAAGCGCCGCGACATCGTAGGCGCCGTCGAAACCCTTTCGACAAAGGGCCTCGAAGAGCGCATGGGTTCGTCGATGAGCATTTCGCGCTCGTTGCAGGGCGCCATCCCCGGCCTTACGATGACCTTTTCCGACGGTAAGCCCAACCGCGGCGCGACGGTGCGCATCCGCGGCGCGGAGAACTCGATCGGTTCGGGCGGTTCGGCCCTGGTGATGGTCGACGGCGTCGAAACCGACATGTCGACCGTGAACCCGGACGACATCGAGTCGATCACGGTGCTCAAAGACGCCTCGTCGACCGCCGTATACGGTGCCCGCGGTACCTTCGGCGTGATCCTCCTTACCACCAAGAAGCCGCAGAAAGGCAGTGCCAAGGTGACTTACAACGGTACCTTCACCTTCTACAAGCGCGCCACCAAGCCCCAGATGGTCACCAACGGCTACGATTATACCACCTCGTTCCTGGAATCCTATGTCAACGCATTCGGCAAGGATCCCTCGAACATCAACAACGTATTCAAATTCTCACGCACCTGGTACGACGAACTGGCACGCCGCAACAACGACCCGTCGTATGAGAAATGGCGCGTCAACAACCGCAATACCTACGAATACTTCGGCAACACCAACTGGTACGACGTATTCTACAAGGACTATACGACCGGACACCAGCATAACATAAGCGTAACGGGCGGCGGCGACGTGGCATCGTACTACGTTTCGGGCCGTATGTTCGAGCAAGACGGCATCTACAACGCCGGTGACGAGAAATACCAGCAGTTCAACGTCAAAGCCAAAGGCATCGTCAACGTGAAGCCATGGCTGCGCGTGGAGAACACCACCGATTTCATGTACCGTTATTCACACCAGCCAACGGGCCACACCGGCATCTCCACGACGCCGATGACGGTATCGCGCATGCTCAACCACCAGGCTTACCCCGTAGCCCTGGTCACCAATCCCGACGGTACGTGGACGGAAGCGGCCGTATATACGGGCTGGGCAGGCTTCGTCGAGGGTAACTCGTGGCGTAAAGACCGCAAGTTCGACATGAACAACCGCACGGCGATCACGATCGACCTGCTGAAGGACGTGCTCGTCGCCGCAGCCGACGTGAGCTTCTATTTCAACCAGACCGACCGCCGGCAGGCCGTGAACAGCTACACCTACTACACCGGGCCCGACAGCTCGGGCGAACGTCCCTCGGGCTCGCTCTACGAAGAACGCTCCTACAACCGTCAGAAGGTCGCTTCGAGCGCCACGCTGACCTACACGCCCCGCCTGGGCGACAACCACTCGCTGAGCATCATGGGCGGTTGGAACATCGAAGATTACACCTACAAGAGCAACCTGATGAGCCGCGAAGGCATCATCATCCCCGGCAAGCCCAACTTCAGCCTGCTGGAAGGCGAAGCGATGACCCTGAAGGACAACGGCAGCTACGACTGGGGGCTGGTCGGCGCATTCTACCGCGTAAGCTACTCGTACAAAGGAAAATACCTGCTCGAAGCCAGCGGCCGCTACGACGGTAACTCCAAGTTCCCGTCCAACCAGCGTTGGGGATTCTTCCCCTCGGGTTCGGTGGGATGGCGCATCTCGGAAGAGAACTTCATGAAAAACGCCAACTGGCTCGACAACCTGAAGATCCGCGCATCGGTCGGTTCGGCGGGCAACGGCCTCATCAGCGATGCCTACGCCTACCTCTCCACGATGTCGATCGCACAGTCGAGCCTGCTGAACAACGGTTCGGTGTTCAACTACACGCAAGCACCCTCCCCGATTCCCAAGAGCCTGACATGGGAAAAGGCCACGACCTATGACCTCGGCCTGGATTTCGAGGCATTCAACGGCCGCCTGAACTTCTCGGCCGACATCTACCGCAAGAAGACCACCGACATGTATGTGGTGGGCGAAGAACTGCCTGCCGTATTCGGCAACAGCGCCCCCAAGGGCAACTACGCCGACATGCGCACCGATGGCTGGGAGGCCAGCCTCTCGTGGCGCGACAGCCACAAGGTTGCGGGCAAGACCCTGAGCTACAATATCAAAGTCGCCGTCTGGGACAACACCAGCAAGATCACCCGCTATACGGCCAAAACAGGTACGCTCCCGACCAACTACTCGATCAACTATTACGAGGGGATGACCCTCGGCGAAATGTGGGGCTACAAGTGCGACGGGCTGTTCCAGAGCGACGAAGAGGCGCAGACATGGGCCAACTATTCGAAGTTCACCAACCGTTCGGCGACCTGGCAGGCCGGCGACCCGCGCTACCTCGACCTGAACGGCGACGGATACGTCAACAACGGCAACAACACGATCTACGACCACGGCGACCTGGTGAAGATCGGCAACACTACGCCCCGCTACAGTTACAGCATCCAGGGCGGTGTGCGCTGGAACGGCATCGGCATCAGCATGATGTGGCAGGGCGTCGGCAAACGCGACTGGTATCCGGCCAAGGAATCGGGTTATTTCTGGGGACAGTACGGCCGTCCGTACAGCATGGCACTCCCGTGGCATAACAGCGACCGCTGGTCGCCGACCAACCGCGGCGCCTACTGGCCGCGCCTGGTCGGCTACTCGGCCAGCGACTCGGGCCTGATCCTCGCGCAGCCCAACACGCGCTACGTGCAGGACGCTTCGTACATCCGCCTGAAGAACCTCACCATCGACTACAACTTCCCCAAGGAGCTGGTCAACAAGATCGGCCTCCAGGCACTCAAGATCTATGTGTCGGGCGAGAACCTCCTGACCTTCTCACCGCTCAAGAAGTACGCGAAAAACTACGACCCGGAAGGTATCTACGCCGGCGATGCGGACTACGGAACCAACAAGTTCGGTAGCGACAACTTCGGCGACGGCGACGGTTATCCCGTCATGAAATCGTACACGATCGGTTTGAGCATAACTTTCTAAATTACGGACGACAATGAAAAAGATAACATATATTTTGCTTTCGGCCTGTTTCCTGCTCACGTCCTGCGAGGATTTCCTTAACAGGGATCCCGACGCCAAGGTCGGATCGGGGGATTATTTCACGGACGAAGGCTCCCTGCTGACCTATACCAACGGGTTCATCCAGAAATACACCCCCAGCGCAGCAGACCTGGGCTACGGCGACGGGTACTCGGACATCATGGCCACCGAAAAGTCGTTCACGTTCCTGACCAACGCCTCGTGGACACCCGACCTGCAGAGCGGCTGGTCGATCAGCAACTGGACGCCGATCTACAACATCAACTATTTCCTGGTGCACATGCGCGAGGCGAAGGGGCTCTCCGAAGCTACCTACAACCACTACGAAGGCACAGCCCGTTTCTGGCGCGCCTGGCAATACTTCGAGAAGGTCAAGACCTTCGGCGCCGTACCCTGGTACGACGAGCCGATCGACCCCGAGGACATGGTGGCACTCTACAAACCGCGCGACAGCCGCGAATACGTCATGGAGCGCGTGCTCGAAGACCTGGATTTCGCCTGCAAACATTGCTACACGTCGTCGGAGTGGATCAACTGCGCCCGCATCAACCGGTACATCGCCCTGGCCTACAAGGCCCGCGTCTGCCTGTTCGAAGGCACCTACCGCAAATACCATTCGGTAGACCCGTCTACGGGCAAGGCGTGGGAAGACAAGCAGGCTTCGGAGAAATTCCTGCGCGAATGCGCCGAGGCATGTGAGGAATTGATGGCGGCCGGCGTATACAGCATCGTGAACAACCCCGCCAACGTCAAGACCCAGTACCGGGAACTCTTCACGCAGGAGGCCGTCAACACGACCGAGGTGATCTGGGCACGCCAGATGAGCGTCGGCATGACCACGTTCCACGACCTGACGTGGCGTTACACGTCGGGCAGCTACGGACAGCGCTGGTCGCTCGACCAGGATTTCGTGAAGACCTACCTCAACCTGGACGGTTCGCGCCACACGGCGACCGGCGAGGAGTTCACGACCGAAGTCGAAAACCGCGACTACCGTCTCTCGCAGAGCATCATCACGCCGGGCTACACGAAGCTGGTGGGCGGCGTTTCGACCGCGACACCCCCCGATTTCACGGTGACGCTGACCGGCTACCAGGTCATCAAGTTCAACATCGACGACAAGGCATACGAGTCGGCATCGGTTTCCTACAACTCGCTGCCCATCATGCGTTACGCCGAGGTACTGCTCAACTACGCCGAGGCAAAGGCCGAGCTGGGCGAATTCAGCGACGACATCTGGAACAAGACCATCAAACCGCTGCGTGAGCGCGCAGGCGTCGACGGTAAGCGCCCGACGTCGGCAGACCCCTATCTGCAACAGTACTACGGGCTGAGCGACAGCGACCTGCTGGAGATCCGCCGCGAGCGCGCCATCGAGTTGCTGCTGGAAGGGTTCCGTTACAATGACCTGATGCGCTGGCATGCGGGCGAGCTGCTGAACAAGCAGTGGTACGGCATCTACATCCCGGCCATGGATACCTCCTACGACCTCAACGGTGACGGCATCAACGACGTCTGCGTGATTTCGGGCGAAGCCGGCAACGAACCCGGCGTAACGTACATCGTACTCGACGACAGCAAATATTCGCTGGAGAACGGCACGACCGGACGTCTGCTCTATACCGTGGGCCGCAACTTCGAGGAGAAGCGCTACCTGCGCCCCATCCCCAAGACGGCGCTGAACATCAACCCCGACCTGGGACAAAACTACTACTGGAGATAAACAAGGAGGAAACGCGCCCCGGGCGGGATTTTCCCGGGGCGCGCATCCCGATATAAACCTTAATTCAGCATACAATGAAACGATACATATTTATCATCGCCGCACTCACCGCCCTGATCTTTACCGGGTGCTCGAATGACGACGACCGCCCGGTAAAGACCCCCATAGATCCGCTGACCGACATCTACGGAGTGGTGACCGACAACCAGGGGAACAGACTGCAGGGAATCGTCGTAAGCGACGGATATACCTGCACAGCCACCGACGAGAACGGCGTCTACCAGCTTACGGCCGGGGAATTCTCCTATCAGGTGTACCTTTCGATCCCCGCGGCATACGAAGTCCCCATGTCCGAAGGGCTGCCCTGCTTCTGGCAGAAACTGACCGAAGGACGCAAGCGCTACGACTTCACGCTGACCCCGCTGGCCGGAGGTGCCGAGAACGAGTTCAACCTCTTCTGCGTGGCCGACCCCCAGTGCCAGAACACGACCAACATCGCACGTTTCAACAACGAAACGGTACCCGACATCGCCGCGCAGGTCGCAGCTTCGACGCTGCCGTGTTACGGCATCACGTTGGGCGACATAGGCTGGAACACCGAGAATACGGACTACACGAACGACGTATTCCCGCTGATGAAAAAGGCCATGCAGATGGACAAGGTCGGGCTGCCGCTCTTCCAGCTGATGGGCAACCACGACAACAAGGTGATCGCCGTCAGCAAGAACGACTATACCGTGGCACACGACATCGCCGCACAGCGGAATTTCGAATACATCTTCGGCCCCGTAAATTATTCGTTCGACCGCGGCAACGTGCACATCGTCGCCATGGACAATATCATTTTCCCGAGCCACAAGGATTATTCGCTCGGATTCCGCGACGACCAGGTCGAGTGGCTCCGCCAGGATCTGAGTTATGTTTCGAAAGACAAAATGGTGATCTTCTGCGTACACATCCCCATGCGCGCCAGCAACAACCAGAACGTACAGGCGGTACTCGAACTGCTCAAGCCGTTCGCCGAGGTGCATATCATGTCGGGACACACGCACTATGCCGAGAACAACACCTACGACAGCCACTACGAACACGTGCACGGCGCAGCCTGCGGCGCATGGTGGCATTCGACGATCAATACCGACGGAACGCCCAACGGCTATGCGATCTACAAGGTCAAGGGCGCGACGATCGACAACTGGGTTTATAAGGCCACGGGCTTCGACCCCGATTTCCAGATACGCCTCTACCGCGGCAGCGACATCTTCATGGAAGGGTATACGCCTTCGTACCAGTTCTATTACAAGGGTGACGACCAGATCGTGGCCAACATCTGGAACGCCGACAAGGACTGGAAGATCGAAGTCTATGAAAACGGCACCAAGACCGGGGAAATGAAGCCCTACGAGAGCAATGCGACCAAACGCGACGCATGGGCATCAGGCTACCACTGCGGCGTACAGGGACGCGCCCCGGGCAACTACGACCGCACCAACACGAGCCACCTGTACTACTACACGCTCCAATCGTCCACGGCTTCGGTCGAAGTCCGCGCCACGGATAAATTCGGCCAGACTTACAGCCAGTCGAAATTCACTACGGGCCTTGCCGAGGATTTCCCGGTCGGCGAGTAGATTATTACGGAAAAATTCGTAACTTTGTGAATTGCGATTCAAAAGCAGAAACGAAATGAAACGACTGATCTCGATACTCGTCGCCCTGTCGGTCTGGGGCATTGCCTGCGCACAGCCCTCGGTACGCATTGCCCACGGGCCCTACCTGCAACAGGTCACCGACGACGGTTTCACCGTCGTGTGGACGACGACCATCAATGCCGCATCGTGGGTCGAAGTCGCTCCTGACGACGGATCGCATTTCTACGCCGCCGAGCGGCCGAAATATTACGATTCGCACATCGGCAAACGCCGCATAGGCCGCCTGCACCGCGTACGCGTGGAGGGGCTGGCTCCGGGGACGACCTACCGTTACCGCATCATGCAGCAGGGCGTGCTCTGCGACGAAGGCAACAAGCGGGTAGTCCTGGGCGAAGGTTACGAGAGCGACATCCTCAAACACAAGCCCTATACGGCCACTACGCTCGACGAAAAGAAGGATCAAACCGAATTCTGGGTTGTGAACGACATTCACGCCCAGGATTCGATCTTCCGGTTGCTGCTGGAAGGTGCCGAAAAGGCCAAACCCGATTTCGTCTGCTTCAACGGCGACATGCTCACTTCGATGGAGTCGGAGAAGCAGCTTTTCGAGGGGTATCTCAATTCGGCCGCCGAATTGCTGACGCCCGCGGGAATCCCGATCTTCGCCACGCGCGGCAACCACGAGAACCGCGGCTCTTTCTCCCCGAGTTTCCTCGACTACTTCCCGACCTCCACGGGCGAGGTATACTACACGTTCCGGCAGGGGCCGGCCTATTTCGTCGTGCTGGACTGCGGCGAGGACAAACCCGACAGCGACATCCGCTATTACGGGTTGTCGACCACCGACGCCTACCGCGAACAGGAAGCCCGCTGGCTGAAGGGCGTGGTCGAAAGCGAGGAATACCGCGCGGCACCCCTGCACATCGTCGTGCTGCACATGATCCCGGGCGGGAAAAGCAGCTGGCACGGCGAACAGGAGATCCGCAGATTGTTCGTACCGATCCTCAACGAAGCTTCGGTCGACATCATGCTATGCGGGCACTACCACCGCTACCAGTGGATAGACGACGGGAGCCGGGGCACGAACTTCCCGATCCTCGTAAATTCGAACCGGGACAAGCTCGTGGTGAAGGCCGACCGCAGGGGAATCGACATCGACGTCGTGAACACGGGCGGCGAGGTCATCAAACGCCACCGGATCGACAAGTAACCGCCTGAAAGGAAACAGAACAGGGACAAAGGCGCTTCCGGGCGCCTTTGCTCTTGGAACAAACCGCAGAGAACCAATAAAACACACTATGAAAACATCCAGACTACTGACCGCCTTCGCCACCGCCGCCCTGCTGCTCGGATGCGCCCCGGGCGGGCAAAAGGCCGAAGGGCCCTACTACATCGACATCAAAGACCGCGCACAGCTGCACGAGTGGTTCCGCTATTCGCCCGAGCGGCCGGTCGTCATCAGCGGCCACCGCGGCGGCATGGTGACGGGATTCCCCGAAAACTGCATCGAGTCGTTCGAAAAGACGCTCACGATGATGCCCTCGTTCTTCGAGATCGACCCGCGCATGACCAAAGACAGCGTGATCGTGCTGATGCACGACGCCACGATCGACCGTACCACGACCGGCACGGGCAAGGTTTCGGACTACACCTACGCGGAGTTGCAGCAGTTCTTCCTCAAGGATCGCGAAGGTAACGTCACGACCTACAAGATCCCCACCCTCGAGGAGTGCATCGCATGGAGCCAGGGCAAGACGATCCTCAACCTCGACATCAAGGACGTCCCGCTCGAAGTGATGTCGCAATTCATCAACCGCCTGGCACCGGCCAACGTGATGTATACCGTGCGCAACGCCAAACAGGCGCGCACGTACCTCGACCGCGACCCGCAGGCGATGTTCTCGTGCTGGTGCAAGAACATGAAGGAATTCAACGAATACGTCGGGGAGCGGATTCCCTGGTCGCAGGTGATGGCCTACGTCGGCACGATGATGCTGCCCGACCAGCAGGAGCTTTACGACAACCTGCACCGCAACGGCGTGATGTGCATGATCTCGCTCGCCCCGACGCACGACCGCAGGGCCACCGACGCGCAGAAGATACAGGGCTATGAACTCGAAATCCCGACGGGTTGCGACGTCATCGAAACCGACTACCCCTACTTATTCCAGAACCTCAATCTCAACCGCAAGTAAACAAATGGCTGCATTCGAAAAATACCGCTCGGTCTACACGCACGACGAACTGATGGAACACCTGCGCCGCATCCGGCACGTGGCGCTCGACATGGACGGCACGATCTACATGGGCATGTCGCTCTTTCCCTACACCAAGCCGTTCCTCGCGGGGCTCAAGGAGATGGGCATCGGCTATTCGTTCCTGACCAACAACCCGTCGAAGTCGATCGCCGACTACCTGCACAAACTCGACGTGCTGGGCATACGGGCGACACGCGACGAGATGTACACCACCGCACTGGCGACGATCGACTACATCAGGGAGCATTACCCTGCGGCCAAACGGCTTTTCCTGCTCGGCACGCCGAGCATGATCTCGGAATTCGAGGCCGCAGGTTTCGAATCGGCCGCAGATTCGGCGGACGACGTGCCGGACGTGGTGGTCGCGGCGTTCGACATGACGCTGCAGTATGACCGCCTGTGCCGCGCCGCATGGTGGGTGTCGCAGGGTGTACCCTACATCGCCACCAACCCCGACCGGGTATGCCCCACCGACCAGCCGACGGTACTGGTCGACTGCGGTTCCATTTGTGCTTGCATCGAACATGCCACGGGACGGCGGCCCGACATCACGCTCGGCAAACCCGATCCCAACATGCTCTCGGGCATACTCTCGCGCCACGGCCTGCAACCCGACCAGATCGCGATGGTCGGCGACCGCATCTACACCGACGTGGCGATGGCGCACAATGCCAAGGCCATGGGCGTGCTGGTGCTCTCGGGCGAAACGACGCTCGACGTGGCGGACAAGGCCGACCCGCAGCCGCACATCACGGCCGACAGCATCGAAGTGCTGGGCGCGCTGATCCGCGAAGCGCACAGCAAATAACCGGACGCGGCATGCCGTCCGCCAGACCGGCAGCACCGCACCGCCGCACCGGCATATCAGCGCTGGGGCGCACAAATGCCTGTCGGAAACAGCACTCCGAATAGGCGGAGGTTATACTCCTATCAGAAAAACCGGGCTCCGAAAGAGCCCGGTTTTTTACGGTGTTCACCGGAAAAGCACTATCTTTGCAGAAGATAAACCGCACCCGGACAATTGGGAGTTTGCGCTCTTCCCGCCCGTTTGCACCATCATCGCGGCGATAGAGCCAGATAAACGAACGGTAAACCCTATGGAACACAATATCCTCATACCCCTGCTGCTGACGCTGGGCGCCGGACTGGCCACCGGCATCGGCAGGGCCCTCGCTTTTTTTTGCCCCCCCACCCGGGGCTGCTT
>OGPV01001382.1_pt1 | contig 16530 bp, 16 predicted proteins | sample 1553001 | NCBI WGS metagenome assembly OGPV01 (sample SAMEA2580268, study PRJEB22360) | human gut metagenome | biome: human gut; feature: human-associated habitat; material: faeces | place: Denmark | collected 2008/2010
AATCCAGCCGGTACCGATGATCGCACCGAACCCGATTGTAAAAAAATTCCAGAGCGTCAATGTCTTTGATATATTCTTTTGTTTGACAGAGTCAACGGACATAAAAAAGTCCCCTTACATAAATTTTCAGGAATAAAAATGATAATAATTTTAGTTTATACTTTTAAAGTATATAGTGCGGCTAACACTGCTTGTTTAATCGTTTACAATAATGCCTGATAAAAGCTTTATAAAATTACAAATTCTGCCAGAAGTTATAATGTGAAAATGTCACAAATTGTCTGAAAATTAATTTACAAATGTTCTGACAAATGTTAAAATTACGGTAAATACATTTGTGAGGTGATCGGAAATGCTGACTTTGCCTTTACTTAGAAAAATGCTGAATCGTGCTGGTACAGAGCTGAAAGCTAACAGTAAATATTTATGTGAGCTTGACAGTGTGGCTGGCGACGGTGATCACGGAATCACTATTGGCAGAATGGCTGATGTGATGAAAGAAAAAACAGAAGATACTACTATTGATACGATGAGGGTCTTGCTGGATGAGCTGGGCGACGCTTTTATGGGTATCAACGGCGGCAGCGCCGGACCGCTTTGGGGTACGGTGTTTACAGGGATGGCCGAAGGAATCGACGATCAGGCTGAACTGACTGATTTAGAGCTGCGGAAAATGTTTACGCAGGCCAAAGAAGATTTTATGGATATTTCCAAAGCAAAGCCCGGTGATAAGACTATGGTCGATGCGCTGTATCCGGCTATCGATGCCATTATTGAAACACAAGGAAGCTTAAAAGAAATCATGACAGCTGCGGCCGCTGGTGCGGAACAGACCAGTACTATGGTTGCCAGATTCGGCCGCGCTAAAAATATGGGTGAGCGCAGTATCGGTACTAAAGATCCCGGTGCTGTATCCATAGCTATTTTATTCAACGGTATGGCGCAGGCCTTATAAAAGGCTTAATTTTCCGCAGGTGCGGAAACAAATAAAATTTTGGAGGTTGAAAAGCATGAAAAAATTTATTAACGATCCCGAAAATCTGACCAGTGAATTACTGGAAGGTCTGGCTCTTGCCAATAAGGATATCATCCATCTTGAAGATGGCAACCTGGTTGTAAATAATAAATTGAAAGATGCTGACCGCGTTACGATTGTCACTTTGGGTGGTACCGGCCATGAGCCTGCTATCAGCGGTTTTGTCGGCGAAGGTATGGTAGATATTTCCGTGGCTGGTAATGTTTTCGCCGCTCCTGGCCCGCAGGCCTGTATAGAAGCAATCAAAATGGCAGATAAAGGCCACGGTGTTTTGTTTGTTGTTTTGAATCATGCCGGCGATATGCTGACCGGTAATCTGACAATGAAACAGGTTAAAAAACTGGGATTGAACGTAATAAAAGTTGTTACGCAGGAAGATATAGCCAATGCTCCGCGCAGTAATGCTGACGATCGCCGCGGGTTAGTCGGTTGTGTGCCGTTGTATAAAATTGCCGGCGCAGCAGCTGCTGCAGGTAAGTCTTTGGAAGAGGTGGCCGCTGTTGCACAGAAATTTGCTGACAATATGGCTACGATCGCTGTTGCAGCTAAAGGCGCTACTCATCCGGCTACGGATATGGTCATTGCTCAGATCGAAGAAGGTAAAATGGAAATCGGCATGGGGCAGCATGGTGAAGGCGGCGGTGGCTTGACTGAAATGAAAACTGCTGATGAAACTGCAGCTATTATGATAGATGCCCTTCTGAGAGATTTGGATATCAAAAAAGGTGAAAAACTTTTGGTTATCGTTAACGGCGTTGGCGCTACTACGCTGATGGAACAACTAATCGTTTTCCGTAAATGCTGTCATTATCTGGCAGAAAAGGGTATTGAAGTTGTTGCCAATATTGTTGGTGAAGTGCTGACAGTACAGGAAATGGCCGGATTCCAGCTCTTTATTGCCCGTATGGATGATGAACTGCTCAAATATTGGAATGCACCCTGCCGCACCCCGTATTATAAAAACTAAAGTAATATTTTTAAGGAGATAAAAATGGCAGATAAAGACGGTAATATTATTGCTAAAGATTATGGTATCGGCATCAAGCCGCCCGCCCAGCACTTTCATGTAAAAGGTCATGAGAATGCCGGCTGGGGTATGAAGGCACGTCTGTCACAGATTTTTGCGGCTGACGGGCGCACAATCATGCTGGCGTTCGATCATGGTTATATCATGGGCAGTACAGCTGGTCTGGAAAGACTGGATCTGGTCATTCCGCCGCTGATGGATCATGCTGATTGTCTGATGGCGACTCGTGGTGCGCTGAGAACCTGTATTCCAGCCGATAACCGCAAGGCGATTGCTTTGCGCTGCAGTGCAGACAGCTCTGTTTTGAAAGATGATATGAGTATGGGTGTCATTGGTACCGATATTGAGGAAGCTCTGCGCATGAACGCTTCCTGTATGGCCGTACAGTGCTTTATCGGTTCTGCTTCTGAAATTGCTTCCCTGCACAATCTTTCTTACTATATCAATAAAGGTGAACGTTATGGTATTCCCGTATTAGGTGTCGTCGCCGTTGGTAAAGAGATGGAACGTACCACGCGTTATTTTGCTTTAGCGACAAGGCTTTTGGCTGAACAGGGAGCACATATCATCAAGACCTATTACTGTGAAAATTTTGAGCAGATCACTGCTGCCTGTCCGGTCCCAATCGTCATTGCCGGTGGTAAAAAGGTTCCGGAACCGGAAGCTTTGGATATGGCTTACCGTGCTGTTAATGAAGGCGCAGCCGGTGTTGATATGGGGCGCAATGTTTTGCAGGCAGAATGTCCGAGTGCTATGCTGCAGGCGATTCGTATGGTTGTGCACGAAAATGTCAAACCTGAAGCTGCGTATAAGGCTTATCAAACATTGATGAAGGACGTGAAATGATGAAACAGTTTATGCATGTGGGAGTACCCACTGATAAAATCATGGAAGGCGCTGTTTATGCCGAAGCTATCAAGACATATATCGTAGCTCCTGAAACTAATGAATTCAATATTGAATACCTGCGTTTTGAGAAAGATACACCTTTGCCGAAAGAACTGCAGACTATGGTCCATGTTGCTTATAAGGTAGACGACCTGGATGAACAGGTAAAAGCAAATACTGTTGTTGTTGAGCCCTGGTTTGCCGATGAAAATACCCGCCTTGCTTTTATTATGAAGGACGGTATTTTAATGGAATTGATGGAAGTGAAATAAATTGCTGAGCGGCAAAGAACGAACTGATCTTGTCAACGTGGCCCGGCTCTATTATGAACAGGGGCTGACGCAGGATCAGGTCGCTAAGCGAATCGGAGTTTCCAGGCCGTTAGTGAGTAAGATGTTGACGCGTGCGCGCGAAGCAGGGATCGTACATATCGAGATCCGCAGTTCGACAGAAGGCGATGCTGCTTTGTTAGAGGCACTGCAAACAAGGTATGCCCTGCATGGAGGTATGGTTCTGCCGGTACAGGACTCAATGGAAGAAAATCTTAAAGCGGCTGCGGATTATCTGTCCGGTGAGCTTTTGTATGAACGTAATTTAGGATTGGGATGGGGGTATCTGTTGGGCGAAAGCATCAGTCTGCTGACGCAGCAATGTAACCGTCGGCAGCCTGGTGCTGTGCTGCCGCTGATCGGCAAGGCACATATCCCCAATAAAGGTTACCGTGTGGACGAACTGGCAGAAACGCTGGCCTCAGCTTGCGGCAGGCATGCTTATCGTCTTGCTGTACCGGCTTTTCCGGACAGTTTGGAAGAACGGCAGCAGTTTGAAACGACTGAAGCTTATTTGGAACTTGACGCTATGTGGCAGAAACTGGATGCTGCTCTTGTTGAGATCAGAGATTTTCCCAGTGTTCCTGATGAAGCAACGGCGACACGTTTTGGTGACAGTTTGAAACGTCAGCGGGCAGTCGGCAGCTTTTTGTCCTATTATTATAATGAGCGGGGCGAATTTATCAGTGGCGAAAATGATTTTGCTGTCAGGATTCCGTTAGGAACTTTGCGGCATTGTCCCAAAATTATCGGTTTAGCACTTGGTGCTGCGCCGAATGCCATAACAGGAGCTCTGAAAACAGGTTTATTTACGCATCTGCTGGTAACGGAAAGCACTGCGCGTAAAATTTTGGAGAAATGATATAAATGTTTTTACGCCTGTCCGGCGCTTTTGTACCGGACAGGCGTATTATTTTTGAACATTTTGTGTTCGAGAATGCTGTGGGGCTTAACAAATCTTGTTTTTGAGTTTATACTGTTTTTGAATAATTATCACAACAGTAAAGAAAGCTGGCAGGAAAATGCAGAAAAGCAATACAGTTTTGATTTTACGGGGATTTGTTGTTTTAGGTGTTATTTTGATGCACACAAGCTGGTTTTTCAGCAGCGGTGGCAGTGAAAATATGGTAGCACTTTCTTCAATGCTGCTGGAGGTGCTGTCATTGTTTGCAGTGCCGCTGTTTATGGCGATAGGGGGTTATTTGTTTACAGGACGTAATAAGCACGCTTACATTTACAGCGCTGCTTTTTTTAAGAAGATGCTGCTGTCGGTATTGTCGCCTTATTTGTTGTTTTCTACCCTCTATATAGTAACTGCTTTTGTTTTTGACGGTCATACATATACGCTGGGTGAAATAGTCGTTGATATGCTGACGGGAAGTGCTGCGGTGCATTTGGGATTTTTCAGGGCGCTGATCGGGTTCTATCTGGTGTATCCGTTTTTAATCAGGATTTTTACTAAATGCCGTGAGTCAGGCTGGCTGAAATACTATTTTGCTGCGGCAGCTGTTTTGCAGATCTCTTGGAAGGTATTGAATAATATTCAGTTTGAGACTGTTTGGATCAGCTACCTGCTTATGGGGACAATGTTTCTGCGTTATCTTGTTTATTTTTCGCTGGGAATGGCGGCCTACTATTATAAAAAAGAATTTTTAGAGTGGATCGGCAGGAGCCGGAAATTTTTGGTTTGGCTGCTGATCATTTTTATTCCTTTAGTTACCGTATGCTGGTTGGAAAAGTACTATTGGAAGACCTATTATATTTTGGAGTTTATTTGTTTTCCGCTCAATATGTTTTTATATACGATTTTGATAGCGATGCTGTTTTATCATTCTGAGGATATTGATAGAAAAAATACCCTGCAAAAGCGGTTTGTGCTGTATTTGGGCAATTATTCGTTCGGTATTTTTCTTATCCATATCTTTTTTATGTATCTGTGTACCGAGTATCTGCTGCCTTTGCTGCAGATAACGCCTTCGATGTTGACTTTTTATCCGCTGCTGTTCGTTTTGATGCTGGTATTGAGTCTTGGGAGTATGGAAATACTGGCGCGGCTTCCTTTTCACGAGCTGCTGATAGGGAAGGTTGAACTCCGGCTGCTGCTGCGCAGAAAAAGCGGCAGAACTAATAGCTTATAAGTTTGATTTTTCTGATAATTGATGTTAGAATAACGATAATCTCAGTTTGGAATTGCCAGGCTGTAAGTAGAATTTTGTAGAATGGAAGGATGGTAGTAATGAACAGAAAGAATTTACGCAGTTTAGCTGCAGGTGTAGCTCTGCTGCTGGCAGTAGGAGCTTTAGCTGGCTGCGGCGGCGAAAAGAAGGCTGACGACAGTAAAAAAATGGTAACGGTTGGTATTGCCCAGCTGGTAGAACATGGTGCATTGGATGCCGCCAATAAAGGCTTTGTGGCAGGTATGGCGTCAAAAGGCTTTAAAGAAAATGAAAATGTAAAATATGACCGGCAGAACGCACAGGCTGATCAGTCTAATCTGCAGAATATCGCACAGCGTTTTGTCAGTAATAAGGTGGATCTGATTTGTGCTATCGCTACGCCGACGGCTCAGACGATGGCTAATGCTACGAAAGATATACCCATTGTAGCGACGGCGGTTACCGATTATGAGGTAGCAAAGCTGGCTGCTTCTAATAACGAGCCGAAAGGCAATGTTACGGGAACCAGTGATATGAATCCGATTGACCAGCAGTTGGAGCTGCTTTTGAAGATAGCGCCGCAGACAAAAAATATTGGAACCGTGTACAGTTCCAGCGAAGTCAATTCACAGCTGCAGGTCGATGTTTTGAAAAAGCTGGCAGGTGATAAAGGCATCAATGTTATCGAAGCTACGGTTTCTACAGTTAATGATATCCAGCAGGCTGCGCATAGTCTGGTTGGTAAAGTCGATGCGGTTTATGTTCCGACCGACAATGTGATGGCTTCGTCAATGCCGACTTTGGTAGCAGTAACAGATGAAGCCCGGCTGCCTGTTATTTGCGGCGAAAGTGATCCGGTACGGGCTGGAGGTCTGGCTACTTTAGGTATTGATTATTATAAACTTGGTGAACAGACCGGCGTGATGGCTGCTGAGATCCTGAGCGGTAAGGGCAAACCTCAGACAATGCCTGTCCAGATGCAGAAAGAGTTTAAGGTCGTAGTGAACGAGACTACTGCCAAACGCAATGGGATTACGATTCCGCAGGATATTTTGGCTAAGGCTGAGATCGTAAAATAAAATACAAAACAGGGCTGGTTTGTTACGAAACAGCCCTGTTTTTATTGTTTTGTTTGTGTTTTGTGATAATAAATGATAGAATTATTCTATCCTTATATGTGTTCGTCAAGGATCAAAAGTGATACTGTAGAATGGAAGGATGGTTATTATGAACAAAAAAATGCGTGCTTTAGCAGCAGGCATTGCCCTGACTTTGTCTTTAGGACTTTTAGCGGGCTGCGGCGGCGAAAAAAAGGCTGCCGATAACAGTAAGAAAGTAGTAAATGTAGGTATTGTCCAACTAGTTGAACATGATGCTTTGGATGCCGCCAATAAAGGCTTTATAGCGGGAATGGCAGCTAAAGGCTTTAAAGAGAATGAAAATGTAAAATATGATCGGCAGAATGCGCAGGCAGATCAGTCTAACCTGCAGAATATCGCACAGCGTTTTGTCAGCAATAAAGTAGACCTGATCTGCGCTATCGCTACTCCAGCGGCCCAGACGATGGCCAATGCTACCAAGGATATTCCTATCGTAGCAACAGCGGTTACAGATTATGAGGCAGCAAAGCTGGTTGCTTCCAACAGTGAACCTAAAGGTAATGTTACAGGGACCAGCGATATGAATCCGATTAAAGAGCAGCTGGAACTGCTGCTTAAGTTAGTGCCTGGTGCTAAAACTATTGGTACGATCTATTGTTCCAGTGAAGTCAATTCACAGCTGCAGGCGGAGCTGCTGAAAAAATATGCGGCAGAGAAGGGCGTGCAGGTAGAGGAAGCGACTGTATCTAATGTCAATGACATCCAGCAGGCTGCTCAAAGTCTGGTCGGCAAAGTAGATGCTGTTTACGTGCCGACAGATAATGTGCTGGCTTCGGCAATGCCGACACTGGCCCAGGTAACTGAGCCGGCTAAACTGGCCGTAGTTTGCGGCGAGGGCGGGATGGTCATGGCCGGAGGCGTAGCTACTCTGGCGATCGATTATTATCAGTTGGGTGAACAAACAGGTGAAATGGCCGGCGATATTCTGAGCGGCAAGACTAAACCCCAGACAATGCCTATCCAGCTGCAGAAATCTTTTAAGGTCATTATCAACAAGGAAAATGCTGAAAAAATCGGTATCAAGATTCCCGAAGATCTGCTTAAGGCAGCAGAAAGCTCTAAATAAACAAGCGCGGGTTTCTCCTTGTTTCAGAGGAGAGACCCGTTTTTACGGATATATCACAGGAGGAAGATAGATGATAGACTTATTGATGCCAACGATAGCACAGGGACTTTTATGGGCGATCATGGCACTGGGCGTATATATAACTTACAGAGTTTTGGATATTGCTGATTTGACGGTGGAAGGAAGTTTTCCGCTGGGAGCTGCTGTAGCAGCTTCTTTACTAGCTGGCGGATATTCTCCGTGGCTGGCTTTTGGTGCGGCGATGCTGGCTGGTATGCTGGCTGGCGTTGCGACCGGACTTTTACATACTAAGCTCAAAATACCGGCTCTGCTGGCCGGCATTTTGACGATGATCGCTTTATATTCTGTCAATCTGCGTGTAATGGGTAAGGCTAACTTGTCGCTGCTGCGTGTAGATACAGTATTTTCCATTATGCGTGATATTGGTGGTTTCAGTAATGCTCAGGCTGTATTGTGTGTGGGTATCGTCAGCTCACTTTTGATCGGAGGTTTGATTTATTGGTTTTTTGGTACGGAAATAGGCGCGGCTATTCGTGCTACAGGCTTTAACCCGCAGATGATCAGGGCGCAGGGCGTGGATACTAATTTTACGATCATTCTCGGGCTGCTGATAAGTAATGCCCTGGTAGCTTTGAGCGGTGCTTTAGTAGCACAGAATAATGGTTTTGCCGACGTCGGAATGGGTACAGGTACGATCGTTATTGGTCTGGCTTCAGTCATTATCGGTGAGGTACTGTTTGGTACCCGCAGCTTTAAAAACTGCATCATCAGCGTTGTGCTGGGCTCTATCGTTTATCGTCTGGTTATTGCCGCTGTACTGCAGATGGGAATGCCGCCAAACGATCTGAAGCTGTTTACAGCTATTCTGGTAGCGTTTGCGTTGTCGCTGCCGCTTATTAAAAGTAAGCTTGGTCTGCGAAAGGCGGTGAAATAAATGCTGCGTGTTGAAAATATCTGTAAGACATTTTTTGCAGGAACAATCAATGAGAAAAAAGCTCTGCAGGGTTTATCGCTGCATTTGAAACCGGGTGATTTTGTAACGGTCATCGGCGGTAATGGCGCCGGTAAGTCGACTTTGATGAATTCTATTGCCGGAGTTTTTCCAATCGACAGTGGAAAGATCATTATTGACGGTAATGATATTACAAAAACGCCGGAACATAAACGGGCCAAATATATTGGGCGTGTCTTCCAGGATCCGATGATGGGTACTGCTGCGGGGATGATGATCGAAGAAAATCTTGCTATTGCCGCCAGACGGGGTAAAACGCCTGGATTAAAATGGGGCTTGGACAGCGATAATCAGACTTGGTTCAGCGAATTGCTGCAGGAGCTGGATCTGGGTCTGGAAAACAGAATGACTGCTAAAGTCGGGCTGCTTTCCGGCGGTCAGAGGCAGGCGTTAACGCTGCTGATGGCAACGCTGATCAAACCAAAGCTGCTGTTGTTAGATGAACATACGGCAGCCCTGGATCCGAAAACAGCTGCTAAAGTTCTGGCTTTGACGGAACGGATCGTTAACAGGGATCATTTGACGACGCTGATGATTACTCATAATATGCGTGACGCTTTGCGCTGCGGCAACAGGCTGATCATGCTGCATAACGGACGGGTAATTATTGATGTCGAAGGTGAAGAAAAGTCGCGTTTGACGATTCCTGATCTTTTGAAGATGTTTGAGCAGGCCAGCGGTGATATGCTGGACAGTGATAGACTGCTGCTCAGTTAAATAAAGTAAAATAAAAGGCGGGTTCTTAATGAACCCGCCTTTTATTTTACTGTACTTATTTTTCCAAACCATAGGTCCAGGAGCTGATTGCTCCTAAGTCATAAATTTTTGCATAGCCTAATGAAATCAGGGTATCTGCAGCGATTGCACTGCGTCTGCCGCTGCGGCAGTATACCACTATTTCAGTATTTTTATTCTGCGGCAACTGATCGGATTTTACTTTGATTTCATCAAAAGGAATCAAAAGACTGCCAGGAATATGCCCGGCTGCATATTCGTCAGGGGTGCGAACATCAATAACAGTAATTTTATCACCTTTATCAAGACGTTCTTTGACCTGAGACGCAGTTATTTGCTGATAGCTTCCTGATGAAGCAGTATCGCTGCTGGGGCTCATAGCCTGTAAAGGACAGGCGCCGTTGTTGTAGAACCAAAGCCCGACTGCTGCAATGATGCAAAGTGCGAAGATACTCCATTTACTCATGCTGATGCTCCTTTTCTTCGGCGGCAACTACTGCTAATTGATCTTCAGCAACAGTTTGCTGGCAATGGGGACAATAGTAATGTGTTTCTACAGTATGATTACAGCTTTTATGGATCAGGCGTTTATAGCAGGTAGTAAGATGTTTTTCACCCCAAAGCACCAGGCTGTTAAAAACGATATTCAAATCCTCGCCAGCAGGTGTAAGTGTATAACGGTAGCGGGGCGGATGCTTCTGGTATAAATCGCTGCTGATCAGTCCGTCGGCTTCAAGCGCTTTCAGGCGGCTGGAAAGCAGATTGCTGGCAATCTGACCTTCCAGGCTGTTGTAAATCTCTTTATAGGTCTGGTGTCCGCTCATAATACCATGCAGAATGAGCAGAGACCATTTGTCGCCGATAATATTGAGTGCTTGAGCGATATTACATTGAAAGGGATATTGCTGACTCATAAAAATACTCCTTTAATCTAAAGTTGAAAACAAATCATTTAAAAATTCGCTCATAGAAGGATGTGTATAAATATTATCCCGCAGAACGGTATAATCCAGGTTGGCCTTCATTGCCAGTTGGACGATATTGATGATTTCCGAGGCTTCGCTGCAGAAAAATGCCGCACCGAGGATTTTGTTGCTTTCAGCATCAACAATAGCCTTCAGGTAACCGGAAGTGCTGCCAAACAGGCGAGCCCTGGGACTGGCTGCTTCTGCGATTTTGGCAACTTTGATCTTATGGCCGGACAGCAGTGCTTCTGCTTCACTGAGGCCGACACGTGCGAAGGTAGGGTCTAGAAAAACGGAATAGGCGACAGGCGGCCGGTTAGCTGTTGTACGGTCGTTTTGACCGAAAAGCTGCTCTTTAATAATGCGGAAGTCATCCAGGGAGATGTAAGTGAACTGCAGTCCGCCTTTAACGTCACCAAGCGCCCAGATATGAGGGACGGTTGTCTGCAGTAATTCATTGACGATGATTTCGCCGCGTTCATTCACGGCAACGCCGGCGGCTTCAAGATTAAGGCTTGCTGTGCTTGCTTTGCGTCCTGTGGCTACCAATACAGCGTCAGCTGGAATTTTAACGGACATACCGCTGCTGCGCTCAAGATAGCTGACAGTAGTCAATTCGTTTTCGTCGGTTATTTCATCGACCTGTGCATTAAAGATAAATCGAACGCCCAGCTCTTCCAAACGTGTTTGGATAACATTGGCGATATCGCGGTCTTCACGCGGGATGAAGGTATTGCCGTATTCCAGAACAGTGACCATGGAGCCATAATTAGCATACATGGCGGCAAATTCCAGACCGATATAGCCGCCGCCGATGATAACCAGTCTTTGTGGCAGGGTGCTGAGTTCCATTAAAGTAGTACTGGTATAAACACGCTTGCTCAGCTGTAAGCCTGTGATGGGAGGAATGACCGGTTCAGAACCGCTATTTATAAAAATTTTTTCGCCGTATAAAGATATTTTTCCGTCCGGCAACTGGACTTCTACCGTATGGTCAGTCTGAAAACGGGCGGCACCGGTATAAATATCTGCAGCTGCAGCGACATTATCATAGTTTTTCTGACGCAAAAGCGCAGTTAAAGTATTTTTTTCACGAATGGCAGCAGCATAAAAATTATTTTTTTCAGAATAATCTGCCTGCTGATTTTTTTTAGCGTCAGCTGCAGTATGGATGAGTTTTTTTGTAGGAATACAGCCGATGTTTATGCAGGTACCGCCGTACATCAGCGGAGATTTTTCAATAACAGCTGTTTTGATTCCTTTTTTGCCGAGGGCAGCTGCCAGTGTTTTTCCACCTTTGCCAAAGCCGATGATCAATGCGTCATATTTTTTCATAAGTTAAACACGCTCCTTTACTGTTCTTATTTTAGTTTAACACTAAAAGAATAAAAAAACAAGTAACTTTAAAAAATAAAGTCTAAATAAAGCGGGAAAAATTTTACCTCAACAGTAAAATACTATATAATAAACATATGATTATGAATTATAGGAGCTTGGCATGACTGATCAAAAACAATGTGCAAAACTTAAAAATATCAAGTGTTTTTTGTTTGATATGGATGGTACGATTAATTTAGGCAATACATTAATCCCGGGGATGGATGTATTTTTTCAGAAATTACGTGCCGCAGAACGTGATTTTTATCTGGTAACTAATAATTCCTCCAAAGGACACGAGCATTATGTGGAAAAAATGGGGCGGATGGGGATACAGGTAACTCGTGATAATGTTTTGATATCCTCGGATGCTTTTGTTTATTATATGCAGCAGCTTCGGCCGGCGGCCAGATTATTTGTTTTAGGGACGGAACAGCTGAAGAAAACTATTCGTGAGGCAGGCTTTACCATAACGACGACACTGGAAGAAGGTACTGATTTTGTTGTGGTTGGGTTTGATATGTCGTTGAATTACGAAACACTGACTATTGCCTGCAGACTTATCGACAGGGGCGTGCCTTATGTAGCAACGCACCCGGATGTACGCTGCCCGATCGAAGGCGGAGAATTTATTCCCGATTGCGGGGCCATGATCGAGCTGATTAAAACTGCTACAGGGAAGGCCCCACAGCAGATTTTAGGCAAGCCCTATCACTATATGATCGATGTTATTACAGCCAGGACAGGCTATAAACGGGAAGAAATTGCCATGGTTGGCGACCGTTTATCGACAGATATTGCTTTTGGGCTCAATAACGGTGTTTTATCAATACTGGTTCTGACCGGCGAGGCAACTTTAGCTGACGTGGAGCATGGCAGCATCAAGCCTGATATTATTTTGGATCACGCTTCAGAGCTGGCTGACTATTTTTAAAGTGAGAGATTTTTATGGCGATACAATATGAGCGGATTAAGAAAACTATAGCTGCTTTGGCTGCTTACGGAACATTACCGCAGGGTGGGACGACGCGTCTTTCCTATACGGCAGAGTATTTGGCGGCGCAGGCTTTTTTGCAGCGGGAAATGCTGGAGTCGGGCATGCTGGCAGAGGTAGACCCGATTGGGAATCTGATTGGGACTTATGTGGGACGAGAGCCTGAACTGACTGCCGTCATGAGCGGTTCACACCTCGATACCGTACCGGCAGGCGGAAATTTTGACGGAGCTTTGGGTATCGTCGCAGCACTGGAATGTGTGCGCAGCTGGCAGGAAGAGGGCTATCGCCCGAAACGAACAGTACGGGTAATTGCGACGATCGAAGAAGAGTGCACAGCGTTTGGTATGGCTTGTTTTGGCGTACGTGTACGCGGCGGCGAATTTAAAAAACAGCAGCCGGAGTCTATCGTGCATTTGACAGGCTCCCTGGCCGAATGTCTGCAGGCAGCCGGACTGCCGCATAGCGCGTTGCAGGATGCCGCAGTAGGGTTTCAGGATCTGGCGGCTTTTGTAGAACTGCATATCGAACAGGGCGCTGATTTGGAGGAACGTGGCCTGACCTGCGGGGCGGTGACTGCTATTGTAGGCTACGATAGATTATTCCTGACTTTACATGGAGAAGCTAACCATGCCGGGACTACTAGCATGAGGCGCCGCAGAGATGCTTTGGCTGCTGCAGCGGAAGTCATTTTAGGAGTTAAGGAGCTTGCTGAAGCTGATGACAGGTTTGTAGCTACCGTGGGTCAGTTGAATGTCACTCCCAATGCTGTGAACATCGTGCCTGGAAAAGTGCAGCTTGCTATTGAAACAAGGGCTGCTGACGATAGGGTTTTAGCAGAGGTTCGTGCAAAGATCATGAGTTTACTAGAGCGGACGGCAAGTAAAAGCGGTATCGTGATTACAAAGGAGAATGATTTTCATGTGGCTGCTGTACCGTTGTCAGAGTCAGTCAGGAAAGTTATTGAGCAGTCTGCGGCTGAGTGCGGTGTCAGTTTTCAGGCCATGCCCAGCTGGGCAGGACATGACGCACAGATTTTTGCAGCAAGCGGCGTACCTACAGGAATGATTTTTGTACCAAGTATAAATGGTGTCAGCCATTCCAAAGAAGAGAGCAGTGATTTTCAGTCTGTTACTCAGGCAGTAAAAGTACTGGAAAAAACTTTAAAGACTTTAGCTGAAGTCTGAAATATATATAACTGAACGGTTAGGAAAGTGAGGCAGCAATGAGTAATCTGCGGGACGCCATTGTGCGTATGGCTTTACGGCGCCCTTATTTGTATTTGCTGGTTACTTTGGTTATCAGTATCGTGCTGATGGAAGTGCTGGTAGAAATAGCTGAGCATACTTTTATTAAGCCGGCATTGCAACAGCTGGAGCTGCAGTTTATTGCTTATGTACAGCAGTTTGTTACACCGCCGCTGACAGCAGAGGTAATGCTCGTTACGGCAAGCGGGTCCAGTACTTTTTATCTTCTGGCAAGTGCGCTTGTCTGCTGCTGGTATTTATACAGCAGGCAAAAAGACAGGTTGTATCTTTATCTAGTCTGTTTATGCGGTGGTGGTATTTTAAATCAGGTACTGAAACGCATTTTTGAACGTGTAAGGCCAGATATTTTCCCTGTGATTGCTGAAAGTGGTTACAGTTTTCCCAGCGGTCACGCTATGGGAGCGATTTGTTTTTATGGCATCCTGGCATATTTTGCAGGATTAGGCTTGCGAAGTAAACCGCTGCGCTGGGGATTGATGGCGGCAGCCGGCATTTATATCCTGCTTATCGGCCTGAGCCGTGTTTATCTGGGGGTGCATTATCCGACGGATATTTTAGCCGGTTATGCAGCTGGAGCGACCTGGTTGTTTTTTTGTATTACGCTGCATCGTATTTTTAGAAAGCGTTATTAAAGGCGCAGCTGCTGTCGTTATAAAAATATGTTTTGGCTTTGTTTACGCAAAATAGCCTGTGCATTTAAATGCACAGGCTATTTTTATATAAGAAAACAGATAGTTAATTATTTTGCAGAGTCCAGTTTTCCGCAGCTAAAACTTTTGAGTCAGCTGCAGGAGCTGTTTTTTTGACTGCGTATTCTTTGTTCAATATTGCCTCAAATTTATCCTCAGGCAGCGGTTTGTAGAAAAAATACCCCTGGATCATATTGCAGTTGACAGATTTAAGGAAGGCTACCTGTTCGGCAGTTTCAATACCTTCGGCGACAGTTCGGATGCTTAATTTATTGACGAGATCGATAATACCTTTAATAACGATGTTGTCTTTTTCTTTGTGGATACTTTCTCTGAAAAAGCTTTGATCGATTTTGAGCACATCAATAGGAATATTTTTCAAAAGGCTTAAAGAAGAGAACCCGGTACCGAAATCATCAATAGAAATCAAAAAACCTTTACTTTTCAGTTCACTGACTGTTTTTTCGAGAAAGGTCACATTATCAAAGGCGATTGATTCTGTAATTTCTATTTCTAAAAGGTGATCAGGGATACGGAATTTGTTTTTGATATCTTCATATGTTTTTACAAAATCTGAATTGTAAAATTGCAGTCGGGAAACATTGACGGAGATTGTATTTACAGGAAGGCCAGCATCGAGGCGCCGTCTGATAAAAGCGCATACCTTTTTAAATACATACTGGTCAAGTGATGAGATAAGATATTTCTTTTCAAAGATGGGAATGAATTTATCAGGCGGAATGATCAGTCCTTCATCTGTCTGCCAGCGTACCAGCGCTTCGGCCTGTGTTGCCATACCTGTCTGCAAGTCGACCTTGGGCTGAAAGTAAACGAGGAATTCTTCATTTTCCAGTGATTTCAGCATGCGGTTTTCGATGGATTTTTCATAACGCAGCTGTTTACGGATACTTTCATCATAAACAGCATATTTTCTGTTAAGTCCTGTTTTTACAGTTTTACGCGCATAATTTGCACGGTCTAAAATACCTTCTATCTGCAGATCCTCTGCCAGGTCCTCCAGATAGCAGATACCGCATTGGACAGAAACTGCCTGACCACCGTACATATCATGCATGAATTCTGTTATTTTGATATCGACCTGCTGCTGCCGGACCATAATGTCGTTTTTCTCATTATAGTAACGCAGAATAACGAAATTATCGGCGGAAACACGCCCCAGCACTTCTCCTGTACGCAGTTCGTTACTAATGGTAGCGGCATAATTGATAAGGATCTCATCGCCGTATTTATACCCGAAAACATCGTTGATATATTTAAAATCAGCAAAATCAACATAGCTCAGCGAATATTTTTTAGTCGTTTGTGTGAGTAGTTTCTGAGCTTTTTTCTTAAATGTTTCAAAATTATAAGCACCGGTAAGCGGGTCTTTTGTCGTTATATCATAAAGTGTTTTGTTGCTGCTTTCCAGTGAATATAATTTACGCAGGTATACCATAAATAAGGCGATCCACATGATAATGATGCCTGCCAGCATTAAAGCAGAAAGAAGTGTCAGCTGGTGACTTTTGGAAGTAGTATAGTTATCAGCAGCGAAAACAGTATTATTGGCGATCTCAAAATGTACTTCGCTGGACTGCAGCAGCAGTGGTGAATTGGCAGGGTTTTGGCGCACGGCGTAAATATTGCTTTTTACCCGATGCCATAGTGTATTGAGGGCGGAAAACTGCTGCTGATAATCAACATTGGGAATTTTTTCCAAACCGTATTTACCGTCGGTGTTTTTAAGGTCATAAATGATATCGTCGATATAAGCTATAAGCTCATCGTGAGGCTGCTGCTGCAGCTC
>OGPV01001391.1_pt1 | contig 16429 bp, 13 predicted proteins | sample 1553001 | NCBI WGS metagenome assembly OGPV01 (sample SAMEA2580268, study PRJEB22360) | human gut metagenome | biome: human gut; feature: human-associated habitat; material: faeces | place: Denmark | collected 2008/2010
TATATAGATCATTAAAAAAGGCGAAAGATAGAGATAGAAGAAATATGCGTGGATTACCAAAATCGGCGCAGCAACCAGCAAATGTCTATGGAGTTCCGGGAAAGGTGCTCCAAATAGATGGGGACAAAGAATATTTAAAAATATCTGGATCGGCAATAAGTAATTGTCTCTAAAGTATGGGAGAAAGCATTTGAAGGCTTTCTCCCTTTGTCATTTATTCACCAAGAAAACCAAGATCAATTTCTCCATCGAACACTGTAGTTGCAGGTCCGGTCATGTATACAAGATTCTCGTCTCTTTCCCAGGAGATGTTTAAGTCTCCGCCAAGGAGCTGTACGGTTACCGGTTTGCTGCTGTCAACTTTGTCGTTGAGGATGGAAGCTACCGTAACTGCGCAGGCACCTGTACCGCAGGCCAGTGTCTCACCGGAGCCACGCTCCCAGACACGCATCTTTACAGTATTGCGGTCGATCAGCTGGACAAACTCCGTGTTGACCCTGTCAGGGAAGCAAACGTGATTCTCAAAGGACGGGCCGATTTTTTCCAGGTCAAGGCTGTCCACATCATCTACGTAGATGATGGCGTGAGGATTGCCCATGGAAACTGCAGTCATATGATACTCTTTTCCGTCAACGGTGATGGGAGCGTTGATCACCTGCTCGGTTTCGGCAACCACCGGGATCTCTTTTGCAGTGAGGATCGGGGAGCCCATGTTGACTTTTACCATGGAAGCCTTGCCATCGCGGATCGTAAGATCTACATATTTAATACCGCTTCTTGTGGCAATGCTTAAAGATGTTTTGTCCACAATGCCGTGGTCGTAGACATATTTGGCAACGCAACGGATACCATTTCCGCACATGGCGCCCTGGGATCCGTCCAGGTTGTACATATCCATCTCACAGTCTGCGATCTCAGACGGGCGGATCAGGATCAGACCGTCGGAACCGATGCCAAAGTGGCGGTCGCTGACAAATTTCGCCACTGCGGCAGGATCTTTGACAGTCTCCTCAAAACAGTTTACATATACATAATCGTTTCCAATGCCGTGCATTTTCGTGAATTTCATAATGATAACCTCCTCTTGTTTCTGAATATTATACTTGGTTTTTCTGTTGGAGCACAAGACCCGCATGGAAAAAACACGCCAGTTTTTTCCAGTTGCTGTCTCTGATAGTATAGTATACTGGATAATTGTTATCGAAAAGTGAATTTTCCCCATGGAATTCCCATAAAATAGAAGGGGAATTTCGGATTTATGGATTTTATGTGCTTGCATTTTGTCAGAAACATGGTATCATAAAACAAAGCAATATGCACGGAGATGCATAATTATGCTGTACATCGCGAAATGCGCTGCTGCATTAAGAGAAAGAAGCAGCCCCTTTCGCGATGTACAAGAGAATTCAGGAGGAAGAAAAAATGAAGAGAAAATTTATGGCACTTGCACTTGCGGCAGCTATGACAGTATCCATGACATCCGCTGTTTTTGCAGCAGATGAGATCAAGAGCGCAGATGATCTTACCGGAAAGAAGATCGGTGTTCAGCTTGGAACTACCGGTGACACCATCGCTACAGATATCAAAGATGCAACAGTAGAGAGATATAATAAAGGTAACGATGCAGTAATGGCTCTGAAACAGGGCAAGATCGACTGCGTGGTTATCGACAGCGAGCCGGCCAAGAAGTTCGTTGATAAGAATGATGACCTTAAGCTTATCGATAACGTATTTGATAAAGAGGAGTATGCGATCTGTATTTCCAAGGACAACACAGATCTTACCAAAGAATTCAACGACGCACTGAAAGAGCTTAAGGATGACGGAACACTGGATTCCATCAGAGACAACTACATCGGTGATGATGCAGGCAAGACTCCATATGAGACTCCGAAGGATGCAGATCATTCCAAGGGAACTCTGACCATGGCAACGAACGCAACATTCCAGCCATATGAATATTATGACGGAGATAATATCGTAGGTATCGACGTTGATATCGCACAGGCAATCTGTGATAAGCTTGGATACGATCTGAAGGTTGAGGATATGGAATTTGATGCCATCGTAAATGCAGTAAAATCCGGAAAAGCTGACTTTGGCGCAGCAGGAATGACTGTAACAGAGGATCGTAAGAAGAGCATTGATTTCACAGATCCATATACAACCGCAGAGCAGGTTATCATCGTACAGAAATAAATTAACTCAATAAATTGCTTGGCAGTTTACTGAGTTATGAGCAAGTAGCGAATGCGGATCGCGAATATCCGCTTGACGAAAAATTACAAAAATTACACGCAGGTTCCGGATATCCGGGGGACTTTTCCGGATTTCGGAACCTGTAGTTTTGGAAAGGGTGGAAATTTTGAGTCTTATTGAACAGTTTCAGTTTAATTTTCTGGACGACAGCCGCTGGCAGTTTATTGTATCCGGTCTGAAAAACACCATCATTATTACATTCTTTGCGGTGCTGCTTGGCGTTTTTCTGGGATTTCTGATTGCCATTGTCCGTTCCACACATGATAAGACGGGGAAACTTAAGATCCTTAATGTGATCTGCAGAGTTTACCTGACTGTGATCCGTGGAACACCAACCATGGTACAGCTGCTGATCGTTTACTATGTTATTTTTGCTACCGTAGATCCGGGTAAAGTGATCGTTGCCATCATTGCGTTTGGAATGAACTCCGCAGCATATGTGGCAGAGATCGTCCGTTCCGGTATCATGTCCATTGATCAGGGACAGTTTGAGGCAGGACGAAGCCTTGGACTTAACTATACACAGACTATGACCAAGATCATTCTTCCACAGGCCGTAAAGAATATCCTTCCGGCACTTGGAAATGAGATGATCGTACTTCTGAAGGAGACCTCCATCAGTGGTTACATCGGCCTTACAGATCTGACCCGTGGCGGAGATATCATCCGAAGCCAGACCTACAGTGCCCTGTTCCCGCTGCTTGCAGTAGCGGCAATTTATCTTGTGATCGTTTGTTTCCTTACATACCTTGTAGGAAGACTTGAGAGGAGGCTGAGAAACAATGAGCGTAAGTAATGAGGTACTTCTTGACGTGCAGGGACTTCAGAAGGCCTACGGCAGCAATCAGGTCCTTAACGGGATCACCACACAGATCCGTCGCGGTGAAGTAGTAGCCATCATCGGACCGTCCGGCTGTGGTAAATCCACATTTCTCCGTTCGCTGAATCTTCTTGAGGAGCCAACCGGGGGAAAAATCCTTTTTGAGGGAACTGATATCACAGATCCGAAGGTAGATATCAACCGTCACCGACAGAAGATCGGAATGGTATTCCAGCAGTTTAATCTCTTTCCGCATAAAACCGTAAAAGAGAATATCATGCTGGCACCGGTAACTTTGAAGCTGATGAGCAAAGAAGAAGCAGAGAAAAAAGCTCTGGAGCTTCTCAAGCGTGTCGGACTTCCGGACAAGGCAGATTCTTATCCGGACATGCTTTCCGGTGGACAGAAGCAGCGTATCGCCATTGCAAGATCCCTTGCCATGAACCCGGATGTGATGCTGTTTGATGAGCCTACATCCGCACTTGATCCGGAGATGGTCGGAGAGGTTCTGGAACTGATGAAGGAGCTTGCAAAATCCGGTATGACCATGGTTGTGGTAACTCATGAGATGGGATTTGCCCGCGAGGTTGCAACCAGAGTTCTTTTCATTGATGAGGGAAAGATCCAGGAGGAGAATTCCCCGAAGGAATTTTTTGCCAATCCAAAGAACAAGAGACTTCGTGAGTTCCTTTCAAAAACCTTATAAATTTCAATTACTGAAAACTGATATTTTCCATATCTGGTACGAAATTGCCGGAGGAAAATATCAGTTTTTTTCTGTATGACAGATTTTAAGATAAAAATGTGCTATAATGAACAATCAGAAAGAAAAGTGATAAAAGGGGAAATATGGAGTCTGATCAGTGAAAAGGACTTTTATAAAAAACAATGGAGAGGGAAAAAACTATGATTATTCGAAATGGAAATGTTTTTCAGGAAGACGGCAGTTACCGGAAGATGGATCTTTATGTGGAAAATGGCAGAATTGTTTCCAGTGAGGAGGAAGTATCTGATAAAGAAGAAATTGACGCTTCGGGCCTGAAGGTTCTGCCGGGACTTGTGGATATTCACAGCCATGGTGCTGTGGGACATGATTTTTCAGATGCAGATGCCACCGGCCTTAAAAAAATCCTCAAGTATGAGAAAGCACATGGAATTACTTCCTATTGTCCTACATCAATGACACTTCCGATGGAACAGCTGATCCGGATTTTTGCTTCCGCGACAGAAGTGGAGCAGGATGACAGCTGTGCCAGGATCGTGGGCCTGAACATGGAGGGACCGTTTTTGGATCCTGCGAAAAAGGGGGCACATGTAGAGGAATATATCCGCAAACCGGACATTGAATTTTTCAGAGAGTGCAATGAAGCGGCAGGTGGACTGATCAAACTGGTAACTCTTGCTCCGAATATGGAAGGTGCAGAGGCGTTTATTGAAGCACTTAAAGATGATGTGGTGATTTCCATCGGCCATACAGGCGCGGATTACGACTGTGCGGCAAAAGCCATGGAAAAGGGTTCCCATCATGTAACTCATCTGTACAATGCCATGAATCCGCTTGGACACCGTGCGCCTGGTGTGATCGCGGCAGCGGCAGATGATCCGCTGTGTATGGCAGAAATGATCGGAGACGGGATTCATATTCATCCGGCTGTAGTAAGAAATACATTTCGGATGTTCGGGGAAGAACGGATCGTACTGATCAGCGATTCCATGATGGCAGCAGGAATGGAAAACGGTGTTTATGAGCTGGGCGGCCAGAAGGTTATCATGAACAACCGTAAAGCAGTTCTTGAGGATGGCACCATTGCCGGTTCCGCAACCAACCTCTATGAATGTATGCAGTGCGTGATCGCAATGGGCGTGCCGGAACATACAGCGATTTTTGCAGCTACCAGAAATCCTGCAAAGAGCATTGGCATCTATGGAGAGGTGGGTTCTCTTGTGCCTGGAAAACGTGCGGATATGGTACTTGCAGATGAGAAGCTGAATATCGTGAGAGTGATCTGATGAAGGTCTGAGTGAATCAGATAAAGAATGGCACAGAAACTGCAAAACTGTTGCCTGAAGTGAAAATGTCTGTCTGAATAAAATATGGCTCCGGTTCCCGGAAAGCGGAATGAGAATGTTCGCTTTATGCCGGGAACCGGAGCCTTGTTTTTGTTGTTTGGCGCTGGTGGCTGAGTTTATTCCTTAGCAGCGCCCTGTGCGGCTTTCATTTCGTTGTAACAGTATTTGATGATAGATTTTCTGGTTATGATTCCGATAAAGGCTCCCTGGTCGTCCACAACCGGCACAAAGTTCTGATTGATGGCGCGGTCCAGGAGATCTTCCATATTGGAATCTGCGTGGACCGGTTTATAGGTGGCACGGCGTGGGATTGCCATGATGGGAACGCCCTCTGTTTCCTTGATGTCGTGAATGTCTGCCCGGCGCATGCCCCAGAGAAGGTCGCCCTCTGAGATGGTGCCGAGATATTTGCCGTCCATGGTGAGAATGGGAATACAGGAGTACTTGCGGTGCTCCATTTTTTCAAGGGTCTGGCGAAGGGTCTCATCTTCGAAGATGTAGGCGACTTCGCTTTTGGGAATCAGAAAAAACAGAATGTTCACGTTATTACCTCATTTCCGCAAAAATTATAAATGAATCTGCAAGATGTTTTAGAGAAGCTGAAGTCCGTGTGCCTCTGCAGCATCCGTGATTTCTTTTGGCCAGAGAGATACATGTACTTCTCCGATGTGCGCTTTACGCAGGAAGAACATACAGATTCTGGACTGTCCGATACCACCACCGATGGTGTACGGAAGCTCTTTGTTCAGGATGGCTTTCTGGAAAGGAAGCTCTCTTCTGTCATCGCAGCCTGCTTCTGTAAGCTGGCGGTCAAGCGCAACCTCGTCAACACGGATTCCCATGGAGGAAAGCTCAAGTGCAATGTCAAGTACCGGATAGTATACAAGGATATCACCGTTCAGTTCCCAGTCATCGTAGTCCGGGGCACGTCCGTCGTGGCGCTCTCCGTTTGTGAGGGTTTTTCCGACTTTCATAAGGAATACGGCACCTTTTTCACGGACGATCTTGTATTCACGTTCCTTTGGTGTGCAGTCCGGATACATGTCAAGAAGCTCCTGTGTTGTGATGAAGAAGATGTCTTTCGGAAGGATTTCTTCGATGTAGTCGTACTGTACAGCCATGTATTTCTCAGTTTTACGAAGGACACTGTAGATGGTGCGTACGGTCTCCTTGAGAGTTTCCATAGTGCGCTCTTCCTTGGAGATGATCTTTTCCCAGTCCCACTGGTCTACGTAAACAGAGTGGATATTGTCCAGATCTTCATCGCGGCGGATCGCTACCATATCTGTGTAGAGGCCTTCACCGTGAGAAAAACCATATTTTTTCAGAGCGTAGCGTTTCCATTTCGCAAGGGAGTGTACGATCTCGGCGTTGCTGCCTTCGATAGCCTTGATATCAAAGCTTACCGGGCGTTCTACACCGTTAAGGTTGTCATTAAGGCCGGATTCCGGTGCTACAAATGTTGGAGCGGATACTCGGAGAAGATTAAGCTTCTGGGAGAGTGTCTGCTGGAAGAAATCTTTTACTGTTTTGATCGCAATCTGTGTGTCATGGAGGTTGAGGTCTGCATGATAGGTTGCGGGGATTGTGATTGTGTTCATTATCGGCTCCTCCTGATGATTTTTGGGCTTATTGCTCTGTGGGGTATTATAGCAGAAAATGGCCAGGGTGGCAATATAAGGAGATGTGAAGTCCGGTCCCGGACCAGGGAAAAATACTGGGTATTGAGAGCGTGATATGATATACTGAATGTAAATTGTGAAGCGATCGCATTCAGGGACATGCAGCAGGAAAGAATGCGAATATCCGATTGATAAAAAGAAATGTGAATGTCCGTTTTAACGGACAGAATGGAGGGAGTTTATGGCAGGTGAGAAGTGTCAGGTTTGTGGCGGCAGGGTTGTAAATGGCAGGTGTTCGCTGTGCGGGATGCCTTACAGAAATGATGAAATACTCTACCATCTTAATGAACCCCGGGATGTACATTACAGGCATGCTTCCGCAAAAGTGCGGGATATGATGCGACAGTATGGACAAACTGTGGACAAAGCAGCACAGCGCGGCGGCAGAGTGAACCGAAGTACAAATATGGGCCGGAATACGAATGCAGGCCAGAATATGAATACGGGCCGGAATATGAATACAGGCTGGAGTGAACCGGAATCCAGGCGGAAACCGAAATATAGGAAATACAGGAAATGCAGCTGCAACTGTAAGGAAGACCGTACCGGCAGGTAACACCATGAATAAAACAACGGCAGACAGGAACCGTACAGAAGTTCCAAACCAGGGGAAAAAGCAGCAGAACGAAGGACGGAAAAGAAACAGTATAAGCTGGATCATATGGCTTATAGTGGCACTGGTTGCTTTGTTTCCCCAGTTATGGGATTTTATCGTAGAATGGATCAGAATGATCATCGGCCTGCTTTGCGCAATACCTGGGGTGTTGGATACTATTATGGATTGGATTGGGACGAATTTGTAAGAATATTTCCGCAGCAAGATCAGACAGTACTAAGAGTCTGTATTTTCTTGTATACAGAAATACCCCTTTTCTTTTCCTCCCAGCTGTGGTATACTCATGCCTAGCACAATATATAGAAAAAAACCAAGATATAGAGAATAACAATACTATATATAGTATTCGGGAGAGATGAGTCATGTTATATGTGATTAAGAAAGACGGAACAAGAGAGGAGTTTAATCCTCAGAAAATCGTGGCTGCCGTAAATAAATCAGCAGAGCGTATCCTTTATACTTTTTCCGATGAGGAGAAGGATTTTATCTGCCGTTTTGCTCAGGAGCATGCGGATTCCCTTGGGAAAAATGAGATCGAGATCCAGGAGATGCACAACATCGTGGAGGGTGCACTGGAGCGGGTGAATCCTGCAGTTGCCAAGAGCTACCGCGATTACCGGAATTACAAGCTGGATTTCATCCACATGATGGATGACGTTTACACCAAGAGCCAGGCCATCCGCTACATCGGTGATAAGAGCAATGCCAATACAGACAGTGCGCTTGTTGCAACCAAGAGAAGCCTGATCTTTAATGAGCTGAACAAGGAGCTTTACCGGAAGTTCTTTATGAACCGTAATGAGCTTCAGGCATGTAAGGACGGTTATATTTATATTCATGATCAGTCTGCACGTCTGGATACTATGAACTGCTGTCTGTTTGATGTGGCAGCTGTTTTAAGCGGCGGTTTTGAGATGGGTAATGTCTGGTATAATGAGCCGAAGACTCTGGACACAGCCTTTGATGTTATGGGCGATATCATCCTCAGCACAGCGGCGCAGCAGTACGGTGGTTTTACCGTTCCGGAAGTTGATAAGATCCTGGCACCGTATGCGAAGAAGAGCTATGATAAATATATTTCCGAATTTCTGAAATACTCCGATGAGAGCTGGAGCGGCCGCGAGGAACGTGCGATCGAGTATGCCCTTGACAAAGTCCGCAGGGATTATGACCAGGGATGGCAGGGAATTGAGTATAAGCTGAATACGGTTGGTTCTTCCAGAGGCGATTATCCGTTTGTTACAGTAACACTTGGTCTTGGAACTGAGCAGTTTGAGAAGATGTGTACGGTTTCTCTCCTTGAAGTTCATCAGGGAGGCCAGGGAAAAGCCGGACATAAGAAACCGGTACTGTTTCCGAAGATCGTATTCCTCTATGACAAAGAGATCCACGGTCCTGGAAAGTGCTGTGAGGATATTTTTGAGGCTGGTGTGGAGTGCTCCTCCAAGACCATGTATCCGGACTGGCTGTCCATGTCCGGAGCAGGCTATATTTCCAGCATGTACAAGAAATACAAAAAAGTCATCAGCCCGATGGGATGCCGTGCTTTTTTAAGTCCGTGGTATGAGCGTGGCGGCATGGAACCGGCAGATGAGAATGATACGCCTGTTTTTGTGGGCCGTTTTAACATCGGTGCGGTAAGCCTTCATCTTCCGATGATCCTTGCCAAGGCCAGGGCGGAGAGCAGAGATTTCTATGAAGTTCTGGATTTCTATCTGGAAATGATCCGTAATCTGCATATCCGTACGTATGAGTATCTGGGACAGATGCGTGCGTCTACCAATCCTCTTGCCTACTGTGAGGGTGGTTTCTACGGTGGACATCTGAAACCGAATGAAAAAATCGGCAAGATCCTGAAGCCGATGACAGCTTCCTTTGGTATTACAGCACTTAATGAGCTGCAGGAGCTTTACAATGGAAAATCCATTGCAGAGGATGGTGCGTTTGCCCTGGAAGTCCTGAAATATATCAATGACAAGGTAAATCAGTACAAGAAGGAAGATGGCTATCTTTACGCAATCTACGGAACACCGGCAGAGAGTCTCTGCGGCCTTCAGGTAGAACAGTTCCGTAAGATGTACGGAATCATTGAGGGTGTTTCTGACAGACCATATGTGAGCAACAGTTTCCACTGCCATGTAACCGAGGATGTAACCCCGATCGAGAAACAGGATCTGGAGGGACGTTTCTGGGAGCTTTGCAATGGCGGTAAGATCCAGTATGTACGTTATCCGATCGGCTACAATAAAGAAGCCATCCGTACATTGATCCGCAGAGCCATGGATCTGGGGTATTATGAGGGCGTGAACCTTTCTCTCGCATACTGTGATGATTGTGGTCACGAGGAGCTGGAGATGGATGTGTGTCCGGTCTGCGGTTCCAGAAACCTGACGAAGATTGACCGTATGAACGGATATCTTTCCTACAGCCGTGTTCATGGAGATACCCGTCTGAACGAGGCGAAGATGGCAGAGATCGCTGAGCGAAAATCCATGTAAAATGGCCGGACAGATTGGCAGAGGAACCGTTCTCTGATGCGGAGCCAGGCAGTAAAGTATGGATTTTTGATGCCTGTCTGAACGGATACAGATTAAGACATAGATTATAAAAATACACAGATATGGCATTATGCGCTGTATCTGTGTTTTTTTGCGCCAGTTTTCCGGTATAAAAAATATCCCGCAGAGCTGCTGGCAGGATCAGCAGTTCTCTGCGGGATATTGTCATGGCAAAGTGGATATTTATATTTCACTTTATATTCTGTGTTTATAGATAATTATTTAATGATGGTTCCTGTTTTCTCACAGTATCCGTCTTTGGCGTGAGCCATATCGGTGATGATGGTACGGCGTCCGGTGCCTTTTTCAACGAAGGAAACACCTGCTTCTATCTTCGGAAGCATGGAGCCTGCAGCGAACTGATCGTCTGCAATGTATTTCTTCGCATCTTCTGTGGAGATGGTATCCAGATAAGATTCCTGATCGGTGTTGTGGTTAAGGCTTACCTTCTCAACACTTGTAAGGATCATCAGAGTATCTGCGTTCAGTTCCTCTGCAAGAAGTCCTGCTGCAAGGTCCTTCTCGATGATAGCACTGGCACCGTTCAGCTGGGTACCCTGCTCAAGAACCGGGATTCCGCCACCGCCTGCTGCGATAACGATCTGCTCTGTCTGGGAAAGAACCTTCACGGTCTCGATCTCCACGATCTTCTGTGGCTTCGGTGCTGCAAGGATTCTTCTGTACTGTCCTTCCCCTACTTTTGTGACGAAGTTTCCTTTTTCTTCCTCGGCTTCTGCTTCTTCTGCATTCAGGACACGACCGATGATTTTCTCCGGTTCGGAAAATGCTTCATCATATGGATCAATGACAACCTGTGTGAGAATGGTGCTGACAGGTTTATAGATTCCTCTGGAAATAAGTTCCGCACGAATGGCGTTCTGAAGGTCATAGCCGATATAACCCTGGCTCATGGCAGAACATACGGACATTGGTGCAAATGTATAATCAGGATGTGCCTTGCCGAATTCATTCATTGCGGTGTGGATCATCCCTACCTGCGGACCGTTGCTGTGGGAGATTACCACGCGGGTTCCCTCTTCAACCAGGTCTGCGATTGCCTTGGCTGCAAGTCGGGCGGCTGTTTTCTGCTCAGGAAGTGTGGTACCAAGTGCTCGGTGGCCTAATGCAACTACTACAGTTTTTTCGCTCATAGGAAATACCTCATTTCTCTTTAAAATTGGTTACTGTTCAATAGTAACGAGTATTATATTTTATTATAAAAGACCTATGTTGGAAATGCAATAGAATTTTAGATGAATACGGTTTACAGATAGTTGTCAGGCCGTGAATTTTCAGACAAGGAAAAACCGCCTGATTCGGTCAGGCGGTTCATTTCCTACTATTTTTTGAGGGGGGAGATAGAGAGTGGTTTTTCATCTATCCAAGACCTATTATATAGAGGAAATATGTTTAAATTATGTCGGTAATCTAAAAGAAATCGAAAATTTATAAAGAAAGTTTAAACAAACTTTATAATTTTTATATCTGGTTGCACCTGATTGAGGAATGTGCTACATTGGAAGAGTCTTAAGTCCGTGTTCTGCGGAATATATTCACGCATCAGTTCGATGCAGAAATCCTATTTTTACTGATAAATATTGTTTTGCCGACGGTTATGCACCGTTTTTCCGGGGAGGGATGCCTTTGTCTGTGGAAAAGTAAGCTTCTGTTAAAAGTGAATGTGTAAAAGATAATGCCATAACAGGTAGAAATGGAGAATTGAAATGAAAAACAGAATATGGAAACAGATAAAGCAGATCACAGTTGCGGCTGCAGTGGCCGGAACTGTGCTGTTTGGAAGTGTTCAACCGGGAATGGCTGCGGATTCTGAACTTCAGTCGGGACAGGAATTGTCAGATGACCGGGAAAAGGAGGATGGATATGAGCACATGGAGGAGCTGGCATCCGGGGAAACAGTATGCAAAGAGAATGAAGCGCCGGAGGAAGAGAGTGAGAGCACACAGGAGAGAACGGAGACCGGAGGAGAAAATGTAGAAAGTGCTGCACTGCCTTTGGAAGGTGTTGAAGAGGAAGATATGGATATGGAGGAAGATATGTCCGAAGATACGGAAGACGCGGAAGAACCTGAGAAAATGCCGGAAGAAGAACCGGAGGAAATTTCGCCTTCTGCGGATGCAGACACAGAAAAAGCAGATATGACACTTTCTCTGACTTCAGAGACGGAAGAAATGAAAGCAGGGAAGACCATCCGCTACCGTGTGGACCTTGCTAATACCGGCGATGTGGATCTGATCGATATACAAATGACCAGCAGCTTTTCCTGCCCGAAGATCACACAGCAGTGGGAGGAGGCTGAGGGACTTGACGGAGAAGGTGCAGATGCAGAGGTGGCAGAGCTGAAAGCCGGCGAGAAGCGGAGTTTTTATATTCTGGCACCGCTTTTAAATGAACAGGAAAAAGATCTGGAACATAAAGTAGAAGCAGGTGCGAAAGTAAAGGGACGGCCGGAGGAGATGATTTTTCGGAAAGCGCAGATGGTCAGTCCGCTGCAGCCGCTGAAAGCAGATTTTTCTGTAAAGAAAACAGCGGACAGAGAGACTGCAATGCCAGGAGAAACAGTCACTTATCAGATCTGCATCATCAATACCGGGGAAAAAACACTTCATTCTGTTGTGGGGACAGAACGTTTTCAGGCAGAGGGGATTGAGGCTCGTTTTGTGGAACAGGAAGGGATTACATTAAACAGTACGAAAACCAAAGCTCTGATCGAAAAAATAGCGCCAGGGGAAGCAGTATCCCTTCAGGCAGAGGTGAAGATCCCGGAAAAAACGGTAAATCAGAAGCTTTTTAACAAGGTAACCGTCACAAGCCAGGAAACCGGTGAGAAACAGATGGAGGCATCCGACGAGATCACAGTAGAAGGAAACGAGACACCGACACCAGAAGAAAGCCCTGAGGAAAAGACAGGAGGAGATCCTTCTTTCGGACAGGAAGAAATGGCAAGGGCAGCATCTTCTCATCCACAGACGGGCGACAATACGGAGCCGTCGCTGTTTGTACTGCTGGCAGTGAGTGCTGGGGTGACGGGGATGGGAGTTCTCTGGCTGCGAAGAAAATATGCCCGGATCTATGGCGGAAAATGACATTGCGTGTTCTGGTGAAAACAATAATAAACGGGCTTTTTACAGGGAGTGTCCTGGCGTAAAGAAACGTTGAAAACAGGGGGCAGGTGTGCTATTCTATATGGTATGTACACAAAATAAGAACAGTATGCCTTCCCGTATCCTGACTGTCATCTGGCAGCCGGAAAAAGGGAAAATGGAGGAGAAAAAATGAAACTTTTATCCTTATTAGAACATCTTGAATACAAATGCCTTCAGGGAAATACAGACCAGGAAGTTTCTTCTGTTGTGTATGATTCCCGTAAAGTAGAAGAGGGAAGTCTTTTTATTTGCATCAGAGGCGCAGTTGTGGACGGCCATAAATTCGTGCCGGATGTTGTGGCAAAAGGTGCAAAAACTCTCATCGTAGAAGAACCGGTGGAAGCTCCGGCAGATGTAACTGTGATCCAGGTGGAAGATACCCGTTATGCCATGGCGTTTATTTCCGCAGCATGGTTCGGACATCCGGCAAAGAAACTGAAAACGATCGGAATCACGGGAACCAAGGGTAAGACAACCACCACTTACATGGTGAAGTCTATCCTTGAAAATGCAGGATATAAGGTTGGCCTGATCGGAACGATCGAAGCCATTATTGGAGAGAAACATATCCCGGCAGCCAATACAACACCGGAATCGTATATGGTTCAGAAATATTTCCATGATATGGTTGAAGCGGGCTGCGACGCGATAGTTATGGAGGTTTCTTCACAGGGACTGATGCTCCACAGAACCCAGGGATTTGTCTTTGATTTTGGAATTTTCACAAATATTGAGCCAGATCATATCGGACCGAATGAACATAAAGATTTCGATGATTATCTTCACTGTAAATCCATGCTTCTGAAACAATGTAAGGTTGGTATCGTAAACCGTGATGATGAACATTTTGAACGTATTATCGATGGCCATACCTGTGAGCTTGAGACATACGGATTTTCTGAAAAAGCGGATCTCCGTGCAGAAGATGCGAAACTGGTGGGAAGAAAAGGATATCTTGGAATTTCCTACCATGTAAAGGGACTTCTTGATTTTCCGGTGGAGATCGATATTCCTGGCAAATTCAGTATTTACAATTCCCTGACAGCCATCGCCATCTGCCGTCATTTCAAAGTATCTGAAGAGAATATCATCAAAGCGCTGAAAGTAGCCAAGGTGAAAGGTCGTATTGAGATGATCAAGGTATCCGACGAATTTACGCTGATGATCGATTATGCGCACAATGCCATGGCGCTTGAGAGCCTTCTTGGAACATTGAAGGAATATAACCCGCACAGACTGGTATGCCTGTTTGGATGTGGGGGAAACCGCTCCAAGCTCCGCCGCTATGAGATGGGTGAGGTTTCCGGCAAGATGGCAGATCTCACGATCATCACTTCTGATAATCCACGTGATGAAGATCCTCAGGCCATCATCGATGATATCAAGATCGGAATGGCGAAAACCGATGGTAAATATGTAGAGATCCCTGACCGTAAGGAGGCTATTGCCTATGCGATCCATCATGGAGAACCGGGAGATATCATTGTCCTCGCAGGAAAAGGACATGAGGATTACCAGGAGATCAAGGGTAAGAAATATCCGATGGATGAGAGAGTTCTGATCCGGGAAATCCTGGAAGAAGATCGGAAAGCGTAATCGGATGGTCTATGCAGATGTGATCATTGACATTTCTCATGAGAAAGTTGACCGGGATTTTCAGTACCGCATTCCGGAAGAACTGGAACCGGCCATAAAACCAGGCGTTGTGGTTACTGTACCGTTCGGGAAGGGAAATACACTCCGAAAGGGTTATGTGATCGGAACTTCTACAGAAGCCAAATATGATGCCTCGAAGACGAAGGAAATCCAGGGAGTGTCCACGGACAGTGAAACAACGGAATCCAGACTGATCGCACTTGCGGCATGGATGAAAGAAACGTATGGTTCTACCATGATCCAGGCACTGAAAACAGTACTTCCTGTAAAAGATAAAGTAAGAGCCAAAGAAAAAAAGCTGATCTTTTTTACCGGGGAGAAAGCGCGTGCACAGAAGCTTCTGGAAGAACTGGAAGGCAGTCGCTTTAAAGCTCGTGAAAGATTTCTGAGGGCAATTCTGGAGGCAGGAAGTTTGGATTATACCTATGCGTCAAAAGAGCTTGGAGCCAGTATTTCTGTTCTGGATTTTTTTGAAAAAAAGGGCCTTATAAAGATTGAAAGCCAGGAAATGTACCGCATTCCGAAAAACAGTGGACTGGTAAAAGAGGACGGGGAACTTTCTCTGAATCAGGAACAGCAGGAAGCCGTTGCAGAGATTTTTCAGGAATGGCAGAAACCGGAACCGAGACCTGCACTTCTTTTTGGAGTGACCGGAAGCGGAAAGACGCAGGTTTACATGAGGCTGATCCAGGAAGTACTGGAAGAGGGAAAACAGGCCATTGTGCTGATTCCGGAAATTGCACTTACCTATCAGACAGTCCGGCGTTTTTATGCCATGTTTGGAGATAAAGTTTCTGTCCTGAATTCCAGACTTTCCCAGGGAGAACGTTATGACCAGTTCAAAAGAGCGAAACGTGGCGAGGTGCAGGTGATGGTGGGACCCAGATCTGCGCTGTTCACCCCGTTTTCCAATCTGGGACTGATCGTTATCGATGAAGAACATGAACCCACCTATAAAAGTGAAAATACACCAAGGTATCATGCCAGGGAAACAGCCATTCAGAGAGCAGGCATGGAACATGCCCGTATTGTTCTGGGATCTGCAACACCGTCACTGGAGGCTTACAGTCATGCCTGTGACGGAGAATATCTTCTGGTACGATTAAACGCCCGTTATGAAGAACGGCCGCTTCCCCAGGTATCAATTGTTGATTTGCGGGAAGAATTAAAAAAAGGTAACCGTTCCGTGCTGAGTATGGAATTGAAACAGCAGATGGATCATGCACTTAAGAACAGGGAACAGGTTATGCTGTTTCTGAACCGGCGGGGTTATGCAGGTTTTGTTTCCTGCAGGGCATGTGGGCACGTGATGAAATGTCCGCACTGTGATGTGTCTTTAAGTGAACATAATGGCAACCGTCTGGTCTGTCATTACTGCGGCTATACGATTCCGCTGATGAAGCAGTGTCCGTCCTGCGGATCACCGTATATTGCCGGGTTTGGGGCCGGAACGCAGAAGATGGAAGAATTTACGAAAATTCGGTTTCCGGATGCGAGGATCCTGCGGATGGATGCGGATACAACGGCAAAAAAAGGCGGACATGAAGCGATTCTGGAGGCATTTGCAAATCGTGAGGCAGATATCCTGATCGGCACACAGATGA
>OGPV01001414.1_pt1 | contig 16218 bp, 18 predicted proteins | sample 1553001 | NCBI WGS metagenome assembly OGPV01 (sample SAMEA2580268, study PRJEB22360) | human gut metagenome | biome: human gut; feature: human-associated habitat; material: faeces | place: Denmark | collected 2008/2010
TGGACGAGGGCAAGCGGGTCGACGGCCGCGGCATCGACGAGCCTCTGGACTGGCGCAACATCCGGTCGATTGACGATATTCGCGTCTATGACCGCTCGGTGATCCAGCCCGACTACCAGAGTATGTTCTCCTACGACCCGCGTGACCCGTTCCGCACCAGAGGCTCCCGCCTCGGTATGCCCGAGTTCTACCACGTAACGAGCCGCACCGGTTCGTTCACCGTTCACGACAGCCGGTGCCTGGTGTTCCAGAACGGCATCTTGCCCGAGAACACGACCAATTCGATTTACCAACTCTGGGGCATCCCCGAGTATGTGCGAATCAACAGGGCCATCCGTGACGCGGAAGTGGCCCACGGCAGCGCAACGAAGCTGCTCGACCGCTCCGTTCAGGCGGTCTACAAGATGAAGGATCTGGCCGCAGAGCTTGCCACCGAAGAGGGCGAGGACAGAGTCCTGCGCCGTCTGCAGACGATTGACATGGCCCGCGGCCTGCTGAACAGCATCACCATTGACAGCGAAGGCGAGGACTACGACTTCAGGCAGTTCCAGTTCAGCGGTGTCTCCGACGTCATCGACTCGACCTGCAACTTCCTGTCGGCGCTGACCTCGATTCCGCAGACCATCCTTTTTGGCCGTTCACCGGCAGGCATGAACGCTACCGGCGACGCTGATCTGGAGAACTGGTACAACTATCTGGAGCGCATCCAGAAGCGCATGGTGAAGAAGAATCTGCGTTACCTGCTGTCGGTCATCTTCCAAGCTGGCGTCCGTACCGGCGAGGTCGATGAAGTGCCGAAGATCAAGGTGGAGTTCAACCCCCTGTGGTCGCTCAGCGACACGGAACAGGCAGACCTCGACCAGAAGCGGGCCCAGACGCAGTTCACCAGAGCGCAGACCGCCCAGCTATACATCGACAAGCAGGTTATCGACCCGAGCGAGGTTCGCGCCAAGCTGGCCGACAGTGAGGAGTTCGATGTCGAGAATATGCTCGACGAATACGACGACGAGGATCTGTTCCCCGACGAGCCTGCAGAGGGCGGTCAGGTTTCCGGTGACGTTGGGCAGAGCATTTTCGAGCAGGGACAGTTCGCTGACTATGCCGAGGGCACCAGCACCGAAGAGCACAAGAAAGACCCCGGCGGAGACGGTGAAGCTCCCGCCGCCGCACCTGCTGCGACCAAGCTGCCGCAGGACATGAGCGACGAGGAACGTCAACAGTCAGCCGCCAACGCCCCGCAAAATCGCGCTAAAGCCTCGGTACAGGATGTCAAGGGTGATGGGAATACATCTACCCCAGAAGATACAAAAGCCTGTGTAGGCGTTCTGGTGGTCTCTCAGGGCAAGGTTCTGAGTGGAACCAGAAAGACGGAGTTCGGCCACGGCCTGATTTGTGGCACCGGCGGTCACATCAAGGAAGGCGAGTCTCCGAAGCAGGCGGCGTTCCGTGAAGCAGAGGAAGAGTTCGGCATCAGCCCGAAAGAGCTGATCCCGCTCGGAAGAGGTCCTATGGAGCCTGACACCGGCATTCAGCCGTACATCTTCCTGTGTACTGAGTACGAAGGCGAGCCGAATTGCGTGGATGGCGAAATGGCCGACCCGCAGTTCAGAACGCTGGAGGAAATCGAGCTACTGACCCCGTCGCTGTTCCAGCCGTTTGCAGACGACGTGAAGCTCCTGAAGGCTGTTCTCCGAGGTGAACGCGACCCTTTTGAGACAGACGCCGACGACGTGGACTGGGTGACTATCAATGGCACCCACACGCCGCTGGAGGGTGGCGTAGCCATCGGCGGAGGAAAACTGCACGGGCAGAGCTTCAGCAAGGCAAAATCCAGCAAGGGCGAGCGGCGCACGGCCATCACCGGCGCCAAGTCGTTTTCGGACGCCCATGATGCGGACACGTTCTTTGGGGCGCGTCCCGACCGCAAGCTGCGGAGCGAAAATCGTGAGGAATACGACCGGCTGAGAAGCGAGTACGAGAACTCGCCTGTGAAGAGGTGGAACGACAGCCTCTCCGGTGAGGAGACCGACGCGATTATGAATTACGCCGGTTCCGATTACAGCGGCATCAACGGCCTGCTCCGCGGCGAAATGACCGAGCGCATGGTCGAGAACTGGAACGCAACAGGCAAGACCGACGTTCGGGATATGATCCAGCGCGTCGAGTCCTGTATCGACAAGTTCGAGCTGAAAGAGCCGATTACCGTGTACCGCACCTGCGAGAAGGACGTGTTTGAGTCCCTCTCCCAGAAGGTGGGGAGCACGTTCCGAGACAATGCCTTCACAAGCACGACCGTGCTGAATGAGAGTGTTGCGAGTGGCAACGTCCGCATGGAGATCAACGTTCCGGCGGGTAAAGGCGTCGGAGCCTACATCGGTTCGACCTACGGCCAGCCTGACGAACACGAGTTCCTGCTCCAGCGCGGCACGGAGTTCACCGTCCGAGGTGTCAGCAAGGTTGGCGACAGCTACACGATCAAGATGGACGTCACTGGCCGAGAGCCACAGGACTTCCAGTACGCCACCAAGGAACAGGTGATCGAGCGATGGAAACGGCTCGGCCTCTATGAAGAGGGCGACCCGCAGCTCAATGAGATTTGAGGTGAAACCGCATGAGCATATCGAAAGAACAGCTTACGGCCATGATGGGCGACAAAGGGCGCTTCAACTGGTCGAGCGGCAATCTGGTTCCTGTTCAGGAACCGGATGGAGCGGCCGGAGCTGACACGGAGAATAAGGGCAACGAGCAGAGCGAACAGTGACCGCCCTGCTTTTCTTATGCCCACAACCCATCGCCAAACCTGCGTAAATGACCGTAAAGGGGGCTTTGTCTTTGACCAACAACCAATACCAAGAGGTGGTTAAAAAGGCTGTACGCCCCAAGTTTCGGGGGAATAGCCCCCTTCCTGCGAAGACTACCCCGCAATACCCGCAATCTGCAGAGCGTGAGTACCGGCGCATCGCCGGCGCCTATATGCGGCTGCTGAACGAGGAACTGAAGAAGAAACTGCCCGCCATGATGAACGAGTACAAGCGGGAACGGCGTGGAGACTCCCGACTGGATGACAGCCGCAACCTCGACGCCCGCATCCGTCAGATGCTTCAGGAAGTGTCTGCAGCTCTGGAAAAGCGCATCGCGCAGTTCGGCCTCGACAGCAAAATCCAGCGGATTGCCAAGATGACGCAGAACACCTCGGTACGAGAGTGGAAACGCGCCGTCAAGGACACGCTGGGCATCGACATCCTGGACGACTACTACTCGGGCGAGTTGTACGAGCAGGCCATCCAGAGGTGGATCGCCGAGAACGTGGCCTACATCAAGAGCCTGCCGACCGAGACGCTCGGCAATATGCGGCAAATCATTCTGGATGGCTACTTGAACGGGCGACCGATCCGTGACATCCAGAAGGACATCCAGAGCGAGTACGGCACGTCCAAGCACCACGCCCAGCTTTTGGCCCGTGACCAGCTTGCGACGTTGAACGCACAGATCACGAAGATGCAGCAGACCGACGCCGGCTGCAAGAAATATCGGTGGTCTACGTCCCACGATTCCCGCGTCCGCCCGTGCCATGCGGCGCTGAACGGGAAGACCTTCGATTGGAACGACCCGCCTGAGATGTGGTACGACACCAAGGCTGGCCGAGTCTACACCGGCCGCAAATGCCACCCCGGCGAGGATTACTGTTGCCGCTGTGTGGCAATCCCCGTGTTCGACTACGACGGGGTGAATATCCCCATGAAATAATCAGGCGAGGAGGAGAGGACATGGAAACGAAAGAGAAGATCAAGGTCTTCATCGACTTCCAGAACGGCAAGACCGTTTGCATCTGCAAGCGCAGCCGCAAACGCTGCGGCAAGGACTGTTCGCCTGAGGTAGTCGAGAGGGACAAGTTCGCTGAATGGGAACGCACCTTCCATCGTGACCGCTTCGGAAAGAGCGAATAGGTGGTGAGTGCGATGACCAGATATAGACCCACCCGAAGCCGTGACGCTCCCGCAGGGGCACACCCGGCGCCAAATTCAGAAGAAAGGAAGGAAAAGCCGTGAAGAACGCTTGTGCAATCAGCAGTCTTGCGCGTCAGCTTGGCAAGGTGAGCGAAAAGCTCGACTCTCTTGCTATGGGAGTGCAGGATGTGGAGCAGAATGCCCCCGACCTGACCGACGTGTATCAGGGTTTGCTTCTCGACGAGATCGAGCACGTCCAGATTTTGACGCTGGAACTCACCAAAGCCGTTGTGGCTGCGGCAGAGGAAACCAACGCCGACGAGGGCGGAAGCGTCTTCGCTGCCGGCGACCTGACCGCTGAAAAGGCCGGGGACGGTGACGGAGACAACGGGCAGAGTGAGGAGAAGAAGTGATGCTCACGCTGCAGAACACTCCGAAAGGAGGTGGGCCCAATGAGTGAGGCCCCGAAATTATCTCAGGTGATCCGTCTGGACAGCCTCCCGCTGAACCAGACGTATTTCACTCCCGAAGGCTACCTGATGGACAGGCCGATCCTGACCAGCACAGGTATCTTCGAGTACACCAACCCTGACGGGAGCGTCAGGAGGGAGCTTCGGCTCCCTGAGGAAGTCTTCGCTGCTGAGAGTCTTGCCTCGTATCAGGGCAAGCCCATCATCATCACGCATGATGCGGGTCTGGTGGATAAGGACAACGTCCAGAAGCATCAGATCGGCACCATTCTGACGGAAGGGTATCGAAGCGGGGATGACGTCCGTGCGGAGATCGTTATTCACAACACCGACGAGATGCGGTATTGCGGCCTGAAGGAGCTGTCCCTCGGCTACAATCTGACGCTCGATGAAACGCCGGGTGAGTGGAACGGCCAGCACTACGACGCCATCCAGCGGGACATCCGCATCAACCACTTGGCCTTGGTCCGGGAAGCCAGAGCCGGTGAACAGGCGCGGTTAAATATTGATGGCCGTGATCCTGCAAGAACTCTCAAAGGAGGAAAAGTCATGAAGAAGAAAAATGCTCCCAAGAATGCTCGTCGCGCTGATGGCGTTCTGTCCCCGGAAGAGCTCGCCAAGGCCATCGAGGAGTACAAGGCCCGCCGTGCTCAGCGCCTCGCCGCCAAGACCGACGAGGACCCCACCGAGGGTACTGATCCCGTAGTCAGCGCCAAGCCCACCAACGCCCCCGCTGCCGCGCAGGATGACGACGATACTGTTGTCGCTCCCGCCGGCCAGGAGCCTCAGACTGTCGAGGATAAGGTGGCGGCTGTCAAGGACAACCGTGACCGCCGCGATGCTGACGGCGACCCTGAGGATCTGGAGTCCGCGAAGGGCGTCATTGCCAATCAGGACGAGGACATGGACATCCTGTTCGACATCATCGACACTCTGCTCGCGCAGAAGGAGTTCGACGAGGCTGGCTGCACCGATCCTCAGACCGACGAAGGTGATGACACCACCGACGAGAACAACGACGAGGGCGACGACGACACCGACAATCAGGACAGCGACGATGACCCCATCCCCACCGCTACGCCCGCCGACCACACCCAGGGCGAAGTCCTGAACGCCGACGGCATCGACGCCATCATCCGCCAGCGCGTGAAGATCGGCATGATCGGTAAGGCCCTGAACCTCGACGGTGTTGAGGATATGAGCATCTCCACCGCCAAGAAGGCCATCATCAAGGCTGTGCGTCCCGAGATGCGTCTGGACGGCAAGAGCGATGCGTTCGTGAACGCTGCGTTCGAGTACGCCGTCGCCGATGTCGAGTCCCGCTCCAAGAAGGACGTCGGCTACCAGAAGAAGCAGATGTTCAACCGCGACTCTCGCACCCCTGTCAGCAACGGCGTCGGTTCCGCTGATTCCGCCCGTCAGAAGATGATCGAGCGTCGCCAGAATAGAGCAAAGGAGGAAAAGTAACATGAGTGCTCAGACCAAGTACGGCTATTCCACCCCTATTGGCGCGGCTGGCGGTATCGTTGATGTCGCTCCGCACCAGATCGACACTTTCCTCAATGAAGAGGAGAACGGCGTCCTGAAGTTCGGCGCGGGCGTCGTTCAGGGCAGCAAGCCCGGTGTCAATATCGCCCTGCCCAAGAAGGCCGCTACCGCCGCCAAGTTCGAGGGCATCACCACCAACAACCGCACCACCGAGTACGATCTGGAGGGCAAGCTCGCCGTTCGTAAGGGTGCTGCCGTTGGCGTCATGCGCTACGGCAAGATTTACGGCCGCGTGGCTGAGGGCGTCGAGCCTGCCTACGGTGACAGCGTTTACCTGATTACCGAGGGCGAAGAGGCTGGCTGCTTCACCAACGAGGCTGGCACCCCTGCTTCTGGCGAAAGCCATCAGGGCGACCCCGCCACCATCGCCGTCAAGGCCCGCTTTGTCGGCGGCGTCGATACCAACGCCCAGATTGCCCCGATTGAGCTGTTCAATCAGGCTCAGGCGTAAGAAAAGGAGGAACGTGAATTATGGCTACCAAAAAGCACATGAACTATGATAGCGACGAGGCCATGACCCTGCGGGGCTCCAAGATCCCCAAGGCTATCATGGCTTCCGAGGGCGCTCGCTTCGATAGTGCCGAGGATGCTTCCGTCTTTTTCGCCCGTGAACTCGACCACGTCAAGGCTCAGTCCTACGACGTCGAGTACCCCGAACTGACGGCCCTGCACCTGTTCCCGCAGAGCTCCGAGGCCGACCCCGGCGCGGAGACCATCACCTACTACACCTACGACAAGACCGGTCTGGCGAAGATTATCGACAACTACTCCACCGACCTGCCCCGTGCGGACGTGACCGGCAAGCCCAGCTTCGCCAAGATCAAGTCCATTGGCGACAGCTACGGCTACTCCGCTCAGGAGATGCGGGCTTCTCGTCTGGCTGGCAAGTCTCTGGACGCCCGCAAGGGCGAGTCCGCTCGTTACCAGATCGACGCCCTGACCAACAAGATCGCATGGTGCGGTGACGAGGAAAGCGGCCTGATGGGCGTTCTGTCCGACGGCCAGAATATTCCTCTCTACACCATCGGCGCCAATGCCAGCGGCAAGACCAAGTGGGCCGACAAGTCCGCCGACGAGATCCTCGCCGACGTGAACGGCATGGCGAAGCAGGTTGCGAAGATCACCAAGAACGTCGAGCGCCCCGATACCCTGTGTGTCCCCGCTGACGTGTTCATGGACATCTCCACCCGCCGCATTCCCGACACCAGCACTACGGTTCTGGCGTTCATTCAGGAGCACGCTCCGTACATCAAGAACGTCGTGTCTACCGCTGAGCTGGATGCCGACTCTCCCGAGACCAACCCCTACGCGACCAGCGGCAACCCCCAGGGCGTGGCGTTCCTGTTCAAGAACGACCCTCGCAAGCTGACTCTGGAGAACCCGATGCCGTTCTACCAGTACCCCCTGCAGGTCGAGAAGCTGGAAACCATCATTCTCTGCGAGGCCCGCACCGCTGGCGTCATCGTCTACTACCCGCTGTCCGCTCTGATTGCGGTCGGCGTGTCCTAAGAGGGGAAATTTTTTATGGGGAGGTTGCCAAGTGGCAATCTCCCCATAACATTCGCGTCAATCGAGAATAACGTCAGGCCGTCGAGGAGCCAACCTGCGGCGGCCCACGAATAACAGGAGGTTCATCATGAAGATCAGAAATAAGGGCTCCAAGATTATCAACATCGGCACGACGATCCTCATGCCCGATGCGTCTATGGACATCAACGAGGCCGCCCTCAAGCTGCCCGCCATTCAGGCGTTCATCGCCAAGGGGCTGCTGGAGACCGACGAGAGCGAGGCCGCCTTCCAGAAGGCTGTCGAAGAGGCTGCTGCGAGAAAGCTGGAAGAGGATGCCAAGGTGAAGGCCGAGGCAGAAGTCAAGGCAAAGGCCGAAGCTGACGCGAAGGCCAAGGCTGAAGCGGAAGCCGCGCAGAAGGCCGCCGAGGAAGAAGCCAAAGCGCAGGCGGAAGCTGCTGCCAAGAAGGCTGCAGAGGATAAGGCCAAGGCCGACGCCGCCAAGAAGGCCGCTGCAAAGGCTGCCGACGAGAACAAGTAAGGAGTGAGCGCCATGAAGGCCATCCAGTACATCCGACTGATCGGGAAAGAGTTCATCTCCCTGACCGACGCGGAGCTTCACCTTTGGGTGGAGATGGTTCGCCCTATGGTGAGCCGCAAGCAGTTCGGGAAGCTGTATGAACAGGCGATTGCCTATCTCGTCTGCCACAAGCTGAAGATGGCCGGGTATGGCGAGAATCCGCTCGGAGATATGGGCGCTATCGGCATCGGTTTCGCTGTTGGAAGCGTGTCCGAGGGCGGGAGCAGCATCAGCTTCGGGGCGAATCAGAGTTCCAACCTCGCAACGGATGCCGAACTCGGTTTGACCGCTTACGGCGTTCAATTTCTCCAACTCCGACGGATGGTTATTGTCCCAATCCATTGCAGCGGTGAGCTTGACAGCTCTGGCGGCAAAGGGAAGAACAATCCGTGTATCGTGCCTGTCGCCTCTGACGCCGTCCTCGGCGGCATCAAGGTACGCCTCGGCTCTGGCTTGAAGCTGGAACCGGACGGGACGCTCTCTGTTGACAGGGAGGAACCGTAATGGCGTTGAGCATTTCAGACCTGACGCCTGAGGGCAGAAGGTATTTCGAGCAACTGCAGAAGCTCTCCCGGCTTGAAGTGCAGGTCGGGTTCCAAGAGGGCCAGACCTACGAAGACGGCACATCCATTGCGGACGTGGCCGCGTACAACGAACTCGGCACCTCTGACAGCCCAGCCAGACCGTTCATGCGACAGAGCTTCGAGAACCACGAGCCCGAACTGAAAGCGGCCTGTGAGCAGGTCAACAAGACGCTGGCCGAGGGCGGCACGACCGAAAAGGCTCTCAAGGATTTGGGCGTCTTCTGCAAGGGCCTTGTGCAGCAGGAGATCGTCGATGGCGGTTTCGTGGCGAATAAGCCATCCACCATCAAGAAGAAAAAGTCCGAGCAGCCGTTGATAGACACCGGCCACATGAGGCAGTCGGTTGACTTCGTCATCAAGGAACGAGGTGATTGACCGTGAACATTACGCTGTTCAACAAGAAATACTGGGTACGCCGGTTCAAAGAGCCGCAGAACATTCGCGGTTACATCACCGCAGACCACGAGGACTTTGTTGCCAGTCTGCATATCCACCCGATGGGTTCGGATGCGATGCTTGCGCTGCCTGAGGGCGAACGCAAGATGAAGCATCTGGAAGGCCACGGAACCGATGTGCTGATACCGGCCAGCGAAGCTACCGGCATCAAGGGCGACCTGTTGTACTACATGGGCGACTGGTACGAGTGTACCGCCGCCCAGCCGTGGGATCATACGGTGCTGTCGCACTTGAACTATCAGTTCTGCCTCGTGCCGACAGACGGCGCACGGGCTTCGGACATCGAAGACCCGCCGCAGGATGACCCAGCAACAGCGGGGAAGACCCAGCAGGAGATCCCACCCATTACGAATTTCCCTGTTGCGTCCGCAGACACCGTCGGCGTGGTGCGCATCAAGGACGATTCCGGGCTGGTGATTGACGAGGAGGGCTTCTTGTCGCTCGCAAAGCCGACCGACGGAGGTGATACGCCATGAGAGTAGGGCAGGCCAAGGAGCTGTTCCGCGCTCTGACCCAGCAGTATTTCGGCGGCGCCAACGTCGTATTCGCCAATCAGAGCCGCACGGCCAAGCAAAAAGAGCCGCTTGTGGTGCTGACCCCCGGCAACGTCCACCGCCCGCAGGCTCCGAACTACACGTTCGTAGATGGCGAGGTCGTCGGGCATTACCTCTCTCGCTTCTCGATCACGGTGGATCTGTTCACGAACGGTTCGCCGGTCGTCGATGAAGTATCAGGGAAGGTCGTGGCATACGAGGATAACGCGGTGGACGATATGCTGTCCTTTGCCGACTTCCTCAATTCCGAGCATACCGTCCAATGGAGCCATCAGAACGATGTGAGCATCCTGATTGACGGCGATGTGCTGAACCTGACAGGTGTTGTGAACGATACGAGCTACGAGTTCCGTTCGCGCCTGACGGTTCAGTTTTATTTTACCCAAAAGGCAGTGGGAGCTTCCACGGCGCTGCTGGAAAGCAGCCTGCAGTACCCCACAGGCGAGAAAGACCCGGAAACGCAGGAGCCGACCTACACGCCTACCGAGCCGCCTGAGACTGATAGCAAGTCCGGGCCTTGGGGCGACGAGGAGGAGCCTATCGTCGTTCCGACCTTCGAGCCGTCCGCCAGCGGTGGCGGAACCGAAGAGCTGGCAAAGGAAGAAACCGGCTACTTCACCGAAGTTGAGATAAAGGAGGAAACAGGCAATGAGTAAGAACTACGACATGATTGCCACGGTAGACATCGACATCGCAACCCCGATTGTGGATGATACCAGCTTCGACAATCTGCTGATTATGGGTCCTGCACCGAAGGCTGGCGCCAAGTCCACGGCCCGCGTTGGGGTTTACTCTGACATCAGCGAAGTGGAAAACGCCGGCTTCGTCACAAGCGGCGCGGATGCCGACCCCGTCGGCCTTGCTGCAAGCGTGGCCTTCGCTCAGAGTCCTCGCCCGACGGCGGTGTATATCGCTGTTCAGCAGCTCTCCGAAGGCGCTGTTGTGGCCGGCCAGACCATCAAGGACACCAATGCTGCGGTCGCGCAGTATGCGGGCAAGAAAGAGGGCCTTACCGGCTGCGCCATCTCCTTCAAGGAGTCTGCCCGCAAGCTGAGCATGGTTCTGGACGGCCCGATCACCGGCGTCAAGAACACCGGCCTTTTCGATATGCTGGCGGCGCTGATCGCCGACGGCTATACCGCAACCATCGAGGACGCCGCCATCACCGACGGTGCCAGCTTCAAGGCTTGCCCTGTGTGGAACCGCCTGAAGAAGCTGGACAAGGGCGGGGAGGAGCAGTTCACCGTCGCGGTGAATAAGACCGGGGGTACTGCGGTGCTCTACACCGTGGCTATTTCGTACCCCGACCCCGACGCACCTGCCACGCAGGCCGCCGAGGACAATGAGCCTGCCAACACCCCGGACACCGAACTGGAGACCCCGGCGACCACCATCGCCCGCGCTCTGGCTACCTCCGGTTGGTACGTGCTCTGCACCGCAGGCGTTGACCCCGCCAAGTACGAGGAGATCGCCGCGTACATGGAAACGCAGGAGAAGCTCTTCTGCTACACGGAGCTGGACTGCTTCGCAGCCCCCGGCACCGTCCGTGAGGACGGCGAGGATCTGGTGCAGCCGTCCGTCGGCAACGTCTACTTCCGTACTCTGGGTGTCTATGGCCGTGAGACTACGGATCAGGCCGACGAGGACATCCCGCCCGCGAATCGCTACATCAACGTGGCGTTCGTTGCGAAATGGCTGAACTACGAGGCTGGTAGCGAGACGACTGCCTTCAAGCAGCTGGCCTCTGTGTACCCGTCCAAGCTGACCAGCACGGAGATGAAGGCTCTGGCCGACAAGAGCCTGAACTACTTCATCACGGTCGGAAGCAAGAACCTGAGCATGAACGGCAAGGTCATCGGCAACGAGTGGGCGGACATCATCCGGTTCCGCGACTGGTTGAAGAACGATATGCAGCTTCGTGTTGTCAATCTGTTCGTCACCCGCCCGAAGGTGCCGTACACCGATGCAGGTATCTCTCTGGTGCAGAACCAGATGATTGCCTCGCTGAAGTCCGGTCAGGACGCCGGCGGCATCGCCGAGAGCGAGTTCGACGAGGACGGCACCGAGATCCCCGGCTACGTCACGTCCGTTCCTCTGGCGGCCAGCCTGTCCGCGTCCGAGAAGGCATCCCGCAAACTGACGAAGTGCAAGTTCAAGGCCAGACTGGCCGGCGCGATCCACTTCGCCGAGCTCAAGGGCAGCCTGACCTACGAACTGTAAGGAAGGAGGAACTGAGAGATGGGTAAGATCAAGACCTACAACCCGAAGGAAGTCACGATTGCGCTCGGCAACCACATTGTTGTCGGCTACGCCGACGACAGCTTTATCACCATTGACCCGAACGGCGATGGCGTCACCAAGAAGGTCGGTTGCGACGGCGAGATCGTCCGCAGCATCAGCCCCGATGATACCTACATCGTGAAGCTGACCGTGCTGCAGACCTCCGAGACGAACAGCTTCCTGCAGAACCGCTTCAAGCAGGATCGCCAGACCGGCGACGGTATGTTCCCGATCCTGATTAAAGACCTGAAGGGCGGTATGGTGTTCAGTTCCGACGCGGCATGGCCCGCCAAGCCCGCATCCCGCGGCTTCGGCAAAGAGTCCAACAACCGCGAGTGGGAACTGCACACCGGCTCTGGCGAGTTGACCGAGTAAGCAACGCAAAGAGGCCGTCCGTCAAGGGCGGCCTCTACCGTACATAACGAGGGGGTTATGAACTATGAGAAGAATGCAGACGATTGAGAAGGTCATCGGGGAGAACACGTTCTATATCCGCCCGTTCGGTGCCTTTGCGGCGGCGAACATCAGCGGTGAACTGGCCGCCTTGCTGTCCCCGATTCTGGCGGGCATCGCCCCGCTGTTTGGTGGCCTCGACACGGGAGACAACGGCTCTGACGCTGAAGCGAACCCGCTGGACATGGACATCGAGGAGGCAATGCCTGCCATCAGCAGCGCACTCTCTACGATTTCTGGCGACAAGGTCGAGCGCATGATGCGCCGCCTGCTGATTGACCAGCAGAATATCAGCGTTCAGGGCGAGGACACCGACGGTGACACCGTCATTCTCGACAAGGATCTGGCTGACGAGGTGTTCTGCGGCGAACTGCAGGATATGTTCATCCTGTGCTACGAAGTTATCAAGCTGAACTTCAAGGGTTTTTTCAAGAGAGTCGGAATCCGATCTGGCAGCCTTATCGACAAGCTGCGGAAGGGGACTCCGACATCCGAAAATGGGGAGACTTCGACTTCGGACGCTTCAGCGAGCTTGAGCTGAGAATGTACTCGCTTATCAAAGCGGGTATTGCCACGAAGTCCGAGTTGGACGAAGCCTACACACTCGACGAAGCTCTGAAGCTGTACGCGCTGTATAGCATGGACAGGGACATCGAGCGGTTCCAAGCTGAGGAGATGCAGGCCGAAATGGGCAGATAAAAAGCCCGCTCCGCGTGGGAGCGAGCTTTTCCATTTGCACCTCAGTACATGATGCGGACGAGGGCTTTGTAGTTGTCAGCGTCAAGAGAACACAAAGCCTTAGTCCCGTCTTTGAAGATGATCGAGACAGTGTAATCGCTGTTCTTTTTGGCGAAGTTAGCTCCAGCGATGGCGCCAATTCCGCCAAAGAGTGCTGCGCCAACAGCACCGCGGGCCACGCCGCTGCCTATGCTGGAATTACCCTCCTGCATGACCAGCTCGTAGTGGTCTACGGTAGTCTTGTTGATGAAGGTCTTCTTCGCACCGAAGAATTTGTTCTCGGTAATGAGAAGCCCTTTTTTGTCGCCCTTGAACGAAATCAGGCCGCTGTAATCACCGGCGAGAACCGTGTTTGCCATGATTGTGTGCTCCTCTCTGAAATATAGCCTTACGGCTTATGAGTAATATCCCATCAGCTTTAAGCGGCACGGTCAACACGGAGCGGTCAAATCTGCTATGAAAGGAGGGCGATTGTTCGTGACGATTGCGAAGTTTATCAACGAGGTTGGCTTCAAGGTACGCGAAGGCGACGTGAAAAAGGTCAACGGAACGATTTCCAACATCAAGAACACAGCGGCGAAGTTGCTCGGCGCAATCGGTATCGGGTTCAGCTTGACGCAAATCAATGCCCTCGTGGAAGAGTTTGGGCGAGTCAATGAACAGGTAAAGAACTCCACCGCCGCGCTCGGAGACCAAGCTGAGATTCAGAAGAAAATCATGGAGTCTGCTCGGCAAACGCGAAGCAGCTACGCGGAAACTGCCGGAGTGATTTCCGACCTCGTGCATGAGAGCCCGGAGCTATTTGGTAACATCGACGAGGCGGTCAAATTCAATAATGCAGCAACAATGCTGTTTAAGTCTGCTGGTAAGACGAATGAAGATATTGCCGGCCTTATGGAGGCAATCAACAAATCCTTTGCCAAGGGTTATGTTGACAGCGAAACAATCAGCCAGCTTTTGGAGCGTTCGCCCGAAGCAGTAGAATTGCTTAACAAAAAGCTCGGTACGACCTCCGACAAGCTGGAAGAGATGGCGTCGTCCAGAACAATGACGGTCGCAGATCTAAAGGCGGCGTTCGTGGACAACGCCAGCATTATTGAGCAAAAGTTTGGGGGCGTTCAATACAGAATTACAGACGCCTTGACTGTCATCCGAAGCGAATGGGGACTCTGGCTGACGCAGATGGACAGTACGCTCGGAGTGACGAACACTATCGCAAATGCGATGGTGAAGTTCTCCGACACGGCGATGCGCGTCATGAACCGCGTCCGAAACGCCGTGCAATGGCTGAGCGACAAACTGGGTGGCAGCGAGAAGCTACTGAAGCTCCTGACTATCACGGTTGGAGCGTTCCTCATAGCGAGCAAGGCGGACAAGGTGATTGGCTTCTTGAAGAACGCCGGCTCTCTCCTTGGCAAGCTCAAAACCGGCCTCGGTGCCATCAACCTCAAGGTCGTCGCCATCGCGGCGGCCATCATCATTCTGGCACTGCTGATCGAGGACTTCGTGAACTTCATGCAGGGCAATGACTCTCTGCTCGGTTCGATGCTCGAAAAGGCAGGTATTGACGCCGACAAGGTGAGGGAGACCATTCAAAACGCATTCCAGAAGGTCAAGGATTTCCTCATTACCACGTGGGGAGTCATCAAGACAGTGCTCGCGACGGTATGGAATGTTCTCAAGACGGTGGCTACGTCTGTCTTTGGCGGACTCCAACGGTTCTGGGAGAAGCATGGCGAACAGATCATGACCGCCCTCGCAAACATCTGGACCGGCATCAAAGACCGCCTGATCTTGGTGTGGAACATCATCAAGACTGTGGCGATGGTCGTTTTTGGAGCACTCAAGAAGTTCTGGGACACATGGGGAGAGTCGATCTTGACTGCGTTTGAGGCAGTCTGGAACGTCATCAAGGCTGTGTTCGGCACTGCCTTTGATGTGCTGGCCGACTTGTTCGCCGCATTCTCCGCACTGTTTGCCGGAGACTGGGAGGGCTTCTGGGAGAACATCAAGCAGTATTTTGCAGACCTCTGGAACGGCATCCTGAACATTCTCGGCACCATCCTAACCGGCATTTGGAACGTCGTCAGCAGCGTGTGGTCGAAGATCTGGGAGATCGTTTCCAACATCGTGACCGGCATCTGGGAGTCTGTGACAACCGCGTTCACGAATATGTGGAACGGCATCACGACGACCGTAGGCAACATCAAGCAGTCCATCGTGGACGGCTTCACCGCCGCAATCGACTGGATCAAGAGTCTGCCTGCTCAGGCCCTGCAGTGGGGTGCTGACATCATCAACAACATTGTCGAGGGCATCAAGGGCGCGGTCGGTAAGGTCGGAGAGGCAGTCTCCGGCGTCGCCAGCAAGATCAAGGGCTTCCTCGGTTTCTCCGAACCGGATGAAGGCCCTTTGAGTGACTTCCACACCTATATGCCCGACATGATCGACCTGATGACCAAGGGCATCAGCGCGGGCAAGGCCAAGGTACGCGATGCGCTCGGCGCTCTGACGGGCGATATGTCCATCATGGCGCAGGCCAACGTAGCCAGCCCCACCACGGCGCGGACGGCTATGGGCAGCAACAGCGTCAGCAAGAGCGTCGTGCAGAACGTGAACATCAACAACAAGTTCGAGGGCGACCGTGCCGGCCAGCAGAAGTCCGCAGCGGCGATGGATAAGGCCGCAGGCGACTCTACGGGCGAGATGGCCCGCGCCCTCGCGTATGCAAGGTAGGTGACGTAGATGGCAAGAGCAAAAAGACCTGTCACCATTGCAGGCATCGAGTTCGACGCGCTTATCAGCGAGGAGCATGGCTACGAGGCTACCGTTCCTGAGTATGCCGTTGAGAGCGGCTTCTCAGTCAGCGACGCGATCATCCACGGCGCCGAAACGCTGAACATGGTTCTCTACGTCACCGATACTCCGGTCACATGGAGAAGCCACAGCGGGCGCGGCCGTGTTGAGCAGGTCACGAAGCGGCTGATATTCATTCAGATATTTTGTTCCCGGCATTCCTCCCGGAAGTACCAGCATATCCGCATCCGTGAAATCTGTTTCTGCAAATGTAAGGTCCGTCAGCATGGTGATTCCATGTGAGGT
>OGPV01001427.1_pt1 | contig 16138 bp, 11 predicted proteins | sample 1553001 | NCBI WGS metagenome assembly OGPV01 (sample SAMEA2580268, study PRJEB22360) | human gut metagenome | biome: human gut; feature: human-associated habitat; material: faeces | place: Denmark | collected 2008/2010
AAGATTTCCGCTTAGGCGGACTTCATTTGGACAACAGGGTATTGTTGCAGTGGAGTACGAATCAAGAAGTTGCACCCGTTCCGCTTTTGAGCGCGTTCCTTTCGTATTATTACGAGTTCTGGGTCGTGCGCAACGTATTACGCCTTCAGATCGGTTTGGACGGACGCTATAACACGCGTTATTATGCGCCCAGTTACAACCCTGCGCTGTCGGCCTATTACAACCAACGGGACGTCGAAGTAGGCAATTACCCCTACATGGACGCCTTCGTCATGGGAAAGTGGAAGAGAATGCGGATATTCCTCAAATATCAGCATGTGAACAAGGGACTGTTCGGAAACGGGGAGTATTTCTCCGCGGCGGGTTACCCGCTCAATCCGGGCATGTTTAAAATCGGTATCTCATGGGGTTTCTATGATTAGCGTATTGTTCTGCGCGGTATGAACTGCCCGCAAAACAACATTTTATGTTAAAAAAGACAGTTTTAACTTTTGCGTTCTTAACAATCCTGACGACTTTTTACGGCTTTAACGCCCAGTTCAGCACACCCGTGACGGACGACATGCTGCTGAACGACGATGCGGCCGATTTCGGCAATTCGCTGCTCGGTGAGGGCGACTATGTGATCTCGGCTTATGACAATGTCATTCGCAACATCAGCGAAAAAGAGGGCCACGACTGGCGCCTGATGAGCGCCATCGCCTACCATGAATCGCGGTTCACGCCCGACATCACCTCGCGCAGCGGGGCCCGCGGGCTGATGCAGATCATGCCCTCGGTGGCACGCCAGTTCGACGTCCCGACCGAGCAGGTCTCCAATCCCGAGACCAACATATGGTTGGCCAACAAGCTGATGTCGAAGATTATGAACACGCTCCGTTTCCCCGAGGGGACTCCCGAGAAGGATCGGATGAGCATCATCCTGGCCTCGTACAACAGCGGGATCGGCCATGTGAACGATGCGAGGCGCCTGGCACGGCTCAACGGCGAGGATCCCAATTCGTGGGAGGTCGTGGCCCGCTACCTGCAACTCAAGGCGCAGCCCGAGTATTACGAGAGCGAGGCGGTCAAGTGCGGACGTTCCCCCGGCAGCCGGCAGACGCTGGCCTACGTGAACGACGTGATAGGACGCTATGACAAATACTGCCGGATTGCTCGGAGATAACTCCGGCAGGAATTGAAAAGTCTGAATCTACAGCAAAAAGGCTGAACCCAGGGGTTCAGCCTTTTCTCTTTATATCTTCTGAGTTGCCGGCGGACTTGTCCGGCGCCGGGTCAATAGACCCACTGGAAATCGTCGACGTACATTACATTCGTCGTGCAGCCCACCATGTAATCGCCGTAGGCACTCGTGGAGCAGGAGATGATGATGCTGTACTTGCCGGTGGGGCGTCCCGCAGCCGGGTCGTAGAAGTTGAGCGGCAGGGTGGCCTCTACCATTTGCTCGCCTTCGGTCGACTTGTCGACGAACAGCGACCCGTAGGCGATGAGTTTCCCTTCTGCGGTCTGGGTGGTTTCCGCCGGATCCCAAATGCCCGTGGGGTCTTTGGTGCCCGAAGCGACCCGGTGCCGGGCGTTCCAGTCGATGATGGCGACGAAAATGCGGGCTTTGTCCGGGTCGCCTATGCCGACCGGGGCCCCGGAATGTTTGCTTGCGTCGATCGTGCCCAGTGTCGCGTGGTATTTCACCTTCATGCCCGAAGGGCGCGCCGTCCAGTTGTAGGGCTGTCCGAATTCTACTACGCCCGTCCACAGGCCGTCTTTGTAGAAGATGCCGGACATCAGGTTGCCGGCTGCGATGTTGACGAGGGGAGGGGCTGCCGCGGCCAGTTTCGCGCAATAGCTGCCGCCCATTCCGTTGAAAGTCCCCTGCCTACAGAGCTTATCCGCAAATGTGTTGTTACCGCTGGCCCAGAACTCCGCATTCGTATTTTCGCTCGTGAAGCACGACAAGCCCGGGTTTTCCATGTTCCCGTCGGGAATCGTGTCGCCCGCGGGTGCCGTGTATTCGGCGGTTTCGGTCTGCTGCCCGCCGACGAGAAGCCGGAATTCATACGTTTGCCCGGCGTAGACGCCCTTGGTCGTGACGAGGCGTTTTACGGGGATGCCCGCATCGTTGGTGAGGCTTGTCCATTCGGGTGCGATCGAGCTCGTAAAGATGCCGCTTTCGTCCTGTGCGCCCTTCTGCGTCGTCTGCCAGTCGGCGGTACCCTTCAGCCGGTACTGGATTTCGGCGGTGGCGTAATCTTCGGGCGTAACCATCGTGGTTACGACGGCCGTGTTGTTCCAGAGGTCGATCTCGCGGACACCGATCTTCACGTTGGTGGGCTGGACATGGAGCATCCACCGCTCCGTGCGGCCGTGGCAGGTGACGTCGACCAGACGAACCGTTTCGAAGCCCGTGGCGGAAAGTTCCTCGGCCGTGGGCGAGTAGGCGGTGATGTCGGCAGGCCCCAGCTTGAGGCTGGTGACCGTGACGGCCTTCAGGTCGGTGCCTTCGGCGACATAGGCCGTGGCCGTACGCGCCTGCGTGTCGATCAGTGTCGATCCGATCTGCCCGGCGACGGTGAACGACCGGGCTATGGGCTGCTCGGCCACGATCGTCCACTCGTAGTCCTGGTAGAGCGAGAGCGTGACATAGAGCGGCGCCCGCAGGTCGAACTCCCCGCTCAGCGGCTGCGAAGTCCTGATCTGGCTGATGAATTTCTCTTTGTCGGTCATCATCGGGTTGGATGTGGCGACGTCGAATTCCGCCTTGTCGATGGTGACCTTGCGGATATCTGTCTTCTCGTCCAGCGTGAGCGTCACGGTACGGTTCACGAGGCTGATGCCGGCTACCGTGAACCCCTCGCCCTCGATGCTGCGGATGTTGAGCTCGATGGTGGGGTACGGTATGTCGTTCTCGATGCACGACGCTGCCAGCAGGAGTGCCGCCGCCGAAAAGAGTATGCGTAGGTATTTCATAGTTTACTGCTTTTTCTTGTCCCACAAATGTATCGTCATACCGAAGTTGATGGCCGCGATATTGAGCCGGAAACGCATGTTCGAAGCCTTGCGCGAACCGATCTTGTTGCCGTCGGCATCCTTCTGGGTGATGCTCGTATACTGTATGCCGCCCAGCCCGAACGAAATCGTCGCACAGACGTTGGGGAAGATGTATACGGCTGCTCCCGGGTTGAACGCCAACTTTACCTGCGTTTTGTCGTTGTAGGTGCGGTTGGGTGCGCCTCCTTCGTTATGATCCGGGTCGTATGCGAAGCTCGAATGTCCCGTCGAGAGCGCCAGCTCGAACTCGGCGAAGAGCCCGAAGCGTCCTTTGGGGTCGAGCCCCGCATAAGAACGGTGGAAAATGCCGAATGAGTATTCGTCGCTCGAAAGATCGACGTAGGGGAGCTGCCCCGAGAGGTCGTTGCCCTCGCCCGCATCGAAATAGGTGTTGTCGAGCGTGCCGCCCATGTGGCTGTATCCGAAACGGATGCCGATACAGTTGTTATCGCGGTAGAAATAACCGACGAAGGGTTTTACCGTTGCGATCGTGGCATCCGCATCGATGTTGTCGAAGATGAGCATGAGGTCGGTGTCGTCGCTCGAAACCGTACCGTAGGAGGCCGTAAGACCCATCATCACTTCTCCCTTGTAGGCGAATTTGAGTTTGTTGATCTCGCGGTCGATGCGGCGGCGCGTGGGCAGGAAACGCTCCACCTGGGGGCGCTTGTGCTTTTCGGCCGGCATGGCTGCGGGCATCGTCGCCGGGGAGCCCGCCAGGGCACCGAGGGTACCCGCTGCGGCTGCGGTGTCCGTTTCTGCGGCGAGTCCCGAAGTTGTTTCCGCCGTGGCTTCGGTGCCCGTTCCGGGGGTGTCCGAAGTTTCCGGGGGCACGGTGTCCTCGTTGCCGGAGGGGGTTTCTTCGACTGCGGCCGTAGCGGCCCGCTGCACCGCGGGGAGGGCTTGTCCCGTCTCCGCTGCGGCGCCGAGCGTGATGAATACCGATAAAATGGAAAGTATGATTCGTTTCATGTGCGTGCCGTGTTTAGAGATAGAATGCCATGCCGAGCCCTATCGAGAAGATATTGACTTTGAAGTTCATCATGCTGGCGTCGCGCTTGCCGACCGTCACCTGGTTGTGTACCTGTTTGGTGTGGCTGTAACTGATGCCCATCACGCCGACGTTGACCTCGACGGCCATGTTGTTCGTGGCGAAGGCGATGATACCCGGCGAGATACCCAGCGAGAAGGTATAGCCCGTCTGGTAGGTGCCCTTCACCGGGGAGTCCTTGGCAAAGCGTGCCTGTGTGCCGCCGCCCGAGAGCTGCATCTCGTTGAAGAGCGCGAAACGCTTGTTGCGGCCCAGCGGGATGTACTGGCGCCAGATCATGGCCACCGAATAGCTCTGTTGCAGCGAATAGCAGTCGTTCAGCTCGAAGTTCAGGTCGGAATCCTCGCCGCCCAAGTTGAGGTCGGCCTTGTCCAGCTTGAGCAGCGAGCGCGAATAGATGAAACGGCCTCCGAGCGCCATGTTGTCGCGGAAGGCATAGGCGATCATCGGGCTGACCTTGAACGTGTAGCCCTTCGATTCGATGCCCTCGACGACCAGGAACCTGTACGTATCGTTCGAGTGGGTCGAGTAGGAGGCCGTTCCTCCGAAGATCCATTGCCCGCGCGGGACGAAGAGGTTGTGTTTGTCTGTAAGGCCGCGCTGGCGCCGCATTTCGTTGACGGTCTGAGGATGCTCCTCGTGCAGCATACAGCTCGTGCTGTCGGCCTGCGGGGCGAGGGACGCCGCGGCGTCCGTCTGTTGTGCACGGCTCTCCGGCGCCGTGCCTGCCAGAAGCAGGAGTGCCAGGAGCGTACTGGTGGTTATCTTGCGCATTGTCGTGCGTTTGCGTTTAATCGTTAATATACCCATTCGAAATCGTCGACGTACATCACGTTGGTGGTGCAGGCATCCATGTAATCCCCGTATGCACTGGTGGAACAGGATACGACGATATTGTACTTCCCATCGGGAGCGGCGGCCGTGTCCTGGTAATAGTTTATCGGCAATATAACTTCTACCATTTCATCGCCCTGGGTCGTTTCTTCGATGAATTTGGAGGCATACCCGATGATGGGGCCGTTGGCCGCTTCGGTTTGTGTCTCCGGATCCCAGGTGCCCGTCGGGGCTTTTGTCCCGGCAAATACTTTCTGTTGGGCCGTCCAGTCCACGATGCAGACGAATATCCGGGCCTTGTCCATTTCGCCGACGGGAATTTTCCCGCCATGGAGATTGTAGTTGACTTCCCCGATCGTAGCGTGGTATTTGAACCTGACGGCTCTCGGGCGGGCGTTGTAAGCGAACTTTTTGCCGAAAGAGACGTTGCCGCCCATCCCGCCGAGAACCTGGATGGCGAAGTCTCCCGTGAATAGGTTGCCCGGTGCGGGAACCTTGGCCAGCGTATTATATGTCGCGGACAATTTGGCACAGTATGTCCCGACGCGTCCCGGCATGGCCTCGTCACGGGTACAGAGTTCCTTGGCGAACGGGTTGTAGCCGCTGCCCCAGAAGGTATAGTTGGTGCCGGAGCCCGGGAATTGCTGGGCGCTTCTCCACGATTCCAGGCTTCCGTCGGTCATGGGAGCGCCCTCGTCGGCCGTGAACCGGCCGCTGAGTTCCTTCGAGCCGACCGTCGCTTTGTAGTCGTACGTATTGCCTGCCGATATGCCGGTGCCCTTTTTGAGACGCGAATAGGGCAGTACCGTGGCCGGAGTGCTCCAGTCCGCCGTGGTTTTCTCTTCCCACTGGGGCGCATAGGTCGCCGTGATGAAATCGTTGCCCTGCGATGTCCCTGCCACTCGCCGCCGCTGCTGCGCAGGCCGAATTGCACGGTGGTGCCGGGCGTGAAAGAAACCACGCGCAGCGTGACCGTATTGGCCCACAGGTCGTAGTCGTCCGCCGTTACGGGAACCAGCCCCTCCAGGCGGTAGGTCGTAGCGACCTCCGAGGAACCGCCGTTGGCGTCCTCGATGCGGAGCGTCACTTTCTGGTCGCCGGCCTGGCACGAAGCGAAGAACGCATCGGAGAGCGTCAGCCGGACGTTGTATTTGTCGACCGGTTCGAGGGAGATGCCCTCGGTCGTGCCGTTGAGCGCGTCGTAGCTCTTGTCGCCTACCGAAACCGTGAACCGGGTCAGTTCCGAGAAGGCCAGGATCCGGTATTTCTTCTCCCCGGAAACGTATTTCTGGATTTCGGCGATGTCGAACCCTTCGCTGATGACGGCCGGATCGGGGCTGAAGATGATTTCGTCGTCCTTGTCGTCGGTACCGGGGTCGACGCTGATCAGCACACAGTCGATATAACCGGGCAGATCGGGCGAATATTTGAACGTGAGGGTATACTTGCCGCCGGCTTTGACATTGGGGATGTAATCTTCCATTTCCACGTTCTTACCCTCGACATGCGTTCCGCGGAAGAGCCAGGCCAACGACGTCATGCCTGCGGGCAGGGTGTAATAACCCGTCCCTTCGGCCGTGAACCTGAGCGCCGGGACGCTGCCCGCTTCGGCGGCTTGCTCGTCGACCTTTTCCCCGCCGGCGATCCATACGGAATAGCCGGGGGCGAGGTTCTGGAGGATCGAATCGTCGAATTTCACCTCTACGACGGTGTTCACGATTTGGCAGACGACCGCAACGTTTGTGGTTTCGCCGGGTTTGACGGTGAACGTCTCCTCGCCCTTGTATAACCGTTTCGTGAAATCGGCGGGGGCTTCCTCTCCGGCTTCGACCGCTACGCGGTAGGTGCCGGCCAACAGTTCCAACCGTTCAGGGAGCGCTTCTTTCGAGGTGTATTTGCGCAGCAGGCCGCCCTCGTCGTTGTAGATGTAGACGGTCTGGTGCTGCAACGGGTCGTATTCGCCGGTGTCGGCTGTCTGCCGGGTCGAGACCGTCATCGCCATGACGCCCGTGCGATTGTCGCTGCCCGCGGCGGAGTCGTCTTTCGAGCAGGCCGCGCCGAGGAGCACCGCGAGCAGTACGGCAAAATATGAGATATATCGTTTCATTATCGGTCGGCTTTAGTGGACGATGAGTTTGACAGTCTTGTGTGTCAGTACATTATCGTTGTCCGTCACGTCGAGGACGAAATTATGCTCGCCCGGGATTTCCAGCAGTATCTCGACGAATTTGGTGATCGAGAAGGTCACCGACGTTCGGTTCTTTACCTGCTCGTTGATCGGGAACCCGAATTCGCCGTGCAGGACTTCGACCAGTTCGTCGGGGATGTCGCAGATGTCGAATTTCTCCGGCAGGTTGATCACCGGCAGCAGCGGCCTCAGCGTTTCGGAGTCGATCGTCACGAAGAACGACTTGATGCCTTTGTCGGCCTCGATGTCGATGTCGATCACCATGTCCTTCTGCACTTCGTATTGCTGGTCGATGTCGTAGCCGCGCCACGTGATCCGGGGGCCCGTCTGCCCCGAGCTTTTATCGACTACGAGCGTCAGTACGGCTTCGGACGAGACGCCTTTTGCATCGGTCATCGTGAAGGCGAAGGTGTGCGTACCGTCGAATTCATAGAGCGCCCTGATCTGCCCTGCGATGTTGAAACTCTTGGCCGTCTGTCCTTTGAGCTCGCTACCTACGGGGTAGCCGAAGCCCTTGAGGATAATCCCTGCCGCCGAAGATGCGTCGAGGGCGCAGAGGTCGAATGTTTCGGGCAACTGGATGGCGGCCATCGACGCCAGGAACTGGCTGTTGGTGGAGCCGACGGTCACTTGCAGCGATTCGATGCCGTTGGGTGAGGAGAGGTCGAATGCGAACGGCTCGATGCAGTTCCCCTCCGCGTCGAACATGGCGTCGGTCAGCGTGAAGGGCTGCGTCATGTCGTGCCCGGGCCAGGTGAGTGCCGGGGCGTTGGGGTCTTCGAGGAGCTCTTCCCCGAGGTTTTCCGTACCGTCGACGACGAATTTGTTGTCCTGGAGGATGCTGTTGTCGACTTTGACCGAGAAGAGGATGTTGCCCTTGTCGGCGTAGCCGATTACGACCGAAACCTTGCGCCACTGCCCGGCCTTGACCCCGGTGATCTGCTTGCTGAATTTAGCGGGGACATCGGTGTCGGCGAAGGTGCCGTCGAATACGAAGTCCAGGGTGTTTTCCAGTGCCTGCGGTTTGAAATAGGCCGCCCGGGTTTCGGTTTTGAGGAAATCCAGGCTGGTGTCGCCCAGCGATACGGTGGCCTTGCTGGTGTCGGCCAGCATATCGGCCAGCTCGGGCGAATATTCCACCGAGACCTTGATGTTCTGCAGGGTGCAGACCACCTCTTCGGGCGAGGTCGTCTGTGCCTTGGTGATCGTAAAGTCGCTCGTCGCACCGTAGACGGGGTGTTCCCAGTCCACGCCGGGCATCGTGTCTTCCGAGCGGACTTCCATGCGGTAGGCGCCCACCTTCAGTTCCATCGGCGTCTTGAGCTGCTCCTTCAGCTCGGCATAGGTCATTTCGAGTACCTGCGCGTTGTCGGCGTCGAGGATCTCCACGATAAAGCTGTCCACGTCGGGAGCCGTGGCGCGCGTCCCGGATGCGATGCGTGCGGCCTGCGTCTCGTCCGACGTGTCGTCGGGACGGATTTCGGTTTCGTCGTAGACGACTGTCATCGAGAGGTTGCCGATCGACAGATAGCCGGTCATCCCGGCGGGCTCGGGGTTCGGATCCTCCTTGTACGGGGGCTCTTCGTTTACACAGCCGGTCGCGAAGAGTGCCGCAACCGCTAACATCGTAAGAAATTTGGTAAATGTTTTCATATCTTTCCCTGTTTTTATTTCTTTTCGGTATCGTCGATGGCTCCCTCGTTGACCTCACAGTCAAGCGTCCGGGTATCGGTGTAATCCTCGCCGAGTGTGATGGTCAGCGTGGCGCTGCCCGCGTTTTTGGCATCGTAGGTGATGATGTGGCAGGTGCGCGGCGTCGTGGCGTCGAGCGTCTGGGCGGAGAAAGTCACCTCGGGGCCTTCCCCCGTGCCCGTCGGGCTCTGACGGCGTGCCGTGCCGGTCACCGTGAGCCGCGTGCCGCCCTTGACGAACACCGGTTCGTCGGCAGGGTCGCTGCCGGGCGTGAAGGCGAATTCATTGCCCGAGGCCGTCGTCACGGTGAACCTGGCATCGTGGAAATAGGCGAGGAACTGCTCCGTGGCGCGGATTACCACCTGCGAATTGGCCACCGTGGCGGTCAGATCTGCATTTACCGTGCGCCGGGGCAGCACTTCGATCTTTTGTTCGGCATAATAGTAAGGTTTGCCGGCTCCTTCCGCATCGGGGTTGCCGTGGGCGATCGCGACGGTGTAGCTGCCCATTCGGAAGACGGTTTCGCTCTGCTCGAACTCGGTGAGCGTATCCCATTTCTGCGTGCCCGTTTCGCCCGTTACCGTGAGCGAGAAAGCCCCGGCTGCGGGCGCTTCGGGCGTGCCTGAAGCTTCGGACGAAGCCGTGTCGATCGACGTGTCGGCCGTGCAGCTAACGGACAGGGTGCCGTATCCCGTCGCTTCCGTGTCGTTTTCCGTGGAGCATCCGGCGGCCAGCAGGCCCGCCGATGCCAATAGATATATAAGTTGTTTTTTCATAACAGTCCGGATCGTTCGGTAAAAGATGTTATCGGAATTCTCGGTTGCCTCGTGCGCTGCCGGGAGTACGGCGGGATATGCCGTTGTGCCGCCGGTCGGATTACCGGTGTATGAAATATCCCGAGGCGTTTGCATGGGTCGGGATGTCCCGGATTTTATGCGCATGGGTATGAGTTTTTATTGGCAATGTGCAAAAATAGACATGCGGCGCGTATCTTGGAAATAAATTCAACGAATGTCCGGTTTTTCATCACGAACACCCTGTCCGGCGAACCTGTTCGAACCTTTTTTTTGTCTTTTTCGGCACAGGATGCACCCGCCCGCGGGCTGTGTGCCGACCGTCCGTGCTGCACGGCGGCCCGCCGCGGCAATACCCCGCCGCAAGAAAAAACCTCCCTGCAATTGCAGGGAGGTCGGGGATAAAGGCCTCTGGGAGACCTTCGGGATTATTATTGATGGGAAATTAGTAAACCCACTGAATATCATCTATGTGAAGATAATTTTTTGAACACCCGTTCATATAATCTCCATAGGCATTTGCGGCACATGAAATTACAAGCGAATAATTCCCATCTGCTGGTTTGGTAGTTTGGTCGTACCACTGGATCTGGATTTTGGCATTTTGCCAATCTGAGGCAGAAGTCGTTTCGGTGAGCCAAAGTGAGCCATAACCGATAATCTGTCCTTCCCCGGGATTTTTTGTAGTTTCTGGATCCCATGCCCCAACACAGCCATTGTTTGATCCAAAGAGAACATATGTAGATGAAACCGTGTGCTGTGTCGTCCAATCGACAATCGCAACAAAAATACGTGCTTTATCTTGGGTGTCTTTTTCCAATGGACCCTTTAATATATTCAGGTCAACTGGTTCTACCTTTGCACGGTATTTTACTTGAAGAGCAGTTGGACGGGTTTCAAAAAAGTATTTTTGTCCGAAATTAACAGCTCCAGTTCCACCTAAACCAGCACTTGTGTATTTAAATGTTCCGGAAAATAAATTACCAGCGGCCAAAACAAACTTACTTATTGACTGTAAAATGGCATAATGATTTTCCCCTTCTCTTCCTTGTGTACATAAGGTTGGAGTTTGGTCGTTATTGCCACTTCCCCAAAATGTGGAGGTTTCTGAAGTGTTGAAACAAGGTAATGAACTATCTTCCATATCTCCATACGGAATGATATCTCCTGTTTTCGTAGTAAATTGCCCAGTATATTCCGTTCCGTCTACGGTCAGTTTGTAATCGTATGTGTTGTTTGCGAAAACACCGGTTCCTTCTGTAATGCGCCAAAACGGTTGTACAGAGTTGGGAGTAGTCCAATCCGCCGCCGTAAATTGCGTGCCCCAGTCGGGTTTTATTTCCGCTTTTGTATTGTTTTCGGTAATTTCGGCGGTCTGCCATGCAGTCTCTGTCGATTTTTTATATTGTACGCTGACAGATGTCGCCTCGGCGGGAATATTCTTGAGTGTGAATGACGCAGTGTTCAGCCAAAGATCTGCATCCTCGTTATAGGTAATTAGGGACGGCATATAAAATGTCAATCTTTGAGTCGTTTGCTGTCCGGCCAAATCGGTTACCACTACCTCGAAAATATGTTCGCTGCCAGGGGCGGCCTTGAGTGAGGCGATCAAAGGTACAAGTGTCGTGATATCGAATGTTGTAGATTTCTGATACTGAATAGCAACGCCGCTGGTCATCCCAGGAAGCCCTAAATCAGTACTGAAAAGATCGAGTTCTTTAAGTTCCATTTCGTTCAATACTTCCGACGTGATATTTACCATAAGCCCTGCGATACCTCCAGGGACGGTAATCTGGATATTGGCCTCATAATCGGTGCCGCATTTAGTAATGTCGTGCGGTTCGTTCATATCCTGATTCGGCCATACGAGCGACGGAGCGGCGATGGGGGCGAACTGCGGGGCGTCGACCGCTTTCTTATAGAGCGTTCCGGCTTCGAAGGCTTCGGTGCGGTTGACCGTGACCGTGGCCATCTGGTTGTCGGAGTCGATTACGTCGAGCGTCAGCGTGGGGTAGAGGTCAGCCGGGACGTTGAAGAAGGCTTCGACGTGGTCGCCGCCCGCCGCATCGGGCGTGTATTGCAATGCGATGACGTTCGACTGGTCGGTTGTGCTGAGGCTGGCAACTGTCTCGGCACCCCCGTTTTTGAGGGCGAAATCGAGGCTCGAGGCCGAAAGCTTCTGGGTTTCCCCGCCGGCGGTCAGCAGCAGGTATTTCACCTTGTCGGCCGGCGTGGCGATGGAGAAATTGAGGATCGACGTAAGGCGGTGCAGCGTGAAGGTGACGTCTTTGCCGTCGGCCTTGCCCGCCTCGTCGTCATCGGTGTATGCCCTGGGGGTGGCGACCAGCGCGTCGTAGGCGCTGTTGAAATCGTTGCCCGCCTGCGTGCGCAGGTTCCCGAACGGGAGGTTGGCCGTGGTGCCGGTGACCTTCGCGTGGGGGAAGAAGGCATAGTAATTGCCGCCGCCCGCTGCGAAATCGTTGAGCGAACCTTCGAATGCGGCCGAGGTTGTGTTGTAGTCGAATTTGGCAGCCGTGGCCGGTGCCGTGCCGCCGGTTTTGACAGGCAGGATGCCCAGGGCGTCGCCGGCTTCCCATTCGGCCGTGAAGGCGCTTTCGCCGACATGGATGTTGGCGCGGGTGCCGTCGTTCTCGGCGACCTTGGCATAGACTTTAATAAGCGAACCGTTGCCGGAGTCCGGGGCGGTGTCCGCTTCGTCGAACTTGTTGCAGCCGGCCAGCGATGCGAGGGCCGTTGCACAGAAGAGGAGTTTGAGGGATTTCTTCATGGCGCTGCGGTGTTAGGCTTCGTCGGATTCGTCCATGTAACTGTCGTCATAGGACATCGGAAGAACACTCCCGCCTACCGGTGATGTGGCAAATCCCTTTTCAGTCGTGATCTCGATTACTTCGATGGTAGGGACGGAGTATTTCCCCCCCCCCTCGTTTGGCTAATTCAATTCCCATGATATGCAAAAGTTTAAAGTGACATAACAAAAGTAGGTTTGCGCAGCCGCAAATGAAAATAAATTCAACGAACCCGGGCAATTTCATCATAAACGCCCGCTGTTTCACTATTTCCCGTCCTCGCGTATGTGTGCCGATCCGCCGGGAAGGGCGCAGGAGCCCCATAACTTGTTGTCATATCGCCCGATACGACAAAAAACCTCCCCGCAGGTGCAGGGAGGTTTCGAAAGGGAGGCCGTGGTGCCGCCGGGGTTTGTTATTGCCGGGGTTTTAGTATATCCACTCGAAGTCGTCGACGTACAGTTCGTTGCTTTGGCTGCCGCAGAAGAATGCCCCGTAGCAGTCCGAGGAGCACGAAATCATGATGTTGTAAGCCTTCGACGGGATGGGCGTCGCGTCGCGGTCGTTGTAGACGATCGGGATGGTTATGGTCTGCCAACCGTCGGTCGAGGCCGTGAATTTGTGGTCGCCGTATGCCAGGATGCCGATGCCGGTGTCCGAGGGTTCGAACGTCCCGCTGATGTTGTATTCCCCGCTAAGCGCCTTGGTCTGGGATACGTTGTCGATTCGGGTGTCCCTGTCGCAGATACATACGAAGATGCGTGCGGGGGAGATGTCCGAGGTGGACAGCTCGTCCTTCTTCGCCCCCAGGGTCTGAATGTTGCCGACCGTCGCCCTGGCTTTGACCCGTAGCGCCGTGGGACGTGCAGTCCATGCGTAGGGCGAACCGAAGCTGGCCGTTCCGCCGCTCCATCCGAATATGGAAACCGTGTAGTCGAAGGAGCCGGTGAACAGGTTGCCGGCAGCGAAGATCTTGATCGACCCGATCGAGGTCAGGTTCGGCTTCAGGTATGCACAGTAGGAACCGCTGGTATTCCCGATCCATATGTTTTCGTTCTTGGTGCATAGGCCCGTGGTCTGTCCGTTGTTGCCCGATGTCCAGAAGCTGTTGCCGCTCGCATTCGGATATACGATGTTTTTGTTGCTGCCCAGGGTCGTCGTACTCCAGTCCTCCATGCCGCCGTTTTGGATGGGGTCGCCTTTCTCGGCGGTGAGGTCGATCGTGCCGGAAGCCTTCGTCGTGCCGTCGATGACGAGCCGGTATTCGTATCGGTGGCCGGGGCGGATGCCGGTTTCGCTTATCATCGTGTTGTCGGCGTTGTAGGCGCTGCTGATCGTGGCTGTGAAAGTCCCGTCTTCGGCATTCTGCGTCCCCTTGGCGGCAGCCTGCCAGGTGCCGTCGGTACGTTTGTATTCGACCGTCGTGTGCTGGAAGTCTTCCGGGGCGACCACACATGCGAGCGTCGCGGTGTTCGTCCAGAAGTTCGCGTCGTCGTTGTAGGCCGCGCCCGGGGTGATCGCCGAGGCGATGGTCTTGGCGTATTGCAGGGTGACCGTGGTCTGCTGCCCTGCGTTGTCCGTGACGGTGAACCTGAAGTCGGAGTGTGCGGTTTCCGTCACCTCGGCGCAGACCATGGCCAGCAGGTCGATCAGCCCTCCGATCTGGAAGAATGCGTACTGCTGGTCGAGCAGCTGCGAAGGGGTCGGGAATCCGAGTTGGGTGAGCATCTCGGCCATATTCTCGGTCGCCGGGGCGGTCAGCTCCATCGTGGGGGCAAGCCCGGCCAGCTCCAGCAATCCGCTTTCGGTCAGCACCGGGGCGATGATTTCCACCTCCATTTTACGGATGCCGCCCGGGACACTGACCTCGATATCGGCCTCGTTGCCCGTGTCTGCCAGCTCGTAACGCTGCGAGAGGTCGTGTCCGAGCCACTCGATGGTCGGGGGCGTGGCTTTGGCGAAGGTTCCCGTCGCTATTTTGGTGTAGACCCAGTTGGCGACCATCGGCGTGGTACGGTTTACCGTCACGCTCGCGGTGTTGCCCTTGTCGGTGCAGACGGTGAAGACCAGTTCCCCGTAGTTCTCGTCGGGCAGCACGTTGAAGAACGTCTCGCTCAGATCGGCAGAGGGTGCCGTGCCGTCCTTGTAGGTGACGGTGATGCGCTCCGAGTCGATCGACACGGTGCCGCCGGCGGGCGACGAGCCCTCGGCGACCAGCGTGGGGTTGACCGCGGCGATGTCGTATGCGCTCGTCGGGAGTTCGAAGGTCAACTGCTCGGAAGCGATCGGTTTTTCGGCCGTCAGCATAACCGAAGCCACCTTTTCCGACGCTGCGCCGCCCTGCATGCGCAGTGCGAGGATCGTCGTGAAACGGTTGAGGTTGAATCTGAGGGCTTCGCCCTGGGGTGTCATGCCCGGGGCGGCGTTCGGGTACAGGATCGCATCGGCCGCCAGCAGGTCGTATTCGCTGTTGTACCTGTTACCCTCCTGCGTACGGAGCGCGCTGAACGGAACGGTCACCGTGGTCTTCGATCCGGAGACGCTCGCCGTACCGTTGTGCGGGTAGAATGCGCGGTAGTGCCATTCGCCGGTTTGGGAGGGCAGCGTGCCTTTGAACGTGCGGGATTCCGGGTCGAAGGCGAACTGCCCGAGGGCGGAGAAGTCCTGGCTGCCGGGCGCCTTGTGGATGACCCCGAGGATGTCCACCTCGTTCCACGAGCCCGAAAGCCCGTTTTCGAAGTCTACGTCGATCTCGGCGCGGGTCTGCTGGCGGGGGACGATGTCGGCGCGGAGCCCGACGACGGCCTCGTTTGCACCCGGCTTGGGGGGCGTTTCGTCGAAATTGCTGCATGCTGCGCCGAGGACAGCTGCAAGGAGAACCGGAATGGAAATGTAAAATCTTTTCATGGCAGCTGCTGTTTATTCGTTGTCGTAATAGTCATCGTAGCTGCCCATGGAACCTACTCCCCCGGTTCCGGGGTAATCTGATGCGGCAAACCCCTTCTCGGTTTGCACGTCGATCTGTTCGAGCAGGGGTGCGACATAGCATGGTCTCCCCTCCCGATTGGTGGTTACTGTCTTCATAGTCAAATGTTTTTTAGCGTCGAGAACAAAAATAGGACTATGCGAAGGCAGATGAAAATAAATTCAACGAACCGATGGATTTTTCCAATGAATCAGCCGATTTGAGGGATATCGATCGGGCTGAAATGATGAGATAAAGAACGTAAAAGGATGCACGGTGGACAAAAAAGGCCATCCGGGAAATCCGGATGGCCTTGCGATGCGGGGACGCCCCCGCCCGTTATTTCACGTATTTGTCAAGCCAGCCGAAGAATTCGCGGTTCCAGACGAGCGAGTTCTGGGGCCTGAAGACCTGGTGCGCCTCGTTTTCGAATTCCACCAGCCGCGCCGGGATGCCGCGCACGCGGGCGGCCGTGAAGGCTTCGAGCGACTGCGTGTAGGGGATCCGGAAATCGTATTCACCCGTGAAGATCAGGATCGGCGTATCCCATTTGTCGACGAATTTGTGCGGCGAATTGGCGTAGGAGCGCTGTGCGACCTGGTTCGACCGATCCCAATAGGGGCCTCCGTAGTCGTTGTTGATGAAGAACAGTTCTTCGGTCTCACCGTACATCGACTCGAAGTTGAAGATGCCGCAGTGGGCGATGAACGCCTTGAAACGCTTTTCGTGGCAGCCGGCCAGGAAGAATACCGAGTAGCCGCC
>OGPV01001430.1_pt1 | contig 16127 bp, 3 predicted proteins | sample 1553001 | NCBI WGS metagenome assembly OGPV01 (sample SAMEA2580268, study PRJEB22360) | human gut metagenome | biome: human gut; feature: human-associated habitat; material: faeces | place: Denmark | collected 2008/2010
GTGTAGTAGTTGTTGTAGGTGTTGTAGTAACAGTTGTTGTAGTAGATTCTTCTGTAGTTGTAGTAGTTTCTTCTGTAGTTGTAGTAGTAGTTGTTGTAGCCTTAACCTTGATGTAACCTGCAACGCCTTCTACTACGAGGTCTTCGCCAGCGCCGTTTGTACCAGCAAGTTCATATTCACTGTTTGGAGCAAATGTGATTGGGTAGATTGTACCTTCTTCAGCGTCTGCAGGAACTGTGAACTGAATTGTGATGAATTCGTCGTTTGTACCTTCCATTGAAAGTGTACCTGCGTTAACCCAAGCAAGTGTGAATGCGTTAGCCTGCTTGTAGTTAGGCATACAAACCATGTTGCTGTCCTTAACGTAACCGCCGATTGATTCGTTTTCAACCTGAAGAGCATCAGTCTTGAGTTTCATCTGGAGTGAAGCAACGCCCTTAGCGTTCTTAGTAACCTTAACCTTATATGTTACAGTGTCGCCTGCAGCAACTTCAACCTTATCACCTTCGAGAACGAGGTCTGCTTCAGGAGCAGGTGTTTCAGCTGTAGTAGTAGTTGTTTCTGTAGGTGTTGTAGTAACAGTTGTAACAGTTGTTTCTGATGTAGTTGTTGTAGGTGTAGGTGTTGTAGTTGTTGTAACTGTTGTAGTTTCAGAAGTTGTAGTAGTTGTTTCTGTAGGTTCTGGTGTTGTAGTTGTTGTAACTGTTGTAGTTGTTGTAGGTGTAGGTGTTGTAGTTGTTGTAACTGTTGTAGTTTCAGAAGTTGTAGTAGTTGTTTCTGTAGGTTCTGGTGTTGTAGTTGTTGTAACTGTTGTAGGTGTTGTAGTAACAGTTGTTGTAGTAGGTTCAGTTGTTGAAGTTTCTGTAGTAGATTCTTCTGTAGTTGTAGTTGTTTCTTCTGTAGTTGTAGTAGTTTCTTCTGTAGTTGTAGTTGTTGTAGTTGTATCGTCTGGTTCTTCGATTTCAATCCAACCATCAACGCCCTTGATATTGAGGTTTTCGCCGGCACCGTTTGTACCTTCAAGAGCATATTCACTGTTTGGAGCGAATGTGATTGGGTACTTAGTACCAGGTGTAGCATCTTCTGGAATCTGGAACTGAATTGTCATGAATTCATCGTTTGTACCTTCCATAGAAGCTGTATCAGCGTTAACCCATGCGAGGATGTATGCATTTGCCTGACCATAGTTAGGCATGCAAACCATATTGTTATCCTTAACGTAACCACCGATTGAATCCTTTTCAACCTGGAGTACGTCAGTCTTAAGTTTCATCTGGAGTGAAGCTACGCCCTTGTCGTTCTTTGTAACCTTAACTGCGTATGTTACGAGTTCGCCCGGCTTAGCCTTCTTCTGTTCTGCTTCGAGGATAAGGTCTGGTTCTGGAGTTTCTTCCTTAACCTTGATGTAACCGTCGATACCTTCGATTACGAGGTTTTCGCCAGCTGCGTTTGTACCTTCGAGAGCATAGTCACTCTTATCAGCAAATGTGATTGGGTAAACTGTGCCAGGCTTAGCGTCTTCAGGAATTGTGTACTGAAGTGTCATGAGGTTGTCATCAAGACCTTCGATAGAAGCTGTATCAGCGTTAACCCATGCAAGAATGAATGAATCTTCCTTGTTGTAGTTAGGCATGCAAACCATGTTGCTGTCCTTCATTGTACCAGCCATTGAATCCTTAATTGTCGGAAGTGCTGTGTTGAGTTTGAGCTGTACAGAAGCAAATCCCTTGTCGTTCTTTGTAAGAGCAACTGGAAGTGTAACTGTTTCACCAGGAGCACCTTCAACCTTACCGATTGTGAGCTGTGTATCTGGGTCCTGAGCTTCTGCTTCAACTGTGATAGAACCGTCAATACCTTCGATTACGAGGTTTTCGCCAGCTGCGTTTGTACCTTCGAGAGCATAGTCACTCTTATCAGCAAATGTGATTGGGTAAACTGTGCCAGGCTTAGCGTCTTCAGGAATTGTGTACTGAAGTGTCATGAGGTTGTCATCAAGACCTTCGATAGAAGCTGTATCAGCGTTAACCCATGCAAGAATGAATGAATCTTCCTTGTTGTAGTTAGGCATGCAAACCATGTTGCTGTCCTTCATTGTACCAGCCATTGAATCCTTAACTGTCGGAAGTGATGTGTTAAGTTTGAGCTGTACTGAAGCAAATCCCTTATCGTTCTTTGTAAGAGCAACAGGAAGTGTAACTGTTTCGCCAGGCTTACCTGTAACCTTGCCGATTGTGAGCTGTGTATCAGCAGGTTTAACTTCTTCTTCAACCTTGATAGCACCAGCTACGCCGTTAATCTTGAGGTTTTCGCCTGCTGCGTTTGTACCTTCGAGAGCGTAGTCACTTGCATCAGCAAATGTGATTGGGTAAACTGTACCCGGAGCAGCATCTGCAGGAATTGTGTACTGGAGTGTCATGAGGTTTTCGTCAAGGCCTTCGATAGAAGCTGTGTTAGCATTAACCCATGCAAGAATGAATGAATCTGTCTTGGTGTAGTTAGGCATGCAAACCATGTTGCTGTCCTTCATTGTACCAGCCATTGAATCCTTAACTGTTGGAAGTGCTGTGTTAAGTTTGAGCTGTACTGAAGCAAATCCCTTATCATTCTTTGTAAGAGCGATTGGGAGTGTAACTGTTTCGCCTGCTTTACCTGTTACAGTACCGATTGTAAGTTCTGTATCATAATCGCCTGGTGTAGGAGCTGGAGTTGTAACTGCAGTAGTTGTAGTTACAGCAGGAGTTGTATCAGCTGTTGTATCAGCTGTTGTTACAGTTGTTGTAGTTGTAACTTCTCCGCCTTCACCTACTACGATTTCGCCTGCTACGCCGTACATATTGAGGTCTACGCCTGCTGCGTTTGTACCTTCGAGAGCATATTCACTTGCATCAGCGAATGTGATTGGATATGTTCCGTCCGGAGTACCTGCAGGGATTTCAAATTCAAGGCTCATTACTTCGGCATCTGTACCTTCGAGTGAAGCTGTATTGGCATTTACCCATGCAAGAATGAATGATTCTGCATCCTTGTAGTTAGGCATACAAACCATGTTGCTATCCTTCATTGTACCAGCCATTGAGTTAGCCTTTACAGTGATTCCGCCTGATGTCTTGAGCTTGAGCTGTACTGAAGCAAGACCCTTTGTATTCTTTGTAAGTGAAACTGGAACCTTTACGGTTTCGCCTGCGTTAGCCTTTACGCTACCGATTTTGAGAACAGTATCTGCATCAGCTTCTGAGGTTGCAACTGCAGAAATCGGAATAGCGATATTTGCCATTACTAACATCATCATCATGAATGATGTTAACATAGAAATTATCTTCTTCATTATTTTTTTCCTTTCTGTTCGTTTCCGCCCATAGAGGTAAACTCTTTAAATATTCAATTGTCAAGATAAACCCCGCTTTTTAAAAAGCGGAAACATTTTAAATTTTAGCTATTTTGCTTCAGTCCGCAGACTTTTTGTAATCTGCGAACCGATGAGATGTCAGTGCCTTTTAAGATTTCATTAAGTACATTTGCGAGAAATCCTATGTGTTTATAATAATCCGGTATTTCCGAGTGATAATCCCCTGAAATGCCGTATTACTTGTTTGGTCCAAGGTGGTCAGTATTACCGACAATGTATGATGCAACAGACATAACGTCAAGGATATTAACCTTACCATCGGCGTTGATATCTCCTGCTACAAGGGCATCACCTGTAAGCAAAACTGAACCAATTACGTGCTGAGCCATTTTTTGCAGGTCTATAATGTTAACTTTACCTTCGCCTGTAACATCGCCGTAAACGATGCCTGACGGGTCTTTTGTCGTACCTGTTGGCTGAGTTGTGGTCTCTGAAGTAGTTGTTTCCGAGCCGGAAACTGTTGTAACTGTTGTGGTGGTAGTTTCTCCTGCCACAGTAATACTTCCGTTAACTGTCTTTGTATTGTATGTTACACAACTTGCTGTCGCTTCGTCAAGATAGCCGAAAATAATACTTGTGTTCTTTGTGCCTGAACCCGGGTAAGTTTCTCTGTCAATCGGCACTATTTCAATCGGAATAGTTCCTGATGCATCGGCACTTACAGTACCGTTCAGCGTGAGGAATACGCCATCATCTGAAATCCAATACTGGGAATCTGTCATACCTGTTACCCACATAACTGATACTGTTCCCTTATCGGCAGCGATATTGTAATCCATGCAAGAGTAATCTCCGCTGTTGATGTTTGAGCCTGCGAGGTCAGGAGCTATTCCCAACTCTGCATCTGCTGCACCTGTCAATGCGATTGCACCCTCTGTAACAGAATCAATAGTTACAAGACTCGGGTCATATTTAACCGCAAACTCTAACGCCTGTATACCTGTTGAGGCAACGTCTGAAAGGTTTACATTCAGACTGAATGATGAACCGGCTTCTGCTGTTATATTGTCTACACTTGCTGTAAGTTCCTGTGTAACAGCATTAACCGATGCTGTCATAGCTGTAATCGTGGAAGCAACCATTGCACAAGCCACCAAGCTAGAGATGATTCTTTTTGCTTTCATAAGTTTTTTTCCCTCCATTTTCTTAAATTAATATAACTTCGGGAATGTTGGACAACCATTCCGTTGATTATAAAAAGATTAATACAATTAAAATAAAATGTTAAATTATGCTGTAAGTATTATAATAATTGTATCGTGCCGTAATCCTGACTCCATCACTGACACAAGGTATATATAATGAACTACAGTTTCCTGCAGGCATTATCATTTCAACTCACACTCCTAATCAAGCGAATTTTCCACTCCTGCGATATACTTTGCGATACGCATAAGGTCTTTCACATCGACAATACCGTCACTTACGACATCTGCGTTAAGGGTTCTCACTTCGGAAAGGTCAGCGGTTTTTGTTACCGCCCTTACCGTGAGAAGCAAGTCAAATATCGAAATGTTATTGTCAAGGTTCGCATCTCCCGCAAGAGTTCTCTTCTGCTCAATCTCAAGTGTTCCGTCTTCGGTAGTAAAATCATAAAAATACTCTTTTACAGAACTGAAACTCGTATCTCTGTAACCGAAAATGATTTTTTCATTTCTGACTTTCGAGTACGGGTAAGTTTCACGGAAAATCGGTTCAACCGTAAAGTCGATTGTTTCCGAATTTTCTGCTTTAACTATTCCTTCAACGGTAAAAAAAACTCCACTATTCTTTATCCAGAAGTCTGTATTTGCAAGTCCTGTATTCCAGGTTACACAAATCTGTCCGTCCACAATATTGGAGTTAAAGCATGAATATGAAGAAGCGTTTGAAGAAATTTTCGGGTTTATGGCAAGCTCTACCTTTTCAGCCCCTGTATCAGAAATGCTCCCTCTTTTTACGGAAGTGATTTCCACAAGGTCTTCGGGGTATCCTATAGCCATTTCGCAAGCTGCGAATCCATCGGCAGGAATATCATTGAGCCTTATGTCAAGGCTGAATTTTTCCCCATAGGAAGCCTTAGCAGTACCGACCGAAATTTTAAGCGGTTCTTCTGCACTTACAATATTATTTATAGAACCTGCACATAAAACAGTGGCAAGCAATGCAGAAATAATCAGCTTTTTCATGTCTGTGGTACTCCTTATAACACCGATTTCATAATTCAAACAAAATTTCATATAGTTCAATTATATTTTAAGTTTGTTGTAAAGTCAATAGTATAATTTTCTTTTCGTTAATTTGTTATAAAAGATGTGAATTAAAATTGTAGAATATATGCAAGTTAGTAATTTATAACGGCACCCAAAGGCAACTATTCAAACGTTTTCGCTCTTTGGTTAAGTATATTATAAAGCAAAAAGCCTTAAAAGTCAATAGAAATATGTTGGATTTGGCTAAAAAAATATGAGTTTTTCCGAATTGGATTAAGTTCTTTAAAACAAAGAAGTCCCCCTGCCCGAAAAGCAGGGGGATTTGCGTGTTTTTATGTGTTTGTGTCAATCATCATGCGCCGGTATACTTTAGTGTAACAGAGTAGTCATTGCCATATTCATCTCTCATTTCTACCGTCTGTGTAGCTCCGTTTTTTATACCTGGTTTCAAATTTCCGTCTTCGTCAAGAATATCGCCCATATTGCTACCATTAATATACTTAAAGCTATTTCGGTCAAACATATTTTCACTTACATCGGATATTGGTGTTATCTTTAAATTTTTGGCACTGTCGCTTACATCATATATTTCACCGTTTCCTATATATTTGTATATTATATTATTATTGTCCTGCATGAATATCTCTATAATCGGTTTAAATATTATCACATCCACTGTAACAGTACGACCGACACTGATACTGGTAAATGTCAATGTAGCACTTTTGCCTGCTATATTGTCAGTATACGCCTGTACTTTGATGTTGTCGCTGGTAACTGATACGATGCTTGGGTCTGATGAGGTAACATTTATCCCCCCACCATAATAACCTGTAAGCTTTACAATATCTTCCATATTTATCGTCTTGTTTTCTGCGAGGTAAACCGTTCCCATGTTAACAGTTTTTTCATCTGTAGCGGTTGCTGTGTGGTCTCCGATAGTAACTTTCAGCTCATTATTTTTCTGAATGTAAAATGTATTCGGAGCAAACTCTTTCATGATAATGTCTTTTTCGTCACACAGTAAAACATATCCAGTTAAGCTATATTTTTTGCCATCTTCCAGTAAATCATAAGAACTGAACCCGATATTTCCGAGTGAGTAAAGTCCGTTTTCTCCTTTGATTAATTCAATGTTTGTTGCATCAATCGGAGAATCTATATTATATACACAATCGTATAATAACTCCTTATATTTCGTATCTGAGTCTGTAATGTGAAAGTACAAAGTCCAGCCATCAGGAATGTTGCTTATCTGGAAAACATCTTCAAATTTAACCGGTTCTCTATCTGTACTTTTAATTTCAGTTCCTATTTTTGATAATGGTTTTTTGGATACTGTAGGTACTGCCTCAACGATGTGTATTTTACAGTGAATAGAATAACCTTGCTTATGGGCATATGTAATTTTCACCTCGTCACCGACTTCAAGATTTTCTGTAGCTGTAAGAGTTTTTCCGTTCACCTTGAGTTTTGTTTCATCATCTGATTCAATTAAAAATTCGTCCCACGGAATATCCTCATCGAGAATAGACCTATCGTTCTTATCAACTGAAGTTATAAATGTCGGTATGGGGAGATTCCCGTTCTTTATGTCATCAAGTGTACACAAAAATCTATCATATACCCTGCTGTATGTTCTGTCACTGTTCTCTTCCTTCAATCCAGCTACAACTGTGATAATATTAACTGTTACTTTACGTTCCTCGTTGTTACCCGTGGTATACGAGAATGTTAAAGTATCAATGTTGTTATTGCCTGAATTTTCCTCTATCAGATAAAGGACTTCAAATTCACCTGTTAATGAATTGTATTTTACATTCTGAGTTTCCTTGCCCTCATCACTGTTAGTTATCTTAATATCGTCAATAGTCTTTCCTGAAACGCTCTTAATATTCACAATATCTGAAAGCTTGAATATTTCATTCTCCCAAAGATAAACAGTCATTTCTTCATTCGCACCTGAGCCGTAATCTGTTACCGTTTCGCCTCTTATTGTAACTGAAATACTTTCCTGCTCACCCTTAACCGAAAGTTCTATATCCTCGTAGTTTCCTCTCACTCTATTTCCGTCCGCATCGAAAACCTTAAATCCGACTGTAATACTTGTATCAGCCGGAACTTTATAAGCAGAAGCTACCTGAATACCGCTGATTGAGTGGTGTTTGTTTACGCCCTCCACAATTTCAAGTCCTGTTGCGTCAACTGTCATGTCTGAAACATTCTGTTTGTTGCCTTTTTCGTCAATGTAACCTACATTGTCGCTTGCTTTCTTGACATAAGGTACAACTTTCCAGTCGTCCGAAAGATTTTTTATATCGACAATATTATCAAATGTTATATCCTGATTTGACTTGTTGTTTTCAGGATATTCAAATATCTCATTTCCTGTATTGATGTTCTTTGAAATTTCCGGCAGTGCATCAACAACTTCAACGGTATATGTAACTTTAAGGTTCGGGCTGAATATCATCGCACTACTTCCCATATATGAAGCTGTAGCTGTAATTGTAGCCGTGTCGCCTGCTTTCGGTTCATAACCGTCAGCCAGACTAAGGCTGTCATAACTTCCGTATGTGTTCTTTGTTTCGGTAACACTGAACATTTTCTTATTGTCAACGGTCAATTTACAATAAGGTATTTCCGGTTCTGCATATGGGTCTGTTAAATCTAACGGGGTACTAAAGTCACTTAATTTGTGTTCTAATTCTTTCGCTGTGCAATAATACTTTCCGCTGTCTTTTTTATCATATGACAATGAAAATACCGGCTTCATAACTATAACTCTAAATTCAATAGTTCTTGTTGTGCCGTCACTTGCTGTGTATGTCAGTTTTATAATTTCAGAATTAGCATCACCCGAATTTTCTTCCGTAATCTCAAGAGCTGTGAAAGTCTTTGTCAGCGGGTCATAATCGAGGTTCTTTTTTTCAGGTTTATCATCATAAAAATCACCGGAATCACTACAAGAATTTGCAACAGTAATCTTAGGGTCATCAACACCGCTTACCTTAACAATATCCGAAAGGCTGAATGTTTCGCCCTCCGCAATAAATACATACGGGAGTTCTGAACTGTCTCCATAATAATACTGTGTGCCGTCCGCAGTTGCTGTTGCCAACCTTTTCCCGTAAAACTCAACTGTAAACGCTTCTGCTTTTACCTGCTCCGCCTGATATTTCTTGTACTGCTCCATGTCAAGAACTTCCGCCCTAAGTATAATGCCACCGCTTGCTCCATTATAATCTCCAAAATCAATGCGGAATTGACCTTGACCGGTTTCATCTGTGATAGCATAGTAAACAGTGGAAGTTGTAGTATCCAAATAATACATTACACCTTCTATATAGTCAATGTTTGTAATTTCTCTCTTTGACCCGTCAAATTCTTCAGCTGAAATTGACCTTACATTTTCTGCTCCGACCTGGTTCTGAAGGTCTTTAAGTGAAAGTGCTTTTCCCTGTGAAACATTCTCAACATATTTTCCTTCTACAAGGAGTTCATATTCATAATAATCATACAAGGAATCTTCTGTTGTACGATACAAATTGTCCAATACATACTTTTCACCTGTTATTTCTATTATTGAATATTTAGTATTGCCGACATACACCTTAAATCTTGAAAATTCTTTTCCGTTCACCATCACAATGATTTCGACAGATGTATCAGTATGGGCAATACCTGTGATTACTCCGTTTTCATCAATTGTAACCTTGTTTGCGTCTGTTGAAATATATGTAATTTTATCATTTGTATTGAAGTCTTCATAGTCATAATCATTGCTATCATCGTTTTGACTTCTTATAGCAAAGCCCTTGATTTCTAATTTCCCGCCGATGCCTATGTAGATTATGCCACCTGATATACTTTCATATCGTCTATAATTTTCAACTTCATTCCAATACTGTTCAGGGTCTTCTATTATTACCTTATCAGCATCTTCCTCAAAAACATCTTCTCCGATTTCATTTGAGAATTTCTTGTAGGCATCTGAATAATATTTTTCACCCTCATACAGATAGCTTATGCACAGTTTTGCCTTGTCTGCATCTTCAAGGGACTTTGCTATCTTGATGTTAAGGGTGATTGTCTTTTGCTGACCGTCAGCGGACTTTACAGTGATTGTAAGTGTGCCGTCCTTGACAGTTTCAAATCTGTTTTCGCTTACTCTGACAAGGTCATTATCTTCATCGTCCTTGCTTCCCGTAAGAGAAACGGTAATTTCATTTTCTGCGTCTGTAGCGTTCACTTCGTAAATTTTATTAGCCTTTGCGGCGAATGTGTCGCCGTCCTTGTATTCTGTCCCGTCAATTTCAATAACAGGATTAAACGCAACTGCTTCTGTTGTGGTAGTAGTTTCCTCAGTGGTTTCGGTTGTTTCAACTGTAGTTTCCGTAGTTTCCGAAGTTTCCACGGTGGTTTCCGTAGTTTCAATTGTGGTTTCTGCTGTTGTGGTTTCTTCCGAATCGGCTGTACCGTATTCATTCACAATATCGCTTTCATCAATTCTTGCGACCCTCTTAGCGACTTCCAGAAGTTCAGCGATTGAAATGTGTCCGCTTCCGTCAGTGTCAAATCTGTCAAGTATTTCCGCCTGTTTCTCCGCTGTCAAGTCGTCTTTCAAATCTGCTACCATTTTTGCGGTATTCATTAAATCCGATAAGGTGACTTCTTCGACTTTTGTTATGGTTCTTGCGGAAATCGGCATTGTAAGCATTGTTGAACCGACAATCGTACAAGCTGTTATTCCCGCAATAATTCTTTTCAGCTTCATAATCTCTCCTCACTTCCAATTAAATTCTTATAATCCTGTAAACCTATTATATCACAATAGTTAACAATAGTCAAATGCTTTTTTATTCTTTATTAAAGTTTGTGCGTACTAATTGTTTAATTATATTAACAAAAAGCCCTCTCCGTTCGGGAAAGGGCTTTCGCTGTCTGTTAATTCGAGGTCGGTGTCACTTTAATTGTATATTCTTTTTCAATTGTTATATCAGTATGAATACCATATTGAAGTTTTAGTTTGACCTTTGCATTTTTTTCTTCTGAAACCTGTCCGTCATATATTATTTTAAAATAATCGTCACTCCTATGAGAAATTTTATATCCTGATTCTCCGTCTACTATTTTAGCATCTACTATTCTCCAGTCATAGTCTACTGACAGTCCAGTCGCACGTCTACAGTTAAACGTTTTATTATCGTCCGTGGCTACAGTTATATATCTCATGATATCGCCTGGTGCGGTGTAAACCATGAAAGAAAAATATCCTTTATAAACTGTATTTTTACGTTCATCTTTAAGTATCAAAGTAGTATATAGATGTGTATATGCATCCAAAGCATCTGTATCTTCTCTTGTGAATATTATCTTGCTATAGTTTTCAGTAAATCTCGGTTCAAATAATGTATTTGGATATTGCTTATCAGTCTTCAAGCTCCAGTTACTTGGTATGCTACTATCCAAATTCCATGGACTGTCCATCGTAAATTCTTTTGTGTTTTCATCTGCATTAATCATTTTAAAGTCATTATTATTTCTTGAAATCAATGTAGATGGGTCTTTTTGTATATTTGTAACATTAACCCTGATACCCTGTAATTCATATGTAGCCGTATCTCCGTCCTGAGCAACCAGATTAAATTCATCTTTTTTAACAATTGTAGCATCACTTATCGGATAGTCTGGGTCGTTGTATAACTCTCTTATACTGAATGCCGGTACAGCTTTTTTAGTTTTTATATCTGCTGTATAATAAGGTTCATTCATTACATTGATATTTTTCCCTTCTTTGATATAAGACGGAGCAACTGCTATAGGTATTACTACAATAACTTTTGCGGTTACTGTTCTTGTTTCTTCACCTATCTTATATTCAAAGGTTACAGTTGTATCATTGCCGTTGCCGTTCCTTGATGTAAGTTCACTTGCCTTAATCTGTTTGTTTTCAGTATCAATAGTCAGTGGTGAATTAACTTTATCTAATGAAACCGTTACATTCGGGTTTTCTTCCGGGGACACAACGCTTGCTGTGTAATTTATCGAAGTACCCTGCTCAATATAGATAGTAGTATCTATAGCCTTTGGTTCTGATGAAATAGCACTTCCTTTAAAAGTTTCCTTAATTCCTTTGATTTCTATATCAAGGGCGATTTCCGCAAATGTTACTTCAACTGTCTGTTTGTCAACAGTAATGTCGCCTTGATATACATAAATGTCCATAGATGATGTTTCCGAGCCTGAAACCTTTAAAGCATCTACATTTTTCAGCGTTACTGCTGTATCCGACTTTTCCCAACTGCCTATAGTAACCTTTTCTGAAGCTTTCTCGTTCTTTATTTCAAATGTCAGACCGTTCGGAATGCTTACAGGAATTGTTACTTCTTTTGTACTTCTTTCAAATGTCTTATTTTCGGCGATTGTGCCGACTTCCTTAACTGTGCATGAAACCGTGATTTCTTTGTCATAAGGGCATTTGAATACAGTTGCTCCGCCTACATCGGTTGTGCAATCCGTTACAGTTTCAAATTTTTCCGGCTTGCCATCGCTGTCAAGTTTCGTTATAAATTCTGCATAGACTGTGTTTTCGCCTGCTTCCCAGAATGTGCCGTCAGTTACTTCAACCTTTTTATTATCGAGAGGGTAATTTGCCATAACTCTGGTTTTGACCACGACAACTTTTGCGGTTATCGTTCTTATCTGGTCGCCTGCCTGATATTTGAAAGTAACTGTTGTATTGTTGTCTGCTGAATTTTCGGCGGTAAGTTTTCCTGCCGTAATCTTTCCGTCTGCACAGGTAACAAGTGATTTGTCATTTGAGGAAACTTCTACAATCGGGGCTGTTTCGTCTTCGCCTGCGTTCATGCAAGTTGCCGTGTAATCTATTGACTGACCTTCCGCAAGGTAGATAGTTTCAGGTATAGACTGTGGAGTTGATGAATCAGTTTTTGCGGTCTTTCCGTCAATGTCGAGTTTCAGAGAAGTTTCTGTAAATGTTATTGTAATAGGCTTCTTCATAGCAAGTATTTTATCATTATTTTCATCTACAAAGAATACTTCCATATATATTGACGCTGAACCGGAAACATTTGTAGCATCTACTTTTCGTACTATTTCATAACCCGGAGTTTCACTTAATATTACCCTAATATCATTGCGTGTACTTTCTTTCGCCACACCCATTGACAGACCTTCCGGAACATTTGCAGAAATTTTTACTTCCGTTGTGTTCTTGTCAAATGTCTGACTTTGGATAGTGTCGGCGAGTTTGCTGATGTCTGTTATCTTGCATGAAGCCGTTGTTTCGTCATAAGGGCATTTGAATACAGCTTTTCCGTCTACGGTTGTATATTTTTGCACCTTATCGGATTTTGTTGTATTGCCGTTGCTGTCAACTTCCGTTACAAACTCTGCTTCAAGCGTGTTGCCGTCCGCTTTCCAGAATGTGCCGTCTGTTATGTTAAATGTCTTATCTGAAGCTTTATAATATGCCCAGAAATCGACCTTTACAACAACGACTTTAGCCTTTGCGGTTCTTGCTTTTTCGCCTGTGCCGTATGTCAGGGAAATTTCTTTTCCCTCGGTGTTACCTTTTGAGATACTTGCGTCAAGCTTATTCGCTTTGATCAATCCACTATATGTGTCGATGGTAACATTATCTCCGCTGGTTTCATTGGTGAGGACTTCTTTACAAGTTCCCGTAGTTGAGAATTTTATTGCTTCGCCTTCTTCGATAAGGATAGTTCCCAAATCTGCTGTTTCCCCCGCTTCAATTTCCTTGCTCTTATTACCGATAATCACCGCAAAAGTCTGTTCACCCTTTACAAAAAGTTTTATCGGGGCGGATATTTTAATCACGTTGCCGTATGTGTCAACAACCTTAAACCTTACATTCATAAATGTCTGAGGGTCAACCTTTGAAGCAACGGCAACTTCAATACCGCTGATTGAATAATGTCCGTTTGTACCCTTGATGATTTTAATTCCCGATGTATCAACTGTCATCTCTGAATTATTGTTACGCTTTTCGCCATTTTTGTCAGTGTAGCATACATTACTGCTTGCACTTTCGACATATGGGATAACTTCACAGTCATCAGGAAGATTTGTTATATCAATAGCATTACCGAATGTTATGTACTGATTGTTCTTGTCGTTTTTCGGATATTTAAATGTGTCTGCTCCTGTTCCGTTCTTTACAACGTTCGGAAGTGCGTCAACAATTTCAAGCGTGAATGAAGTTTTGGTATCCGGATTGTTAGCCATGTTTGTAGTGGTGATTGTAACGGTATCACCTGCTTTAAATTCATATCCGTCAGTCCATTTTATAGTGTCATAATTGTAACGTTCGGCATTATTATCAACTGTAAGCATTTTCTCATTGTCAACGCTGAATTTACAAAACAGCCACGGGACTATACCTACAACAGCGTCTTCCGTACGGGTAATGTTACGGTCCTTAACCATTCTGTACACACCGTCTTCATCGTTTAAAGTTGCCATAGCTACAGACTTTTTAATACACTCCAGTATTTCGTTTTTGTCCATGTCCTTTGAAACATAGATTTTCTTGCCGTCCATGTTTATGAAATCTTCAAATTTAATTACTCCCGAATTACTTAAAGATGACGGTAAGCCCTTTCTCATATTAACCGGTATTGTAATTTGAGTCATGGTAAGATAATCAATTCGTGTATCAAACATTGGCGGTAACACAACCGGAATTTTAATTATAAATGAATGGTTATCTGCATACCCAAAGTTGCCCGGATTAACTGCGACTATCGGTTTACCGACATAAACTTCAAATTTAACGCCTCTTTTTATTCCGTCACTTCCTATGTATGAAAGCGTTATTTCGTTTCTTCCTTTTAAGGTTACTCCCGTACTTTCTTCTGAAATTTCACGAGCCTTCAGAACCTTCATCAGCGGGTCATAATCAAACTGTTGTCCGGCTGTTCCGCTCCAGGAATCCGTAAAAGTTATTTCAGGATTATCAACACCGTTAACCTTTACTGTACTCAGGAAATCGAATACTTCGCCCTCTGTAAAGAAATACTTTTCGCCTGTATCTTTAATTCCGTCATGCATTGTTGCAACGTGTCTGTCACCACGGAATTCAAATGTGAGAGCTTCCAGTGTATTAGCAATCTTGCTTTTGTCCATGTCAAGAACTTTTACAGTAACAGTACTGTCGGCGGTCTTGATATCAAAACGACCTTCGCCTGTTTCACTTGTGATAGCGTAGTAAACAGTGGCACTTTGAATATCCGCATAGTAAATTACGTTTTTCAATCTCTTCTCATCAATGCTTTTAATGTCCAATTTTGTTCCGTCAAAATTTTTCAGTGAAACCGACCTTACATTTTCTGCTCCTATCTGACTTTGAAGGTCTTTAAGTGACATTACTTTTCCCTGTGAAGCATTCTCCACATATTTTCCTTCTGTAAGGTAGTTATAATGCTCAATTTTTGTATAATTAAATGCATATTCGTCTGATGTTTCAATTTCAGGATATTTTATATTCTTTACAGATACTTTAAATCTTTTTACTTCTTTTTTGTCAGCCATTACAATGATGTCAATTTCAGACTTATCATCAGTGGCTTCAACACCTGTAATTACTCCGTTTTCATCGACAGTAACCTTGTTTGTGTCTGTGGAGATATATGTAACTTCATCGGTTGTATCATAGTCTTCAAGCCTGCCATTATCATCTTTTATCTGGAAACCTTCAAGCTGTACTTTATGCCCTACACCTATCTCAATTACAGAACCTGTGTCGAAATTTGTAGTATAATACGTTTTTATATTTTCCCAATACTCATCAGGGTCTTTTATTGTTCTGTTATTAAAGATATCTCTTTCTATGGAATTTGAAAATTCCTTATATTCGTCCGAATACCTGTTACTGTCTGCATATGAATATTTGATTTCAAGCTTTGATGCGTCTACATCTGCAAGGGGCTTTTCCGTCACAATATTCAAGGTAATTGTCATTTCCTGACCGTCAGCAGACTTTACAGTGATTGTAAGTGTGCCGTCTTTTACAGCTGTAAAATTGTTTTCGTTTACTCTGACAAGGTCATTATCTTCATCGTCCTTGCTTCCCGTGAGCGAAACAGTAATTTCATTTTCCGCATCGCTAACGCCGACTTCAAAAATTTCGTTAGCCTTTATTATTAACGTATCGCCGTCCTTATATTCCGTTCCGCCGATTGTGAAAGTCGGATTAAGCGGAACTTTATCGGCTTTACCGTACTCATTTACAATATCGCTTTCATCAATTCTTGCGACCCTCTTAGCGACTTCCAGGAGTTCACCGATTGAAATATGTCCGCTTCCGTCAGTGTCGAACTTGTCAAGTATCTTCGTTTGTTTTTCTGCTGTCAAGTCGTCTTTCAAATCTGCTACCATTTTTGCGGTATTCAGCAAATCCGATAAGGTGACTTCTTCAACCTTGGTTGTGGTTCTTGCGGAAATCGGCATTGCAAGCATCGTCATACTGACAATAGCACAAGCCG
>OGPV01001446.1_pt1 | contig 16029 bp, 20 predicted proteins | sample 1553001 | NCBI WGS metagenome assembly OGPV01 (sample SAMEA2580268, study PRJEB22360) | human gut metagenome | biome: human gut; feature: human-associated habitat; material: faeces | place: Denmark | collected 2008/2010
TCATGTTGCGTGGTGTGGTATTATAGGGGTATCGGTTTCGATGAAAGGAAAAATAAAATGATTAATTTTAATGCTTATGTTATCGAACTTGAAGAGGACACTTGGTACAAAGTTTGCATTGAAGACGTGCTTACGACTACCGTTCGTGATAATGGTTATTTTGATGATACCGTTATTACGTTCGAGTCCGCACTTGCAACGGTTGTCGAATTTTCAGTGAGTAACGATTATGATTACGTCGAAACCGAACGGTGTTTTAGTAAGAAAGGTCGCCGTTGTCGTAAATATGTTATTTCGGTTGATAACGGTGATGATTGATATAAATATAAAACCGGTTGGCGATAATGCCAACCGGTTTTTTGTGTTAGAAGCCCGCTAGTAGTCGTATGCCACCGGCGATTATGTCACCGGCGACTATGTTGTTTACGCCTTGCAGTGCTAGTGTGTTGTGGTCGATTGAGACGAAATATTTATCGCTGTAGTCTTTGTAGTATACTGACGCGCCTACGCTGAACTGTTTGGCGATTTTGAATATTCTATCGCCATTTTTTTGCGTGCCGTTTGTTTTTGCATTGTATTGGATTGATAGTATACCGTTGGTTTCAAATATTGATATATTATTCCATGTGCCGTTAATTTGCGAGTCGTTAGGGAAACCGCTCTGTGTCGGGAAAAATGTTGTACCGTGTAGAATACAACTACCCATAGCGTGACCGACTGCGCTGTATCCGCCTTTTGATAGGTGCGCGCCGTCGCCATTGTCACCGCCATCCGCTGCGCGACTCGCCCACACGCCCGCGCGATATGCGCCCTCGTGAATTACCACGTTTGGAATGTTGCGTTTTGTAGCGAAAAGGTTGTAAACCTGTTGCCGGTAATCCGGTGCCACGGCCCATTTTGCGTTTTGTCGGTTCATTGATTCGCCTATTGCGAGGCACATTGGGAATATATCAATTATTGCGTTTGGTGCTTCGGTGTGTATTGTGTTTAGTAATGTGTTTATACTGTTATCGATAGATGTTAATGACACGTTATCATTTAGCATTGTAGTTGCGTCATTTTGTCCGCCAATGATGATAACCCTATTGACATGTTGTTTATCGGTCACGGCGTTCCATCGATCGAGGAATGTACCGTCATCACCGGTCGCGTAGAAACCGCCCGCGCTTGTTCCTAGTGTTTGTTTCGTGGTTGGCTTTAGAATATCATAAATGGCGTTTGCCGGTGAATCAGCTAAGTGTTTTGCGCCACTATAGTAGCCGTCTACCCAACTGTCTCCGATTACGATAATATTATCATTGTATCCGATTGCTTGCGTAATGATTCGCGCGTTTTGGTTTGTTTTAATGTTGAGCGCGGATATACTGTTTTTATTGATTTCGGCTTGCTCGGCTGCCGTGTCCCAACGTGTTTTAGTTGTTTCGGCGGTGGCGGTGTCGGTTATTCCGAGCACGGTTAAGTTGCTTTCTGCGTTGTTTGCCGTTTCGGTTGTAACAGCAAGATTCGACGCTGTTTTGTCAATCTTGTTTTTAAGCGTGGTGGCGGTGGTTTCGTCGGTTACGCCTAATGCCGCTAGATTGTCGTTTGTGGTTTGTATTTCCGTTATGGCTTGATTAGCGGTGTTTAGCGCGTTACTAGCGTTAGTGTTTACTTTGTATAGATTGGTGTCGATAATATCCATTGACGAATTGTATTGGTCATTGAGGTTTGCCGCGTCACCGGGTGTATATTTTTCAAGATTGAAATTGGTTGTATAGTCTGTCATTTTGTGGTTTCCTTTCGTATCGTTTGAGGATGATTAATTTCCGCTTGCACTTGCATTTGATGTATAGTGCGGTCGATAATCCGCATTGCCGCGTTGTACCCGTCGCGCAAGTCCGCTAGGTCGCCTGTTTCATACAATGGCAGATGATAAAACGGTGTTTCTGTAGCCATAGTATATCCTTTCTGTTATGCGACATTACCGGGGATAATGAAACCCTCGGCGGTTTTCTTTGCGTTTGCAAGGTCGGTAACGGTAAACGCTTCGGTTCCGATTTTATTCAGAATGTGATTTAGCGTCGCGCCTAGGGTTGCCGCGTTGCTACTGGAAATTCCTAAAGCTGTGCAGAACGCTTCAAGGCCGTCCGGTAACGCGTTTTCCTGTCCGGCTTGCTCGGCTTTATCGTTGATTTGTTTAAGCGCCGCATCAACTTTATCCATTGACGAATTATATTGGTCTAATAGATTAGCAGAACTGCCCGCGTCATATTTTTCAAGCTTATAGTTTAGAGTTTCCGCCATAATAGATTGTCCTTTCGTGATTATAACGCCGGGTACGGTTTACCGGTTTCCGTATCGGTAACGCGTGGCGTGTTGTCGTTGAATATGGTGAGGTTGCCAACTGCGGGCGTTTCGTCGGTACGGTGTTCGGCCAATTTGTCTATGTCAATGTCAGCAATTTGACTGATTCGCGCACCGTAAACGGATAGTTCACGATAGAGGTCACGTAATGCGGTTTTACTGTCAGTGTATTCGCCCTTTGTGACATTCCATATCAGCTGTGTGTTTCCTATGTGTTCGATTTGTTCTTGTATTTGCGCGATGGCTAGCGCGTAATCGTTTATGTGCGCTTCAATGTTTTTTATTCTTGTATCGTAGTCGTTCAATGCTTTGTTTATATCGGTTACTATTTCGTCAAGATACGCCGTTATATGGTCGATTTCACATGCAATGTGTTTTATGATTTCCTCTTGGCTTTTAGCATTCCAATAGAATGCGGGTATGGCGGGCGTGTACGGCCATACCGAGAAAAACGGCAGCAGTGGAAACATGTGTGTTATCCTTTCAATAGTTGTTTATGTTTATCGTCCATAATGGGCTAAAACATGTTTCAAGGTGTTCAAGCAATAGTACGTCAATATCGACGTAATCGCCACTTCGTACGCGGCTGACCTTATCCATGAAATCACCGTTGGTGATTGTTTCGTATTGATTGTCAGTCGCGTTGCTTGCGTAGTCTTTGTTTTCGGCTAGCTGCGTTGCGGGGAAATCGGAAAACACGGTGCGCATTTTATGCCATGTGTCCATATCGGATAGCATGACGCCGGAATTGCCGTCAGCCGCCGCGTACAATGGTTTCAGGGTGGGCATTATTTCGTTTATCAATCGTAGAAAATGCCGTTTCCATCGGCTTACGGGCATTACACCTAATTCGCGGTCATAGAAGCGGTTTTCGATTTTCTTACAGCAGCGAGCATATTGCATGTCATCGTAGGCAACGTCCCGCCATGACCACGCAACATTAGTCCAGTCAACGCCGCCGGGCACATTAAGCAACTCACCGAAAGTGTACGTCATTACACCATGAAAATCGTCATACGATTCACATGGCTGATAATGGGTTATGTCATTCTGCATTGTCATCGTTCAATCTTTCCACGTCCGTCAAGTAAGCGTAGTTGCGGGAAACGTTGTCTTCGTTCCACACAACTTGTATCGGCTCCTTAAGATATTTTTTGAACCTTGTATTGAGAATATCGCACGCGGCACGACGTTCCTCAAGCTCGCTAAGTGCTCGTAGGTCAGTCGGCTCCCCGTAGTCGTTAATTTCGTCGGCGGTCTGCCGTTCCATTTTCAACGGCAGATTTTTAATGCCTAACGCCTGATAGAACGAGTTCCAAGTGTTCTGAATATCGTTCTGCAATTCCATGCCGATATATTCGACGTTGGTTTTCAGTACGTTGGCTTTCATGGAATCGGTGAAACCCGGTGTCGCCATGATTGCCATTTCACCGCCTGAGATTTGCTTGATAACGTTGACGCCCGCTGTCTGCTGTCCGGCTGGAACCTCAAGGATGAACGGCGTTTTCTGATTGAAACGATTCTGCCGGCGCGTCATGTACAAATCTTCTATTTCATGCGCGAAAAATTCAATCGTCGGAATGAGTGGCGTACGTGCGCGGTTCGCGTAGATAAAAACGCCATTGGAATTGTTCACCGGGAAACGCCAACCGTTGATACCGTAACTATCCCATTTCTTCGGTTTGTAGTACACGTTGAAATTAGATGTAGTCACCGCTTGCGTGCTGAAAAACACACCCGGTTTGCTATGCGGGAACGCGATTGTTGCGTAACCGAAATACAATAGATTGTATTCAAGAAACCACGCGTCGCAAGTTTTCGGCAGATTCAACCACTTGAAACGAGATAGCGCGATATTCAACATTTGAGAATACGCCATCGAATACGCTTGCGAATTGAGCGCTTCGGATTGCTGCCACATCGGTGCGCCGCGTTCGCCCATTTCCGCACGTGTCAATGGCCTTTTGTGTGTGCGTTTACGTCCCATACTTTTTCTCCTTATAGATTGTCGTGTACGAAGTCGCCGCCGACTTCCTCGGGATTATTCCATATTGTAACGCCGGAGCTGAAAATATCCCTGATTGTCTGCAATTGTTCATTCTGCGCAAGCGGGCATATCGTCCATATATCAGTGGACTGCCAATACGTGAAATGCTTGCAAGGCGTCAACGATGGCCTGTTGTAGAGTTTGTTGCTTGCGATGCCATAGCGCAGCATGTAATCGCCCGCCGCCGCTATTGCGCCATTGTCTTCGGTGACTATTTTCACGGTCATGGTGTCAAGCCCCGTGGCCTGTCTAAAATTGTCACCACCATACGAACCAACGGGCTGCGCGGCATGGTTAAGTAAGTCGCGCCATGCGGCATTTACGTTGGAACGCGTGTTTATCATGACACGTTTGGCATTGTCCACACTCTGATTACGTGACGACGACGCGTTCGCGTTCGATGTGGCTGCATTGTTGGCCGCAATACTGCTGCTTGTAGCGTTGCTTGCGTTCGTGTTGTTGGTATTAAGTGCCGTGGATTGAATATTTTGCGTGCCCGCCATTGCTATGCTGACACTATTAGCCTGTCCATTGTATTTTTTCGCTGCGAACGCCGCCGCATCATTGTACGCTTGCTTGTAACCGGCTTCCGCCGCCGTCTTGGATGCACCGGTGGCAAAGCTTGCGCTTGACAGCCCTACGCTTCCGGCTGCGCCGAGTCCCGCCGCCACCATTGGTGCCGCCGCGCCGCCCGTTGCCGCCGTAACCGCTATGCCGGTAGCTGCCGTACCTATCGCGCCTATTGCAGCGGTGACGGTACCAATCGCACTCGCCGTGATTTCCGTGTTTACGAGTTGCGTTGTCAAATCTAAGGTTGCCGTGTTCATTTCATCGATTTTGTTGTTAGATGCACTCAGCAGCAAATTTTGTTGTGTCACGTTGTTTTTGTAGATTTCGTTAGACGCATTGTTTGAATTAGCCGTTACGGTGGAATTGAGTGCGTTCATTAGATTCGTGTTGGCAATGCTGTTCGCATTACTTCGGGCGGTGTTGCTCAATGCCACGTTAGCTGACCGCGTGCCGTTTTCGTACGATACAATGGCGTTTTCACGAGCTTGCGCAACTTCACGATTGTATACGTCCGTGCGGTGCGCATCGATTGCACGACGTTGCAGCGCGTATGTCGGTATGTCGTGCGATACGAGCGTTTTGAGTATGTCCGCATTCGGCACGGTGGCGCTAATGCTAGTCCCGTTGATGGCTTCAATGCTAACGGACGCGTCACCGTCGCTTCCAATTCCATCAAGCCATGCGATTTGCCGTAATATCGGAAAACTTAGGGATGTGACCGTCTGCACCGAAAGGTGTCCGCAATCCGCTATTTCCACACGGGTTTTATTGCCGATATTGTCGGATACCTCTAAGTGCGCATAGGGTGCAAGATATAATCTCGTTATTTTAACGTATTCAGTCGCGTAGCCAAAATCGTTGATTGTCAAATTAATATCGGATATTTTCGTGCGGCTACCGCTGACCGTATGCCATTCGACGCCATTCACATTTACGCCGCTGTCAAGTCGCATCATGTTTGCGGTGGCGACGAAAACCGCTGTAATCTGTGACATGATATGCGGATAATAAGCGAAAAGCGTGTCAAAATAATCGCCTGATATTTTGGACGATTCGAGTGCATACATGCTTACGTTGCTTGCAGTGAAATTGTCAATAGAATTATACGATGTGCCTACGCCGGTGACGTTTGACGTGGAAATATTTCCGGCACCCCACGAGAAACCGTTAACCGTGCCGTCATTATTGGTGTATGTCGGGTCGCTGTCCGTGATGTTCGAGCCACGCGTGTTACTCATGGTTTGCAATTGTCCGGGCGAAAACGTCGCGGCTACACATATGTATCTTGTACCGTTTTGCAGATTAAACGGTGCGCTTTTTCCGATATTCGATGCGGCATTGCCATAGTCAACGTCGGGTAACGTGAAATCACGACAATTCGCACGCGGGTTTTCCAAGAGTTGCGCCGGTGTCATTTCCGTTAACGGCGCGTGCCCGCGCGACAACAGCAAACCGTTGATTACGGTATTGTTGATGTAATCCGTCCATACGTCACGAATAAGCGTGCATGTTGTCGTGTTCGGCGCTTCCGCGCGTACGGAAGTGATGAAAAAATGATAACGTGTCTGCACGTCGGTTTTCTGATACGACGTATTAATAATATCACGTGAAAAGTCAACGACAATGTAATTATACTGTTGCGCCGTCATGTAGGGAACGGGCAATTTTATGCCGTCCGCGTCGGCGCGTGCGATATACATGTTCGTTGTGAGCTTGACGGTTTCGCCGTCTAGGCTGTCAAACCATTCGTTTCTTGTGGTGTCATCGGGGAATTTCACGACATCGTGGTAATCATCGTACCAATTCACGTGACATAGCTTGATTGCCGTGTTTGGCGTCCAAACATTGTAATCGAAAACGTTGCGGTACTGCCCGTATACGCGCGTGTCCGTATCGGGGAACGCTGTTGCGTTTTGCAGATGTGGAAAATCCATATTGCGCCCTTTCCTATATGAAAAATGAGTGGTGCTTCACATGAAACACCACTCATTAGTCGATTCAGACTATTCGACGGTGAACGTGCATGTTGCGGAATGTTCCGTAGTCTCGCCGTTCGGATTGATATACGTGGCGGTGCCGGTCACGGTAATGACATCACCGGCAACAAGGCCGTCACGCTGGACGTGCAAGCGTGCTTGGTCATCGACGAATGTATTGACGTTGAGGTCGAATGCCGCGCCGTGCGCGTCATCGCCGCTTGCGGCATGGTTCGCCGCAACCTCGTACGTTGCCGCGTTCGGTGCCACCTGAATGGCGGTGCCCGTCGGCGTGACGGTGGCGGTGAGTTTAGGCGTGAGCTGCATAAGGTCGCCCGCCTTGACGGTGCCCGTGGTCGGGGTTAGAGTGAAACCGGTCACGGTCTGAGTCACAACCTTGATGGAAGTGCCCGCATCGGTAGTAAATAGCGCGCATGGACTGAACGGGGACACACCGTAAATGCCCCAGTGATTGAGATACAGCGTGTTAGAAAGTGTCTGCGGGTTATAGAACTGCGTAGTGCCATACAGCGTGTCTCGCGCCTGATACCAATCGGTGGAAACAAGCAGCGCCACCGCGCCGTCGATACCGAGACTTGGTACCTCAATAACACGATACGGCACGTCCGCTTTATCCAGCTGGAAAACCGCGCTCAATGCGTCAACGTCAAGCGACGCAAGATATTCCGGTTCAATCAACAACACCATTTGCTGCGGGCTTGCGTACGCCGGAATGTCGGTGACGTTCAACGCATTGTATTGTGAGCTGGGGAACTGCATACGCCCGGCAGTCGCACGTAATGCCTTGAGCAACGTCTTGGCGGTGGTTTCGTCGTTCGGCACCGCGTCAAGGTGTACCTTGTAGAAGCCAAGATTCTGTTCATAATGTCGAATCAGCGCAAGCATGATGTTCATTTCGTCGTACTGGTCGCTGTTGCGCGGAGATTCCATAATCTGCGCGACGAAACGGTTCAAACCGAAATCATCAACGAACGCCTGACGTAATTCATCGTCAGTCCATGAAATCGGGTATTGGTCACGGCGATTGTTCTCGTAGAACCACACCGCCGCTTCGGGGCGGTGCATCTTCAAAAGGTCTTCCGCATCATCTTTGTAGCCGTGCGCCTTAATCCACTTGACTGCGATTTCCTGCACAGTCGAACCCCAGTACAAATTTTCCTTTTTGAAAATCGATAACGGGTTTTCAAACGGTGCGTTCTGCGCCATTACGGTTAGTCCGATACGATTGACCATACTCCAAACGCAGTCGTTCAAATATTGGCGATTCATGGGATCGAACAAGTAGCGCATGGTGTTCGCTACGCCGGTCTGCGTCGCACTCGGAATACGTTGCTGATAATCGTCCGTGCCCTTGGCACGCACCTTATCCAAAATTGTCGCATTGTCTACAGCCATAATATTTACTCCAATCGATTAAAGCGTGTAATCGAGATTTTCCAAGTCCTCTGCCGCGGCCTGTGCGATTGCGTCCGCCGCGTCATCGTCGTTTTCCTTGACGGTCGCGCCGTTTTCGACCATCTGCGCAACAGAATCAGTGAAATTGTCGTATATGCCGTCAATTCGTTCGCTGATTGCGTCCGTGCGGTCGCTGATTGCGCTCACCTTGTCCAGCACGTCACGCAACATGTCGCGCAAGTCGTCGAACTCGCCCGCACGGTGCGCTTCATTTTCCGTAAGGTCATCGCGTTCGGCGGTGTCCCTTTCCTCGGGGGTCTCGTCATCCATTATTTTTCCTTTCATATATGAAAAAGTCGTACCGGTATGTGGCCGGTACGACTCAAGAATAGCACACTTGCGACATAATTCACAGCGACGAACGGCGCGCTTTTCCCTCACGGCCATATCATTGGCGGAGTCAACCGTGGTTATCAACGATAATGTTTTAACATTCTCACTGTAACACCTCGTGTATGCCGTGTTTATTTTACACCAAAATTTCTAAGCATTGCAATTACGGCGTGTTGCGTTTCCACCGTATCGTAGCGTAAATAGCCTAACGCATAATATGACGTAAGATTTCTAATCAAGTCTTTTGCAACATTTGCCGTAAGATAATTAAGTTTATTATCGTCCGTCGTAATTGCGAAATATGGTACATGCGCGCCCGCATCATATTTTAAAGAAACGAAAACGTAGCCACAACGTAAATCAACATAAACACCGTATTCACACCGCAACCACCGGAAAACATACGTGAGTTTAGCGTGATTGTGTGGTTTTTCAATAAAATCAGTGTCATGACGTTTGAATTTGTTTTTAGCGGTGACATCATCGTTATTTTTCAACATGCGCCCAGCAACGGTGTTTTTTGTTTTCTGTTCAGCGTATTTATCATCTTCAACATAATCGAAAATACACGTCTTACCATCAAGCCATTGCAAGCCAAACTCAGGTTCCAAGGGTACGTTGTAATGTTTGAAGTACGGATTATATGCGTCGCACGCGTTGCCTAGTAAAAAGATTCGCGGCTTGCGCAGCTTGTTATCGTCGGCGCGTTCGCGCGTGACGGTATCTACAAGGTTAGCCAATTGTTCATATTCGTTACGCAAATAATGATGATACACGTCATCGGGGTCTATAATAATTTCATCCATGCAAATGTTACGTACATTAACATATGTGCTTTTTTTCTTCTGCTGTTGTAATGATAATGGGATGAAATAGCCGCATGTCCGCCATTTTTTCTCGCCATTACGACGTATTTCAGCAACCTTGTTATGTACTCTAAAATCGTAGTCGGGGAAAATATTATCCTCTATTATCCTGTCAAAATATTTTGCTGCTACGTCGTTATTTTCTTCTCGATATCGTGTGACCTCAACAAAACATATGTTGTTTTTAATATAATCTTCCAGCATATATCGACGTACGCCATACGTTTTGCCGAGACCGCGTGCGCCTATTATAAGATTCACGTCGGCGTTGCGTGGCAATATCTGTGTTCTAAGCCGGTCATAATAATACTTCACCATCAATGCTCACAATCATAGGTTTGCCGTCCCGCATAATAAGTTCGCGGGGCATTGTTTCTACAATTCGATTATACGTGTTTCGTATGTATGTCAGATTCTCGCCGTTGGCCTGTTTGTCCGATTCGCCTAGCCATCTACCGGACGGATACAAGGCAATCGCTTCGGGCGCGTCAACATGATATGTCGCACCTCGATAATCGGTGACGTTACCGACGTATCTATCCCATACATGCGGTCGATTGCGTTGTAACGTGTGGCATATGTCATAATCGACTAACACATCATAGCCGAGCGACATTTGTACGGTTTCCGCGAAACCGTATCCCGCATGCATGACATTGGCAATAAAATCTTCTATGGTGTACATGCCGTCCGGTCGCGGAAGTCCCGCGCAAGTGACGTGCACGCGCCCGTCCGTGTCCAAACTGACACGAGCCTTGTTCCACAATTCCATATGCTCAACATATCGGGTTGTACCGCCGCAATCTTCCACTTCAAATTTTCCGATATGTTCTAGCGTCGATGCCATGTCGGACGAGGTTTCTCTGACACGTCGCATGGTGATGTTGATAGCGTTTTCTATCGCTGTGTGTAATGGATCGAGCGCTTGCAAAAGTTCCATGTCGGATACGTCATTGGCGCAGCTGATTTTCAGACTATCGGTATCACCGCCCGTGACGGTGACGCGTGCGCCGAAATGCCGATATAGCAGCATCATGGCTATTAGCAAGTGCATTCTGCTGCCCGCTACAATTCGCATACCGTACGTGTACAGCACGCGTGGTGTTTTCGGGCGTTTTTTCGTGAAATTCTCGGGAGTGCAGACCGTGGTTTTATCAACTTCAAGTTCGCCGGTTTCCGTCACCTGATAATCGGCTTTCATTACATCTTGTGCTTGCGTGCCGTAAATTCCATTGAATTGGCCTTTAACGGTGCTGCCATAGTATGATTGCAAAAATTTCACGCTCAACGTGCCCGCCCTAGCGTCACGAGCGATTCCTTCGGGTATCGAATCGGGTATTTTTTCCGTATACGCCATCCCCTCACGATAATGTTTAATCAGGTTTTTCACATCGGTTTTTCGAGCGAAAAGCATATTGGATTGCAAAGTCACGTAATCGGGCGGAATGATTGTCTTGGTAGTTCCCTCTCCATACAAGACGTGCATTTCATCGTACTCATATACTTGCGCCACGTTCCATAATTCAATTTCGTTAACGTGTAATATGCATTCATCCGCACAATACAGTTTTCCGAAAGCATATGTCGCGTTAACGGCGCTATCAACGTAACCATGCGCCCTAATGCTGTTTTCCTGTGTTTTCGCACGCTCGTTATTGGCATAATCCGTATCCGCTTGCAACGTCTTTACGAATTTTGAGCGCGGGCAGATTGCAATACCCCACATGTCGAAACATGTGTTTTTACGTAATCTAAGGTTCGTAAATCTCACGGCAGCGTGTATACCCGTTCGGAAGGGGTCACTGTAATTGGCCAATACGTCTTCAAGCGGCGTGTTAACGATATGTTCGCACGCCACTTGCAGAATATCCGGGGGTATAGGTGCAAACTTCACCGGCAAACGACGACCATTGATAAAAGCGTGATGCATTGACGTTACATCCAAGGACGCGACATTATCCACTACTACACTAGCGGTTTTCGCGCTCGTAAAAGTCAATCCGCCACGAAAACATGCCTTGCGTAAGGCATATGCCTTGTAGTTTTTCGGAAATTCTTGATTGCAAGTCAGCTCGAAAGCGCGTTGAAGCGTCATCTGTTTGCCACTTTGCAACGTGATGCGTCGCCCGCCAATCTCGCGCCGTGCCATCTGCCGTACAAGCGAGGTCTTGGTAAGCACACGACACCCCAGCATTTCCGGTGTAAGCCAATGGTTCGTGCGTAGCAGCCATTGCAGATATTGGGGTATCACTTGCACATCGCGCCGCGCGTAAAACAATTCCTCTTCGGTCAACGGCGTTTCGGGTGTGCGTACAAGCGTGTAATCCCAGTCGCCTACCGCTTTCGGTAATCCGCATGTTTCGCCCATTGCGCGCAGTCCGCCCATTTCAAGATAAAACGTGTCCCAAAAACGGCACACTATGTCATTACCTATATACAAGTCAAGCGTGTACACGCTAGTAGCCGTTTGCGCATTAGCGGTAATCGTATACGACTGTGACAATTCCAACATGAGAGTTTGCATGTCGAACATAAGGTTATATGCCGCGATTATCGGAATATAACCGTGCGCGCGTCCATAGTCAATAAGATTATCAATGTACGTCAACGCTTCGGACGTGCGCCGGTAAAATCGTACATCGTCCGTATCGGGGGTGTACGATTCCAACGGCGTATTACGCAAATCGTTGAAAATGTATAATATCGGGTATGCGCGCGTTTCGGCACCCGTTCCAATGTTCGTTGTTTCGGTGTCGAATATCGCCGCTACTCTGAAATCTTTGCGTTCTTTCATTATCGTATCACGTCAGGCGTTACTAGCATAAGCCATATCGGGCTACCGCCGTCAACGTCCGTATCGTCTTCCAATTCGCCCGCGTGCATTTTCATACGTTTGGCGTATTGCAATGCCTTTTCGTTTCGTGACATGATATTATCAAATAATTCACTAAGCGAATTGGCGTCATATGCTTTCATGATGGCTTCTAACCGTTTGTTCGGAGCGACATCGGGGCGTTGCCATACGTTTTGTGTGTATCGCCAAAATATCTTGACTTTTTCACGACTTAGGTCATCGCCCAGCGCACTTGGTAATCCTTTAGACGCCATTCGCAGTTCGTTACGGAAAATATTGAACGAACGTGTGCGTTCTTTCGCGCGGCCTTTGCCGCCGCGCACGTCTTCGGTTTGTCGAATCAGCGCGTCAGCTTTTTCATTGGCGCGTTGATACAATTCGTCACGCATGGCAGCATTGCGGGTGCGGCCTACATATGTGTTTTTCAGCTGCGTTTCAAGTCGCTGGATGTAAACGCGCCGTGCGCGTGCTTCACTTTCGGGCATGGTGTCGGTAATGCTTTTTTTCAAACTGTTTATCGTACGACGTACACGTTTACGTTTCGCTGTCAAAACGTCCGCTTGTTTATGCGCTCTAGGCATGTTCACCACCTTATAAAAAAAGTGCCATAACGTATTATGGCACTTTTGTTTCATTCCGAACTACTTGATTTCAAGCGATTTCGTGGAACGCCCGCCACCAAGTGAGGTCTGCTTGACCGCGACTGTGATACCGTCCGGCGCGTTGAAATCGGGGAACATGTCGTAAATATCCAACACGCTGCGGTAGATTCCCTGTGACTGACTGAAATACGTCTTACCGTCCTTTCCGAAAAGATAGACGTTTGCGCATTTCTGACCGGTCTGAGAACGGACGCCCGGCGTGATATAAGCGCCGATAACCGTCAATGGTTCCGCGCCGTACCCGTTCAGCGACAACGCGCTGTTACGCGCGTTGACGATGGCGCGTTTTCCCTCGAACGTGCTGTTGTCCATCGTGCAAATATAACGATAGTTGTCAGCGGTGTTCTGTGCGGTTTCATTCACGGTGGTGTCGTTCATCTGTTCGTTTTCTTCGTTCATTTCGGTTCCTTTCAGAATTCAATATCTTCGTTATTGTTGTCGTTGTCGTTGTCGGTATCGGGACCGGTTACGTCGGTTGCGACGCGTTCGGCGTGTTCGATGAACGTTTCAACGTCCATCACGTACACGGTTTTATCAACCGTGATATCGTCAACCAATACGTTGACAATGCCGGCGTCCATAAGCACCTTGACGGCCATTTCAACGGTACGAACGTTTCCGGTGGTGTGGAACGTCTGTGCTACGCCGTCCCTGTCATAATAGCTTATGGTGCTGTCAGCGATTACCTTACGAATCTTTCGCATGTTTGTTATCCTTTGTATCTGTTTTTTGTCAACCATTTTGGCGACATAAATATTTATAGCACAAAAATCGGCGTGCGCAAAAAAGCGACACGCCGATTATTGATATTGATTCTCAATAACGCAAAATCTGACCCGGATAAATCAAACTCGGGTTAGACAAACCGTTAAGCGACGCGACACGCGCCCAATCACCGCCAAACACCGACCACAAACTATCCCCGGACACAACCGTATACGTACGCGCCGTATCCGGCTGCGCAGCCACAGCACCGCCATAACACACGGTTTCACCCGGATAAATCACAGCCGAATTGCCCGACGCATACCCGTGCCACGACTGCCACGGCAGCAGTCCGGTGCGCTCGGCAATGCCCGACAACGTGTCACCCGACGCAACCACCACGCAAGCCGACTGCGATACATTGCCACCGGTGTTCGTTTCCGGTGCGGATACATTCGCACCGTCGCCACGCGCGTACGCATCCCACTGCCATCGTTCGCCCCTGAAATAATTCAAGTCCAATCGTCCGGCATAGCCCGACACATACCCGTTCGACGTGTACTGACGCATGGCTTCACCATATGCGCCGTATAGCCACGGCACAGCCTGATAGCCGGTTACGTTCATTGACGCGTACTGTGCGACCCACACGCCGCAATGCTCGCGCACGAACGAGGTAAGCTGCCCCAGTGCTGACGCCTGAACGTAGACGATAGGCCACACCCGAGTACGGGCATGCACATGACGTACCCACGTTTCAATCCATGCGCCGTTACCAAACTGCGGATTATCCTGAGATTCCCAATCCAAAACAAGCACCGCCTTACCGACGTATCCGCGCACGTTGTCTACGAAAAAGTCAGCTTCCGTGTTCGCCTCATGTCCCATCGCGTAATGGTACACGCCGATGCTTTTGCCGCTGTCCGCTGCACGTCCAAGCTGATAGTTCGCCGCCTGATTCACACCGTTGGTCAAACATGTATTGTTAAAACCGCCGATACCCCATGTGCCACCCGCCACGACGAAATCACCGTCAAGCGCGTACGTATCAATATCACATTGCCAATTGCTCACATCTACCCCGCGCATGTCCGCGCTTGCAGATGGCACAAAAAGCAATGATAATACACACACGCACGCCAATACGCTACGCAACATTCGTATCATCACTATCCCCCTTATTGTTCTTGAGCAATGCAATAAGTTCTTCAGTCAACACATTATTCTTAGTCATCAAATCATTAAAATTCCTAAACGTAGTAGCGATAAACCACGCCATGCCACAACACGCGACAATCGGAAAACCCACGCTCCCGACAACGGTTACAATCGAACTAATATCCATCAAAAACACCTCACAAATAAAAAAAGGTCATGACACATCAAACGACATGCCATGACCCAATATATCACAATCACGTAGCCTATCCGGGAATTGAACCCGGCACGCACATCTTATAAGGATGCCGCTCTAACCACTGAGCTAATAGGCCATTTATTTCACCCCCTCCCACAATCCCCGCCGCATCAAATCAACGATATCACGACAATACATAAACACATAATCAGATACAGTCGAATCACATTTAAACCACTTCGCACCCATGACAACAGTCTTAACATGACATTCGCCACGAACCCTGTAACCCTTGATGAAATCGCAAGTATTACGTTTGCAATACATGGTCAATCCCTTTCCAGCAAAGGCGTGTTAGCCAATTCGATAGCATCGGTCAGAATATCGCCAACTTGAATATAAGCAGCCGCATCATACGAACTTAAAGCGGTAGCATCGGTTAAACCGTCCGTCGTGTAAAACTGAACATCGTAACGTAATTCATACACGTCACGATGTGCGCAATACCACAGCTCAATATTACCGTTCTTGAATACAGAGTTAAACGTGGCAACTTTTTTATCATTCTTAATCATGATGCAACCTTTCGCAATCACCGGTTAATCCGATAGCCCAAACATACCGCACCCGGAACGTAAAACACACCATCATCAAGCACATCCCTAAACCCGTATGTATCAATGCAATCAACAAACCGAGTTTCTATTAAGCAATCGGATGCAATATCGACGAAATACACAAGTACATCGTAAATACTGTTCACATTAAAATCAATTGAATTAGACAATGCTTCAATATTCATGAAACTCATTTTAATCACTCCTATTTTCTAATAGTGTT
>OGPV01001447.1_pt1 | contig 16027 bp, 8 predicted proteins | sample 1553001 | NCBI WGS metagenome assembly OGPV01 (sample SAMEA2580268, study PRJEB22360) | human gut metagenome | biome: human gut; feature: human-associated habitat; material: faeces | place: Denmark | collected 2008/2010
CTGGACAAATGTCATAAGGGAGCCATCGGCTATCGGTTTGCCTACGGAAAGAAAGCAGAAAAGGCAGAAACTCCGGCACCGGAAACAGCCGACCGTACCGCCGGACGACGCGAGTTCCTGGCCGGTTCCTTGCTGCTGGCCGGTTCGGTGCTGAAAGCACAGGTAGCCAAGAAGGCCGAGGCCATCAAGATGGACGGTGGACTGGCCGACATCGTGGACAAGAAAGAGCCGGTACGCCAGACTCCGATTGTGCCTCCGGGCGCACGTGGACTCCGCCATCTGCAGTCGCATTGCACGGCCTGCCAGCTGTGCGTGTCGGCTTGTCCGAACGAAGTGCTCCGTCCTTCTCATTCGCTGGATACTTTCATGCAGCCTTACATGTCGTACGAACGCGGCTACTGCCGTCCGGAGTGTACGCGCTGTTCCGAGGTCTGTCCCGCCGGAGCCATCCTGAAAATTGACAAGGCAGAGAAGTCTTCTATCCAGATAGGCCATGCCGTGTGGGTGAAAGATTTGTGTATTCCGCTTACCGACAAGCAGGAGTGCGGCAACTGTGCCCGCCATTGTCCGGTGAACGCCATTACCATGGTCCCGTCCGACCCGTCGAACCCCGATTCACTGAAGATTCCGGCAGTGAACGAAGCACGCTGCATCGGTTGCGGAGCCTGCGAGAACCTGTGTCCGGCCCGTCCGCTGAGTGCCATTTACGTGGAAGGCCATGAACGCCATCGTGTACTTTAATCGGATTGTCTTACCTTTATATATAGAAAGAGAATGGACGAGAAAAAACAGATGAATCGAAGAGATTTCCTTAAAATAGTCGGCATCAGTACGGTGGGAGCCACAGCGGCTTTCTACGGTTGTACGCCCGACAAGAAAAAAGCCGGCGAAAGCACTACGGAAGTGCCCGTCGGCAAGATGACTTACCGCCAGTTCCCTCCCAACGAGGATAAGGTATCGCTGTTAGGCTATGGCTGCATGCGCTGGCCTACACTTCCGGCACCGGGTGGCGACGGCAACGTCATCGATCAGGAAGAAGTGAACCGGCTGGTGGATTACGCCATCGAACATGGCGTGAACTATTTCGACACGGCCCCGGTCTATGTGCAGGGCTGGTCGGAAAAGTCGACGGGTATCGCCTTGAAGCGTCATCCGCGCGACAAGTTCTTCGTGGCCACCAAAATGTCGAACTTCTCCAATTCCGACTATGATTTCGGAGTAAAGATGTACCACAACTCGCTGAAGAACCTGCAGGTGGACTACATCGACTATTACCTGCTGCACATGCTGGGTGCTCCCGGAAAAAGCGGCTTGCAGGGCCGTTTCCTTGACAACGGTCTGCTCGACTTCCTGCTCAAGGAGCGTGAAGCCGGACGTATCCGCCGCCTGGGCTGGTCGTTCCACGGCACAAAAGAGGAATTCGACCGGGCACTGGCCATGCACGACCAGGTGCACTGGGACTTTGTGCAGATTCAGTTGAACTATTCCGACTGGCAGCACGCATCGGGACGTAACGTGAATGCCGACTACCTGTACGAGCAGGTGAGCAGCAAGAACATTCCGGTAGTGGTGATGGAACCGCTGTTGGGCGGACGCCTGTCGAACATTCCCGACCACATCTTCAGTCGCCTGAAAGAACGCAATCCCGAAGGCAGTGTGGCATCGTGGGCCTTCCGTTTTGCCGGTACACCGGAAAAGGTGCTCACCGTACTCAGTGGCATGACCTACATGGAGCATCTGCAAGACAACCTCCGCACGTATTCTCCGCTGGTGCCGCTTACCGACGAGGAAAACCAGTTCCTGCTCGATACAGCCGACCTGATGCAGAAATATCCCACCGTGCCCTGCAACGACTGTAAATACTGCATGCCCTGCCCGTATGGCATCGACATCCCCGGCGTGCTGGTACATTACAACAAGTGCGTGAACGAGGGCAACATGCCGAAAGACCGCATGGACGAGAATTACGTGAAGGCCCGCCGTGCCTTCCTGGTGGGTTACGACCGCAGCGTGCCGAAACTCCGTCAGGCCAGTCACTGTATCGGTTGCGGACAATGTAATCCGCACTGCCCGCAGTCCATCGACATTCCGAAAGAGCTTCACCGCATTGATGCCTACGTGGAACAACTGAAACAGGAAACACTGTGATGGATGAACTGATACGCTTGCTGAACGAAGGAAACTATTCCTGCGTGGTGCGTCAGGGCGAAGAAACCCGCACGTTCTCCCGTCGGGGCGTGGCCGACCTGTACGACTTGTATGCCACAGACCGCGCCTTCCTGAAAGGAGCCTGGCTGGCCGATAAAGTCATCGGAAAGGGAGCGGCAGCCCTGATGGTATTGGGCGGTGTGTCCCGCGTATGGACCCGGGTAGTCAGCACCCCTGCACTCGCCTTGCTCCGTAAGGGAGGGGTAGAGGTGGCGTATGCCGAAGAAGTGCCCTGCATCATCAACCGCACCCGCACAGGACGGTGTCCGCTGGAAACCCTTTGCGACGTGTCGGACAATCCCGTGGAACTCTATCCCGTGATTGAAGACTTTGTACGCCGCATGAGGGAAGCCGGAGAAAAAGAAAAAACAATCTCAGAAAAATAACGAATACACATGGAAACAACCGTAAAACTTTACACATTGGGATACAGTCGCGTGAAGACCTACGTCACCGCCCTGCTGTTTGTGGCCGGAAACATTGTCCTGCCCCAGCTTTTCCACCTGGTACCGCAGGGAGGAGTCACCTGGCTGCCCATTTATTTCTTCACACTGGTAGGCGCCTATAAATATGGCTGGAAGGCCGGACTGCTGACGGCCGTACTCTCACCGTTGCTCAACTCATGGTGGTTCGGCATGCCTGCACCTGCCGTGCTGCCTGCCATCCTGCTGAAATCTGTGCTGTTGGCTGTGGGTGCCGGTCTGGTGGCAGCCCGCTTTCAGAAAGTCACCTTGCCATTGCTGTTAGGCGTGGTGCTGTTCTATCAACTGGCTGGTACGTTAGGTGAGTGGGCACTTTCCGGCAGCTTGTTCACCGCCTTGCAGGATTTCCGCATCGGTATTCCCGGAATGCTTTTGCAGGTAGTGGGAGGATACTGGGTTATCCGTAAAATTTAAGAAAATGTAATTAGTTGATTTTCAGTGGTGTAAAAATCCTCTGAAAAACGCCTTTGTGTTTGGACTAAAACGCCCTTACGTTTAAGATGAAACGCCCTTGCGTTTTACTTAAAACGTACTTGCGTTTGATCTAAAACGCAAAGGCGTTTTGTTTTGAATGCACTTGCGTTTTTTAAAGTGTACTTTAGGCTTTGAAAAGGTAATAAAAATAAGTGAGGGTGTGCATAAATTATACTAATTTGAACTTCTCAAAAGATTTGATATTTCTGTTATCTTTGTGGCATAATAGTTTCGGATGAAAATCTTAAAACAGAAATGTAGCTATATATAAAGGACTTTCATTCTTTTGGCGATTGAAAATAAAATAATAATATGCTAACACCGCAACAACAGAAATATATTGCTTGGGATTTGACAAGGAAACGAAATTCTTCTGATGATGATAAATTTACAAGTGTTTTGGCAGAAGCACAGGTAGATTTGAATCCTCACCAGATAGATGCCGCTTTGTTTGCTTTTCGCTCGCCTTTAAGTATGGGAGCTATACTTGCAGATGAAGTAGGATTGGGTAAGACTATAGAAGCGGCTCTTGTTATTTCTCAGCAGTGGGCACAACGTAACAGAAGAATTCTTATCATAGCTCCGGCCACATTAAGGAAGCAATGGAGTATGGAGTTGGCGGAAAAATTCTTTTTGCCTTCTGTTATACTTGAAAATAAGAATTTCAACAAAATAATAACTTCTGAATATCGTAATCCATTTGATACAACTGATGCTATTGTCATCTGTTCATATCAGTTTGCCAAGAAACAGATTCGTCATATTGAGAATATTGATTGGGACTTGGTTGTAATAGATGAGGCTCATAAACTTCGTAATGTATATAAAACGGGCAATAAAACCGCATCTGTACTGAAAGAAGGACTCAAAAATTTTAAGAAGCTTCTTCTCACTGCTACACCTTTACAGAATAATGTGAAAGAACTTTTTGGGCTGATATCTATTATTGATGACAACTATTTTGGTAGTCTAAAGAGTTTTAATGACAGGTATAGTAAAGCCGGTCTTCGACAGGATAAAATGTATCATGAGCTTAGAGACAGAATTAGTCCTATTATACACCGTACATTGAGAAGTGACGTTCAGGAGTATGTGAAATACACGGAACGTCATCCTATGGTGCAAGAATATTATCCGAGTGATGATGAACTAGCTCTGTCAGAATTGGTTAATGAGTACCTTCAGAAAGAAGCTTGTTATGGTATGCCCCCCGGTCAAAGAACACTTATTTCATTAGTGCTTCATAAACTTCTTTCTTCATCCACTTTTGCTATTGCAGGAACACTTAAAACTATCATTGACAGGCTGAATGATATTTTAGAGAATGAAATATCAGAGCAAACCGACGACGATTCTATAATGTCTGATATTAAGAATGACATTGATGAATTTGAAGATTATGATGAAGAATGGGCTGATGAAGAAGATGAAGAGTCTGATGCTAAAAATAAGCCGGATACTAAATATTCAAGAGAGGATGCAGAAGGAATTAAAGCAGAAATAGCGGAACTTACTGCTATTTATGAACTGGCATTAGGTATAGCTCATAATACGAAGGGTGAATGTCTTTTAAAGGCTTTGGAAGTAGCTTTTGAGGATAAACGTAAAAACGGACAGCCGGAGAAAGCATTGATTTTTACGGAGAGTAACAGAACACAATTATATCTGAAACAATTATTGGAGGGGGCAGGATATAAAGGTAAAATTGTTCTTTTCAATGGCTCAAATACCGATGCTGAGTCAAAAGAAATCTATAATAACTGGTTGGAAAGGAATAAGGGAACATCACGCATAACCGGATCAGTATCGGCGGACAAGCGTCAGGCTATTGTGGATTATTTTAGGAATACAGCCGAGATAATGATAGCTACTGAGGCTGCATCAGAAGGCATAAATCTTCAGTTTTGTTCATTGTTGGTCAATTATGATTTGCCTTGGAATCCTCAAAGAGTCGAACAGCGTATAGGTCGTTGTCATCGTTATGGTCAGAAGAATGACGTAGTTGTTGTAAACTTTATAAATAAGGCAAATCGTGCCGATCAGAGAGTTTACGAACTGTTGTCGCAGAAATTTAATCTTTTCTGTGGCGTATTCGGTTCAAGTGATGAAGTATTGGGAAGTACGATGGATGGAATTGATTTTGAACGTCGTGTGTTGGATATCTACCAGTCATGTCGTTCTGTAGAAGAAATTGATACGGCATTCGACCGTCTTCAGGAAGAAATGAAGGAGGAAATCGATCAGACCATTGTAGATTCACAGGCAAAACTGATTGAGAACTTTGACAAGGATGTGGTTAATAAGTTAAAGCTTAGAAAAAGTACTGACGAATACCGTCTGTCTGAGTTTTACCGTCTTCTTTGGCTTTTGACTACTTCAGTGCTTGAAGATAAAATTGATATAGTTGATAATAAGAACTATCGGTTTAGACTTTATGGCCCTGTTGCTTTTGAAGGAAAAGAAGTAGAGACAGGATTTTATCAGATGGGTAAAGATGTGAATGATGCCTATACTTATCGTATCGGTCATCCGCTTGCCCAGTGGATGCTGGAAAAGGCAAAGGCTGTAGATACAAATATAAATGCTACATTAACATTTGATTACTCAGCACAGGGAGAAAAAATATCAATTATAGAGAGTCAGAAAGGAAAATCCGGTATATTGAAAGTAAGTTTGGTGCATTACGTTTCTCCAAAAGATTCGGAGGAACATCTTTTGGCAACAGCTTTCGATGCTGAAGGAAATCTTATGGATGATGACTTTGTTTCAAAACTGATGGCTATTCCGGCAATATCAAGTCACGTGTCGGATATTGATTTGCAATCCGTCGCACAATGTGAGAAGGAAAAGTTGGAGGTTCTTTCAGGGCAGATAAAGCAAAGAAACAAACAGTTTATTAATGATGAGAGTGTAAAGATAGAATGCTGGGCTGAAGACCAGACTTTTTTCGTAGAACAGGAATTGAAGGACTTAAAAAAGCAGATTAAAGAAAAAGAAAGGACTTTCAGGCTTGAAACCGATGATGTAAAAAGACTATCTTTGCAAAAGGAAATACAAACCTTGCAAAAGCTACAGCGGCAGAAACGTCAGGAGCTTTTCGTTGTTGAAGATGAAATTATCGAGCAAAGAGATAAACTTATAGAACAATTGAACGATGCGCTTGCTGCAACAATAACCCAAGAGCCACTGTTTACTATTAATTGGAAAATAAAATAACACAATATATGGCAATATCACAATTTGATTCATTTATAAAGACACTCAAGAAAGTCTTTATGCTTGATCAGGCCGAACTCGATTTCGGTATATATCGCATAATGAACCAAAAGAGGAAGGATATAGAGAAGTACTTGAATGAGAATCTGAAAACTCAGGTTACAGAAGTACTCAATAACAATAAATCATCGCAAGTGGCAGAATTTGAAAATGAGCTTAAGGAAGTACGTAAAGCTGCCGAAATGCTTGGTATCTCTCCTGATGATATGCCTAAGGTGAAAGAATTGAAAGCCAAGATTGCGTCTTTGGGAAATACTGAAGATCTGGAGAATGAAGTTTATTCTCATCTTTCTACATTCTTTAGCCGATATTATGAAGGAGGTGATTTTATATCTCAGCGCAGATATAAAAAAGATGTGTATGCTATTCCGTATGAAGGTGAAGAAGTAAAACTTCATTGGGCTAATGCTGACCAGTATTATATAAAAACCAGTGAATATTTCCGTAATTATCGTTTTAAACTGGATAGTGGTAAGTATGTAGAGTTTACATTGAAAGAAGCTTCAACCGAGCAAAATAACAATAAAGCACAAAAAGATAAAGAACATCGTTTTGCTTTGTATGAAGCATGTCCGGTTGAAGTTAATAACGATGAACTGCATATAAATTTTACGTATGAACTTTACCCTAAAGCAATCAAGCAGAAGGCTTTGATAGAGTCTGCATTTAATTATGTGAAGGATTTATTGCCTTCTGAGTTTAAAATGGATGTACTTGCTTTACGTCCTACGGATTCTGACCGAAGCAGAACATTGCTTCAAAAGCATTTAAATGATTATGTGGCGAGAAATACATTCGATTATTTTATTCATAAAGACTTAAAGGGTTTTCTATCAAGGGAGCTTGATTTCTATATCAAGAATGAGATACTTGAAATTGATGATATAGATGCACGTACTACAGAGTCATTCCTTGCACATCTTACTGTCATTAAAGCAATCAAGCATGTGGGTAGTAAGATAATAGAATTCCTTGCATCATTGGAGAACTTTCAGAAACGGCTGTGGCTTAAAAAGAAAATGGTTGTTTCTGCGGATTACTGTATTACTTTGGATCGTGTACCAGAGAATCTTTATGCAGAAATTTGTGCTAATGATGCCCAAAGAGAGGAATGGGTAAAACTTTTTGCAATTGATGAAATTAAATCATCTCAGCCTGATGGTTTTTTTAAAGAAGGAGCTGTAGCTGGATATTCTATTCCACTTACAGAACAATTCTTGAAGGAGAACCCTTTTTTAGTTTTGGATACAGCATTCTTTACAGATGATTTTAAGCGTAAACTTATTTCTGTAATTGATGATATAGATGAAAAGTGTGATGGGTTGTTGATTAATTCGGAGAACTTTCAAGCATTGGAATTATTGCAGGAAAAGTATAGGGAGCAAGTCGGGTGTGTTTATATTGACCCGCCTTATAATACAGGGGATGATGGTTTTACTTACAAGGATGGATATTCAGATAGTTGTTGGCTTTCAATGATTAATAATAGATTGACATGTTCTAATAATCTAATGAATAGTTTTGCATCGACAATGGTCTCTATTGGTGACGAGGAACAAGAATATTTATCTTCATTAATTCGTCAAAATGTTGGAAAGGCTGCTTTTGTTGCTACCCTGATATGGGAAAAGAAGAAAAAAGGTAGCTTCTTAAGCGGTAATATAGCTAAAATGAAAGACTATGTACTTTGCTATGCAAAAAATATTGATGAATTTGAGGGATATATTGGAGAAATTAATACAGAAACTGAAACGTATCCTTGTATTAATCCTGATAATCCTGTAAGTGTCAGATTTTTTCGGGCTGGTATAAAAAGTAAATATAGAGAGCCGAATGTGTTTAAGCCTGCAGGAAGTGTTATTTCAGCAGGAAATATGAAACTAACATTGTTGCAAGATTTAATTATTGAAAATAGAGTTCTTAAGAACAATATAGAGATTGAGGCAAACTGGAGGTATTCTCAAGATAGCCTTAATGAATATATGGCGGCTGACTCATTGTATATTACACAAGATTTATATATAAGGCGGATTGTTTCAGAGGCAAGATATAAGCGTTTGAAAGATTTATTATTGAGAATAGGCGAAACGGCAAATGATGATTTTAGAAAATATGATGTAACAAATGTAAATAAATATGGATGGGGTACAAATGAGGATGCAAATGATGAATTACATCAGTTGTTAGGAGAGCAATATGTCGTTTCATATCCTAAACCATCAAAACTAATTACACTATTATTGGCGTCAAATAGGAAAAATAGTATTCTCATTTTGGACTATTTTGCGGGTTCTGGTACAACTGGACACTCTGTTATTAACCTTAATCGAGAGGATGGTGGAAGTCGTAAATATATTCTGTGCGAAATGGAGGAGTATTTTAATTCAGTAACAAAGCCTCGTATTCAAAAAGTAATATATTCAGAAGACTGGAACAATGGCAAACCTGTTAGTCGTAAAGGTAGCAGTCATTGTTTTAAATATATGCGTCTTGAGCAGTATGAAGATACGCTAAATAATCTTGTAGTAAAAAAGAATACATTAATGGATCAGGGAGGAGAGTTCTTTGATGGTTACATGCTTGGTTACTTATTGGATACGGAAACCAAGGACTCGCTTTTCTCTTTAGATTGGTTTGTGAATCCGTGGAATACCAAATTAAAAATTACACGAAACAATGAAACTAAAGAAGAGAAAATAGACCTCATAGAAACATTCAATTATCTGATAGGACTTAAGGTTCAAAGAATTACGTATCCTAAACTGGAAATCTGTGTGGTAGAAGGATATAACCGTAAGGAAGAACATATACTTATAATATGGAGAGACTGTACCAAAGTCTCAAATGAAGACCTCAATGAATTCTTTAGAAGAATGGCATATTCTACTCGTGATAAAGAATTTGATAAGATATATGTAAACGGTGACAACAATCTCGAAAACCTCAAGACTGATGGAGATGCATGGAAAGTAACCTTGATAGAACAGGAATTCAGTAAAAGAATGTTTGAGGCAGAATAACTATGGCGAAACAAAGAAGAACGACAAATACAGTTCCTCAAACTTTGAGTAACTCTCTTGTACTGAACAGATTTATATTGAATCTGTTCGGTACAAAGTCATTGAGGGAATTAAGCGAAAATCTTAAAGACCCTGCATACGAAGGATATACGGAAGATGGTGTTTCCATTTTTGCAGAGCAATTGAAAGCCAGGCTTTATGTAGGACATGAGATTACGGAAGATATGTTGCTTGAATATGACCATAATATATTCAAGCATACTCAGGAAATCAGTAAAAACAGGGATAAGGAAATAAAGTGGAAATATTTCCAGTATCTTTCTCTTCTTTTTACCGAAATCTATCTGGATAAATATTTTACAAATAAGGAAAAGCTTCTTGAAGATATCCGTAATTATCATACATTTGTATTCAATAATGAAAAAGATACAAATCATGAAATAGCGGAATTTACAGAGAATGACCTGAATAAGTTGGCATTCTGGAGTGCTACAGGTTCCGGAAAGACGCTGCTTATGCACGTTAATATCTTACAGTTTCAGCATTATCTGTTGCGTGCCGGTAAAAAGGTGAACAAGACAATACTTATCACACCTAATGAAGGGCTTACCAATCAGCATATCGGTGAATTTGGACAGAGTTCTATTGAGGCACAACAATTCAGTAAGTATGCCGCTTCAGGCTTTTTTCATGATCAGAATATTGATATTATAGAGATAACCAAATTAGCAGAAACAGATGGCGACAAGACTGTTGCTGTTGATTCTTTTGAAGGGAATAATCTTGTTTTGGTGGATGAAGGTCATCGTGGTTCTTCTGGTGACAAATGGAAGAACTATAGAGATAAACTCAGTAAAGATGGATTTGCTTTTGAATATTCTGCAACATTTGGTCAGGCTATTAATTCTGTAAGTTCACCGGCCAAAAGAAAAGATATGCTTGCAGAGTATGCTAAAGCTACTCTTTTTGATTATTCTTATAAATATTTCTATAATGACGGGTATGGAAAAGATTATCAGATTCTCAATATGGTTGATACATGGGATACTAATAATCTGCAGACCTACCTTACGGCATGTTTACTAAATTTCTACGAACAGTTACGCTTATATATTGACAAGGGGGGAGAGTTACGTCCATTCCTAATAGAACGTCCGCTTGCAATCTTTGTGGGAAGTTCTGTTACGGCAGATAGTGGTGCGGCGGCCGAACGTGAAAGTAGTGACGTGGTAATTATATTACGCTTTTTCCAGAGGTTTGTGAAAGAGACTTTGGAGTCTGTACGAAACATAAGAAATCTTCTGGAAGGGACTGATGGGTTGGTAAATAAGAATAATCATTCTATTTTTACACGTTCATTTAAATACCTGCGCAGTTTTAAAGATAAGACTCCGGAACAGATTTATGAGGATATCTTGAAAGCTGTTTTCCACTGTACAGTTGCCGGTGCTGTTCTTCATCTTGACAACCTTCGTGGTCTTGATGGTGAAATAGGAATGCGTATAGGTAATGGTGACTATTTTGGGGTTATCAATGTAGGTGATGCTTCGAAACTTGTAGGAAAGTGTGTAGATGCAGGAATCAATGCAATGGCCAAAGATTATACCGATAAATCCTTGTTTGAATCAATCAACAAGCCTGAGAGTAAGATAAATATTCTGATTGGTTCTAAAAAATTTACCGAGGGATGGTCGTCATGGAGAGTATCAACAATGGGATTGATGAACGTAGGCCGTTCTGAAGGTAGCCAGATTATTCAGCTTTTCGGACGTGGAGTTCGTTTAAAAGGATATAAGATGTCACTCAAAAGATCTTCGGCTTTAGATTCTTCTTTGCAGCCCGATTCAAAGCCTAAAAATATTCAGACTTTGGAAACATTGAATATATTTGGTGTAAAGGCTGATTATATGGAACAATTCAAGAGTATTCTTGAAGAAATGGGACTTCCTGCGAACGACAGTGATTTTGATGAAGTAATCCTTCCTGTGTTGCCTGTGGTAGATTTAGGGAAGAAGAAACTGAAATATCTAAAAGTCAAGGATGGAGTTGATTTTAAGAAAACGGTTACTGTAACCATTGAACCGGGAATGCTTGATAAAGTTTCTTCTCCGGTCTCTCTTGATATGTATGCCAAAATTCAGGCTATGGGCTCAATAAAAGGACTGAATGATTCGGGGGCAAATGTGAATATAGCTACATTCTCTCAGAAACATCTTTCTGTGATTGACTGGAACAAGGTTTATTTCGACCTTATTGATTTCAAGAATGATAAGGCTTGGTATAATATGAATCTTTCTTTAGATAAACTGAAGGAAATAATGACCTTGTCATCGCATTGGTATGAACTGTCTATTCCTGCTCCTGCTATGGAATTTGGAAATTACAAGAATTGCGTTAATTTATGGCAAGGTATTGTAACTACGCTTTTGAAAGGATATGTAGAGAAAGCATACAACAATATTAAAAGTAAATGGATGAGTGGTCACGTTGAGGTCGCTTATCTTGACTCGTCACATCCTAATTTTGAAAAGGAATACCAGCTTCTTGTGCATAAAGACTTATCTGAATTCTATGAAAAGATACTTCTGATTAAAGATGAGCTTGTGAATAACAAGTTCATGAAAACTGTACAGATAGGTTCCGGTCATAATTTTGACGTACTTCATATATCAGGACATTTGTATCAACCATTGTTGTATATAAATGGTAATGATACTACATTCATTGGGGATAATGGAACAAGTCTTATTGAGATTCGCCCGGTACCGTTGAATCTTGGAGAAAAGGATTTCCTGATGGATATTCAACATTTTGCTGATTCGGATAAGGGTAAGGATTTTATGAAAGATAAGGAGCTATATTTGCTTAGAAACAAAAGTAAAAAAGGTATTGGCTTCTTTGACGCTTCGGGCTTTTATCCAGACTTTATCGTATGGCTCATTGCGGGTAGCCATCAGTATATTTCTTTTGTAGATCCAAAAGGTATTACAAGATTAAAACATTTTTCTGACAGTAAGATTGAGCTACATAAGGAGATAAAAGTAATAGAAAAATCACTTAATGATGATGATATTACTCTTAACAGTTATATCATTTCTAATACTCCGCTTAAAGATGTCTTGTATTGGTCGGAATTCAATGATAAAGGTGAAGGTCCTGATGCAAATAAAGTAAAACAGAAATTCAATGACCATCATGTTTATTTCCAAAAAGAACAGAAGGAGGTATATATTGAGATGATGCTTCTTTCAGTGATGGAGGAGTAAGAATTTTAATACTATGGATATAACAATAAAAAACTTAAAACAACTGATTCAGTCGTCCCACATAAATTTCTTATATGGGTCAGGATTGTCACGCAATTATCTATCTACATTAGGCAATATTGAAAAGTTATTGACTGAAACTTCTGAATCGGAAATTGATGACAAACTGAAAAATATAATAAAAGCTTCATTGTTCGCGACGTATGTTGAAACTGTTATGGACCCTTGTTTACCGGAGAAGATAAAAGGGAATCAAGGTGAATATGAGAAAACTTTTCAAGAATATGTCCGCTTCCTGAATTCTATAAATCGTATTATATCTCGTCGTAATGTAAATTTGATTGATAAGCAAATCAGTCTATTTACTACCAATATAGATGATTTTATGGAAAAAGCAGCAGAAAAGACAATGGTTGAGTTTAATGATGGTTTTAAAGGGCATATCGAACCAGTCTTTAGTGAGGATTCTTTCTCTACCATAAAATCTAAATCAAGTACATTATATCAAAATAATTCGCCTATTCCAGTTTTTAATTTGTTGAAGATACATGGCTCAATAAATTGGATGACTAAAGATAATTCTGAAATTACTTATGATGCCAAACTTTCATTGATAAGGGAACTTTCTGATGCGTTAAATGAACAGTTTAAAAAGCAACTCATTGAAATAACAGATAAATCAACAATAGAAGATTTAGAGGAAGAAGCTTCTTTAAATGATGTATTTTATGGTGTAGAAGATTATAATCATTTTAATCAGCTTTATTCAAAGCTGGTTATGATAAATCCAACAAAGGCAAAATTTAGGGAAACTGTGATTGATTATCATTTTTATGAGTTAATGAGAATTTATTCTAATGCCTTAGAAAGAAGTTCATCATTACTCATTGTTGCCGGTTTTTCTTTTGCCGATGAACACATTGCAAATATTACGATGAGAGCGGCTAATGCAAATCCAACATTGCAAATCATTGTCTTTGCATATAATGAGGACGCAAAAGAGGATATAAAATCTATATTGGGGAAGAAAGGAATATGCAATAATAATATTTCGATTATTTCTCCTCAGGATTTTAAAGACGCTGCGATCAGAGAGAATCCCGATACTAAGGAATTTGAAGGGCTAAAATGTTTTGATTTTAAATCTATTAATGATTTTGTATTTGATAAACTTGTTTCAATTATCTGATATTTGTTATGAATAACTCTCCAGAACATTATTTGCAGAAAATTTCTATTTTCAGAATAGGTGAAGTTTATTCTGTTGATGGGCGCACTGTCCGGATTAAAGTTGATCGAGATAAGAACCTGTCACATTTAATCTATCAAGGTAACCTTATTAAGAATGTTTCAGTAGGGAGTTATTTGAAAATCCTGAAAGGTTTTGATACAATTGTCTGTCAGGTTGAGTCTGAATATATAAAAGATGTTGATGAGTTTAATCCTGCATATCACAATAGGTCAGAAGAATTTTCACGTTTTTTGAATGTAAAATTGATAGGATTTTTCTGTGGAAAGGAATACAACAAAGGAGTTAAAGAATTACCTCTTATCGGGAATTTATGTCTTTTAATGGATAATGTTGAATTTTCTACAATTCATAAATTTGCTAAAGATGGTGAGCTTACTATGGAGTTAGGACATTTGCTTAATGATGAAACTGTTCCTATAAGTCTTGGTATAAATAAGTTGTTTTCAAGCCATATTGGTATCTTTGGTAATACGGGCAGTGGTAAAAGCTATACTTTGGCTAATCTTTATAAGAAACTGTTTGATAAAGTTTATGACAATAAGAATTTTCAAAAAAATGCAAGATTCTTACTTTATGATTTTAACGGAGAATATTCCAGTAATGGTGTAATTACAACTCATAAAAGGGTATATCAACTTTCAACAAGAGATGATAAAGGAGATAAAATTCCTTTGAAAAAAGAGGATTTGATTAATCCTGAATTATTTAATATACTTGCAAGTGCTACTGAAAAAACTCAGCAGCCGTTTATTAAGAGGACTCTGGATTGGTATAAAAAAGTGCAAGAAGCCAATGATCCGATTGCCTATATTAAAGGAGCGCTTAGAAAGTTGGTAACATCTGTTGTTTGTATGACTGATGCTGTAAAATCAAAATTATTGCTGGATTATTTTGAGCAAATCTTGCCTTCTGAACGAGATGAGAATGGAATAGAAAGAGGATTACAATATGATTTACAGTGGCAGGGTTCTCAATTATGTTACTATACTAGATGTAATAATAAGTTGCAATATTTTGATTGTGATAGTGGAAGAGCTTGTATTCCTCATTTATCATTGTATAGAGCTGTTGATTCTTTTACTCAGTCCGACAATTTTATTGATACAATTATAAAATATCTTTACATTCAACTTATTCAGGATGTATTGAATAATAGAGCCCAAAATGAACATATCCATCCTGCAATTAATAAACTTAAAGCATTGATGAAGGATTTTCAGAAAGTATTCGTGATAGATGATGATAAAGATTTTTGGGATGGTAATTGTATGGCGGTTGTTGACTTGAATAATACGAATATCAATATAAAAAAACTTGTTCCACTTCTTTTGTCTTTTAAACTTTACACAGAACATAAAAATAATAAAGTAGGGGAAGTAAAAAAGTCATTAAACATTATTATAGATGAGGCTCACAATATTTTATCTTATGAATCGCAAAGGGAAAGTGAATCATGGAAAGATTTTAGGTTAGAAACTTTTGAGGAGATAATAAAAGAGGGGCGTAAGTTTGGGGTGTTTATGACTATTGCCAGCCAACGTCCTTCTGATATCTCAGCTACAATTATTTCACAGTTGCATAACTATTTGATTCATCGTTTGATTAATAATAAGGATCTTGAAATGATAGAGAAAGCTGTTTCTTATCTTGATAAACTTTCTTTTGAAACGCTGCCTATACTTCCCGTAGGAGCATGTGTCTTATCTGGAATTATAGCAGATCTTCCAATTGTTATTCAGGTAGATAAATTGGACAAATCAGTTCAGCCTAAAAGTGATACATTATTATTAGAAGACTGCTGGGTGGATAAAGATAATTAGTTGTTAGATATGATGCTAAGGCTTTCAAAGAATCCATCAAGTTAGTAACCTTTCTATTTCCTGTCTTGATATGATTACTAATTGAATAATAGAAGTAGAATGTAAAAACAGATGGACAAAATATAGGCTTAAGAAATAATATTCTCTCTTTTGAAATTGAGAATAAAGAAAGAGAGTAAGTATTCGGCCAACTACAGGTATTAAACCTTTATATACAACAATAGCGACT
>OGPV01001454.1_pt1 | contig 15991 bp, 8 predicted proteins | sample 1553001 | NCBI WGS metagenome assembly OGPV01 (sample SAMEA2580268, study PRJEB22360) | human gut metagenome | biome: human gut; feature: human-associated habitat; material: faeces | place: Denmark | collected 2008/2010
AAAGAACTAAATTATAAACAATTGAAAATCAGCTGGGACTAAGTGCCCAGCAGTGTTATCTATTCTTTCGAATAGATAACTTCAACTTTAACTCCTGTGGAGCATTTTATGGCAGGAACCTCGACCGTAGTACATCTTTTATCTTTGTCATAAACATACGATACAGCAGTATTACCGTTCACCTTTACGGATACGGGTGCGGCAGTATCAAATATCCGCAACGTATATGAACGTACAGACACGCCACCCTTATAATTACCCCGACGTGCAGAAATAATATACTTACCTCTATTTCCATCAGCTATTTGTTTCAGAGCTGTTGTAGAGTACATAGTGGCATAATCACTATTATCTCCACTGTCTTCATATAAAGAACCTTCACCATCAGAACCGGCTACAATATTCAGGATTAGATTATCCGGACGTTCGGTAACATTCATTACAGTAGGAGGGTTGTAGGGTATGATAGCCCCTTGTCTGAAAAAATAGGGTATTTGCTCGTGTGTGAAATTCATAACCTTTTTACACGGTCCCTCAATAAGTTCATTGGTAGATACGCTCCACCATTTTCCTTCAGGAAACCAGATTTCCTTGGCACTGATACCATCAACAGCAGCTTCAGTGATAGGAGCTACAAGGATATCATCACCGAAAAAATACTCGTTCTCATAAACATAAGCTTCCTCACTCTCCGGATATTCATAATACAGAGGACGGCAAACAGATATACCGGTATCATAAGCTTTACGGGCCATAGTGTAGAGATAGGGAAAAAGCGAGTAGCGAAGCCGTACCGCCTCAAGCATCGTCGGAAAATTATCAAACTTCCAAATTCGACGTTCTATGCGTGCATCGTTTGTCGCATGTGTACGGAAAATCGGTGTAAACACTCCGAATTGTATCCAACGAAGTACAAGTTCCGGATCATTTACAATACTCTCATCTGTGAATGCATGTCCGCCAAGATCGTGCCCCCAATAACCATACCCTACATTCGAAGCTGTAGCCGTAAAATAAGGTTGGAAGCCAAGAGTCTGAAAGTTTATAAGAGCATCGCCCGAAAAACCAATCTGATAACGATGGCTGCCCAAGCCTCCCCAACGGTGGAAAATTACAGGTCTGCGGTCTGTACGTTTTCTCACCATATCGTTAAAGAATATATGATTGCACCAGAATGTTTCACTCAATCCGTAAGTATTATTGCTTGTAAGATGTTGCTGCCAGTCAATCCACCAGAAGTCAACTCCCTCACTTTCGTGATTACGGATGATATTTTTAAAGAATGATTTTGTAAAGTCCGTATAGTCAATGCTCCAAGAGATATTATCTTTTTTGTCGTTAAGATACTTACCATTAAGTTCCGAGTTCATTGCCGCGAAATAGACAGGCGATTCATTCTTGTTTATACCGTCGGCAGGATGAAGATTAAGGGCAATCTTAAAATTATTATCATGGATATCCCGGAGCAAGCCCTTAGGATTCGGAATCAGATTGGTATTCCACGACCATCCTGTCCAACCACCTTTATCTCCGGATTGTCCATTTCCTACGTTCCAGTGCCAATCCATATCCAGAATCATTACATCGGCAGGAATCTTATTATCCTTGATTTCAGACATAATCCGGCGGTAGTCATCTGCCGAATAAGCAGAGTATTTGCTATACCAATATCCGAATACATAATCGGGCGGCAATGGTATCTTACCCGCAATTTTAGTGTAGTCGGAAATAGCTTTCTTATAATCATTACCATAACCCAGATAATAGATGTCAAGAGCATCCGTATCGGAGCGTTCCGCCCACCAGTCAAACTCCATATCCGCATTGGGCCGGAGAGCATAAGAACGCCCACCGTCAGAGCGTATGGCAGCCCATGAATCGTCTATGACAGCCCATCCGGAACGTGATATCAATCCGTTCTCCATTTCGGCACGCTTATTATCTCCATTACTTCCGTCAAGAGTGCGGCAGGTACCTTTAAGATTCAACGAATCTGATTTACCGGGATACCACACAGACTCACATCCATTGTTATCGATAGTTATGGACAGATTTTCAGGAGAGGCAGGAGTTGTCACCGGATTTGTACTTTTGCGATATTTCAACCTTACCTTATCGGTAACTATATACAAATACGTATTGTCTTCCCTCTTCCTGAAACGTGGCACCTTCAGCCTACGATTGGTTACGGTAAACGTAGCTTGGTCCTCAAATATACCTTTAGCACTGTATTCAATGCGAATCATTTCCGGTGTAAGAACAGTGAAGCGCGCTTTTCCGCAAATCACCACCGCTTCAGGGTTGGCAACCGGATTATTATCGGACGCTGAAGTCTTTGCGGTTGCCAGCATTAGTAGGGCAACCAAACAAATAATTGTTTTCCACTTTTTAAAATCCAAAAGAAACCCTTGCAACAAGGGTTTCTTTTGAGAAGAAGATTTCTTAAATCCATTCATTGGGCATCCAATGTTTCAATTAAAATATTATTTCAGATTCTTCACTCCTTTCATTGCAGCCTTATCCGTAACTTCCATGATACTGATAGCATAACCGCCACCCGGCGCTGCTTTCATTTTCAATACAGATTTGGCCGACACAATTCCTTTCCGAATGGTATAAGCTTGAGGATTAGTTCGATAATGGGCATCCTTACTGTCTTCATAGACAGTGGCAATATACTTCTTATCCTTATCAAGGAAGTCCAACTTCAATGCTGAAATATGACCGTCCTCGTTACTGGTGCAGCCTACAAACCAATTATCCGTTCCCTTAGCCTTACGGGCAACCACAATATAACGTCCCGGTTCGGCTTCAAGATAACGGCTTTCATCCCAATCTACCGCTACATCCTTGATGAACTGAAAAGCATCCATAAAACGTTCGTAATTCTCCGGAAGGTCGGCAGCCATTTGCAAAGGGCTATACATAGTGACATACAATGCCAGTTGACGCGCAAGGGTGGAGTTTACATGAGAATGACTGTTGGGATTCAATTTATTCATATCCATTTCGAAAATACCAGGGGTATAATCCATCGGGCCGCCTTGCAGACGAGTAAACGGAAGCACAGTGGTATGAAAAGGTTTGTTACCGGCAAAAGCCTCGTATTCCGTACCTCTGGCAGACTCATTACCAATCAGGTTTGGATACGTGCGGCAAAGTCCCGTAGGACGTACTGCCTCATGGGCATTAACCATGATACGATGCTTCGCAGCTTCAGTCACAGCATACAGATAATGATTATTAAGCCACTGTCCGTAATGATGTTCTCCACGGGGAATTATATTCCCCACATAACCACTCTTGACCGAGTTATATCCATATTTATTCATCAGCTGATAAGCCGCTTCCATATGCCGTTCGTAGTTACGTACAGAGGATGATGTTTCGTGGTGCATCATCAGTTTCACCCCTTTTGAATGAGCATATTCATTCAGCATTTTAATATCAAAATCGGGATAAGGAGTTTGGAAGTCGAAAACATAATCTTTAGAATTGCCAAACCAATCTTCCCAACCAATATTCCAGCCTTCCACCAATACTTGGTCGAAGCCATGTTCGGCGGCAAAATCAATATACTTCTTTACATTAGCATTGTTAGCCGGATGGACCCCGTTGGGTTTCACCCCGGTATAATCCGTTTCACCGAGTTTCACCGAAGGAATATCCCAAGTATACGCCCATGGCTTTCCACCGGCAATCATTTCCCACCACACACCGATGTACTTCACCGGCTTAATCCAAGAAGTATCTTCATATTTACAAGGCTCATTCAGGTTAAGAATAAGATTCGATGCCAATATCTTCCGTGCGTCGTCACTCACCATCACCGTACGCCAAGGAGTATGGCAAGGACTCTGCATATATGCTTTGTTTCCTACCGCATCCGGAGTCAGCCATGATTCGAATATTAAATTCTTATCATCCAGATTAAGATGCATACATGAATAATCAACCAACGCAGCCTCGTGCAAATTGATATAAAGTCCTTCGGCCGTTTTCATCTGAAGGGAAGTCTGCACACCGGTAGGCGAGAAAACAGTCTGCGAAGCATTACCGCTGACAGCGCCTTGCAGCAACCCGCGGATTTCGGAAAGTTTAGACTCCGTATAATCATATTCTTGTGTATCATAATCTCCCGGAATCCACCATGCAGTATGGTCACCGCTCATGGCAAACTGCGAATGTTCCTCCTTGACAACGAAATAGACCAAATTCCTCTGCTGAGGGAATTCGTAACGAAAGCCTATCCCATCGTCGTACACGCGGAAACGAAGATTCATAAAACGGCCGGTCGATGTTTGCTTCAGTTCCACCAGCAGTTCGTTATAATGATTACGTATATCCTTATTCTCTCCCCACACCGGTTGCCAAGTTTCATCGAACGAAGATGTAGAGGTATTTACTACTTCAAACCCCTCCTGCAAGCTTTCCTGCCCGTTCAGTTCAAGACCCAAGGTACTGGGATTGATAACCTGAGATTTCTTGTATTGTAAAGAATAAGAGGGTTTGCCTTTTTCTTGCAGTTCAAAAGAAAGATGGACATTATTGTCCGGAGAAACCTGTTGGTAAACCTTGGTAGCATTCTGCGCTTGCACCGTCAGTGCCATAAACAACGCACAAGTTACCAATACTATCATTTGAAAAGTTTGTTTCATATTCAAAAGTACCTGTTTAAGTAAATAATAAATAAATCTGTATGATTTATCTGAATTCATATCACTAACTGACAGTTTGTATAACCTATGTCTATTCCTTGATTATACCTCCCCGCCCCTTTACTATATGAGCCTTTATTAAAAGGCTTTTAATAGTACAAAAAATATCCTCATTCATAGATTATTCCGTTAATATAGACATGTATTTATGAATGAGGATATAAGCTTTTTATAAAATCCTGAAAACTGTTATTTCACCCTGTTGATTCAGTTATTGCTGATTTTTTAACTTCACTGCTTCACTGCGGTTAATGTCATATCGGAAGTATTCAGAGTGAGTTTATAAGTACCGGTTTGGTCTGCAGTTACTTGCCATTTGTAATCTTGCTCATTCGCCTGACGATAATCTACACTCATGTTACTTCCTGGTTCAAATGGAGTATCTGCCCCAGGAGCATAATAATCATGATTAGTATTATTATATTCTATTTTGGAGAGTATTTTAAAGTCACCCTCATGCAAGTTGATTGTCAATTCATATTTATTTTCATCTTTTATCTTTGTAAAATAGGGAGCTCTTTTCAAATCATAACCATTGTTTGGATTTTCACCCCCTTCCACTGATAAAACACTTCCAACCAAATAAACAACATCTAACTTTTCCACTTTTACTTTCATAGTTTCCACATTAACAGTGACAGTATATGTACCTTTTTCTTTTATCACCCACTTATTATCACGTTTAATGGATTCATTATCATAATATATCACAGGATATGCATTCATTTCCATACCTAATTCTACTTCTTTATTAGTTGCTCCATTCATATTAGGCATTAATTGTACATCTCCAACAAGACTTTGTTGAAGGAGAGCAAATTTCATTTCTTGGTTATCATCTGTTACATTTCCTGTCCAAGTAAAGATTTTCCCATCTTCGCTTTTCGTCATTTCATACGGCCGTCCCCAATCCGTGAAACCACTTGCCAAGTATAATTTATCAAATTTCAATGTTCCAGGAACTATTATATTACCATCACTTATTTCACCATCGTCCCAATTCTTAATGCTTACTCCTGTAATACTTACATTTAAATTTCCTGAAGGAGTTGTTTCAAATTTAACTTTATAAGTATACTTCTTACCAGCTTCAAATTTAGTACTGCTACTAATCGTCGCTTTAAATATTTTTTCATTCAATTGAAATGTCAATTCACGATCTACTGCACTATTGTTTTCTTCATTGGGTAACACAATAGCTTCTGTAAAACGATAATTATCCAAATTCCAATATTTCATAACTATGTTTTCTTGTTTACTCTCATCAGCAATCAACAAATTATCATTCAAAATATCATACTGAATCTTAGTATATTGATTGCCTATTGTAGCTTTTATACCATCGGTATTGACATCACCTTCTATTACAAAAAAAAGTTTAGTCAAACGATGTTTAAATCCAAGATTAATAGTAGGATTATTTTTACTTGCACCTTCTGCTTTTGCTGACATTAAATCTATACGTGGCTGCTCATCCTGATTAGCTAAATCCAACGATAATTTATTATCAACTACATTTCCTTGCGGATAATAAGCCACTACATTCACAACATCATCACTTTCGGGAAAATAAGCCGTATTAGCTTCCCCGTCAGGAGAAAAATTACCATTGTCCTTATCAATTACTACATAACGATAATTACTTACACCACCTACTATGCTATTATCTGCACTTACCATATACACACCGATAGCGTCATTCGCATCCCAATGGTCATCTGCCGCACGTGTCATAAGCATATTGATATCACCATTTATTTGCAGTGGTACCCGTCTGCTATCCATTACCTGTTCTTCTATTTCATTGCTGCAACCTGCCATCATCAAAGCAGCCAGCATAACAAAACATGTGTTCTTTTTCATTGCTTAAGTCTTTAAAGTTCTTAATTATTTTAACCAATCTAAATCTCCTTTTTCTTCCACAACCCAATTTATGACATTACCGTTGAACCCGCCTCTTCCTTCTATATCCAACGGCGTATTACCGCCTTCGTCAAGTTTAGACAATACTTCAGTAAGGTCGGTAGTTATTGTCTCAGTTGTTTCATCTTCTTTAGTTATCTCCACCGTCATTATCTGCCGCTGGGCTTTTTCTTGAGATACCCCCAATAGACGCACAGTGCCTTTGAGCCGCATACTTGCCTCACCTTCTGCAACCGGTGACGCAGTAAAACTGACAGAAGCTTTAGCCACACTCAGCAGTTCACCGGTAGTCAGGTCTATACTCGAAACTACATTATCCAGCATACCTGTCACCGATTTAATACCCTCCACATCGGTATCCATTGTTATATTAACTTGACGTGTACGCTGTTGCATCTTTACAGTCAGCCGCAATGTATCTCCTGTCAAAGCAAGTAGTTCATCCTGTACTAAATCCTCCGAAACAGAAAACAAATCATCGGGATTACCTGTAACGACAGAACTTCCCTCACTCCTTGTAGCTACCGTATTCAGGGTAGCTATATTACCGTTAACACTAACTCCTTGCGGTTCATTATACGCCACCATGTCATAATCACTTGTGGAGAGCAATAAAAAACTATTTACATTACCGGTTACTTCCTGTGTCTCATTGCCTATACGTACCATATATTTCGCCGGTGCTGCCGAAGAACATTCCGACCAATCTGCCGTAAGTTTTACCACAGTCCGCGCTTTCTTCATCGGTGCCGGTAATTCGTCTTCGGCACAACTGCCCATCACGCATAGTCCTGCCAAGAGAAGTAAAGCATTGAATTTACATAATCTTATTCGTCTCATTTTTCAATAAATATTAGTTGGTAAACTTTTCATTTTCCTTAACTCTGCTTTATCTTGCACTTCTATCAAACTGATGGCATAGCCTCCACCCGAAGCCGCCCTAAGTTTCAGTTTGGTTTTGGAAGTAGCAATCCCTTTGCGAATAACATAAGCCTGCGGATTTTTCTTCCAATCGGCATCTTTTGCATCGGCATAAACAGTAGCGATATACTTCTTACCGGGAATCAAAAAATCAAGTTTAAGATTGGATACATGCCCATTCTCATCGGCCGTACAGCCTACAAACCAATTATTTGTACCTTTGGCACGTCGTGCTACAGTGATATAATCACCCGGTTCGGCTTCCAAATACCTGCTTTCATCCCAATCTACCGCCACATCCTTGATAAACTGGAATGCATCTATAAAACGTTCGTAATTCTCAGGCAAATCCGCAGCCATTTGAAGCGGACTATACATAGTACAATACAAAGCCAATTGACGGGCCAATGTAGTACGTGCCTGCTGATCCTTTTTATAACCGTTCTCGTAATAACTCAAATCTCCCTGAAAGATACCCGGAGTATAATCCATCGGTCCGCCCATTAAACGGGTAAAAGGTAAAATAGTAGTGTGATCCACCGGATTACCGCCCATTGATTCAAATTCGGTTCCACGGGCAGATTCCTGCGCCAACCAGTTTGGATAAGTACGGCACAACCCCGTAGGACGTACAGCTTCGTGACTGTTTACCATAATATTAAAATCCGCTGCGCGCTTTGCCACATGTATATAATGATTATTCATCCATTGCGAAGCATGATATTCGCAACGCGGAATTATAGGGCCTACATAACCCGTTTTTACTGCATTATAACCATGATTCACCATAAATTTGAAAGCATCATCCAATTGTCGTTCATAATCAGCGGCATTGGCAGACGTTTCATGATGCATCATTACACGTACCCCCTTTTCATGGGCATACCGCTGCAATTCATCTACATCGAAATCCGGATAGGGAGAAGTAAAACTAAACTGGCGATTTTTAGTATAAGCCGTCCAGTCTTCCCAACCTTCGTTCCATCCCTCCACCAATACGGCGTCAAAACCATGTTTGGCAGCAAAGTCAATATATCTTTTTACATTATCGGTATTGGCCGCATGACGCCCATTAGGAGTCAGTTTGCTATAATCGGTCACTCCCGGTTTTGCACGATTATAACTGCTGTATGCCCAATCTTTCCCTGTCCCGATAAACATCTCCCACCATACACCGATATATTTCATCGGCTTAATCCAAGATGTATCTGCATATCCGCAAGGCTCATTCAGATTCAGAATCAGCTTACTGGCAAGGATATTCCTTGCGTCATCACTTACTACCACTGTGCGCCAAGGTGAGAAGCAAGGGGTTTGCAAGAAACCTTTATCACCGTTTTTATCCGGTACTAAGCAGGCAGTCAAACAAAAAGACTTATCATTTACATTCAATTCCATAGCTGCATAATCCACCAAAGCAGCTTCATGGATATTAATGTACAATCCGTTACTCCCTTTCAGCATCAGAGGCGTCTGTACTATCAAATCACCCGCCGATTTCGCTTCATACGACTTCATGGCCACGGATTGTTTAGGCATCTCTTCACGTATCTGAGAAAGAGGAGCTGTGGTGTAGGTAAACTCATTGGTGTCATAATCACCCGGCATGCAAAAAGCCGTATAATCATGCGCCAAATTGAACTGAGTCAGTTCCTCATTGATAACGAACTTATTCAAAGTAGGTTGTTCGGGAAACTCATAACGAAATCCCAAACCATCATTAAAGAGACGAAAACGTATATTCAACGTGCGCCCGCTGAAACCTTGTTCCAATGTAAGCAGCATTTCGTTATAATGGTTACGGATAAGCGATTGCTCACCCCATACCGGTTTCCACGATTCGTCCAATGAATCCGTCTGTACCGATTTCACACTGAAATCGTTCATTAATCCGCGTTCATATTTAATATCCAATCCGAGACGACTCGGTGCAAGCACAGCTTTACCTTTGTAAGAAAGCTCGTAATAGGGAATTCCCCTTTCTACTACTGTCTTCAGTAATAAATTACCGTCCGGTGAGGAAAGATTCTGCGCTTTCCCCACTGCTGCCAGAAGTAGAAATAACACTATATTAATTGTATTTTTCATATTTCTCTATCTATTCATAAGTGAGACAATCAGAGTTTGGTCAACCTCACAATCTTGCAGGCATGCGCCTCAAGTTCCACATTCAAGTTATCAGTTTCTCCTTCATCTGCATGTTTCCACAAGTCACGCACTTTCATCTTACCCTCAATACCTAAATCGGAGAATTTCACCGAACGAAACTGCTTGGAATCTTCGCGATTGAACAGGCCTATCACCCAGTCACCGTTTGTCATCTGTCCATACCATATCTGACTGTTCGTACTATTTAAAACATCGGATAAAGGTTTACCGACAAAACCATCCTTATTCAAAGCCAGCATTTCTTCGTTCTGGCAAAACTTCAAATCTGAATTGGCAAAACTATCTCCCGGCACATCGGCAATCGCTACCGGACCGCCCGCCATGAGTTGCAGAGAAATGACACTTTCCTTTTCCGCATCGGAACCGAATGTATTCAAGCGGATAAAGTCACCGTCCATAATCATTTTACCACGTCCGGAGTATTTAGACCAGTGCGTAAAGCCATCGAACATATTGCCACAACTGGGCCAATCTTCAAATACTTTGCCGCGATCGGAATTAGACACATGATGCCAGCCACCGCTCCACGTATCACCAACGATACGCGCCATATTACCATACTCACGCTCCAGAGCCGCATCCTCATGCATATTGGGCATTACCAACGAAGTAAATACACCGTATTTCTTTGCAGCCTTACAGATATATTGCAGAGCAAGTTTATAATTCTCTCGTCCGTACCCTTTACCTTTTATGGCATTCATACCGCGGTCGTACCCGTTTTCATAATAACAAAGAAAGTCCATACGGATAAAGTCCACACCAAGATTCTTATAATATTTAAAGAAGCCGTCGATGTACTCCTCAGCGCCTTTATGACTTGCTACTACCCACGAGAAGCCATCGTCGGCGTCAGGATAAAGTACATTATCTTCACCTTGCTTATAACGCAAATCCTTGAAGGTAATATTATCAGTACCCTCTATAATGGTTTCTTCCGGACCATGTATCCACAAAGGATTGTCATAGACACCCAATTTCAGTCCCTTAGCCTTGCACATTTCCGAAAGTTTCTTCAGTTTTACCGATCCGTATTTCGTCATATATCCCGTAGGATCGGGCTCGGAAGTACCATCCATCGCCATAAAACCATCCGTACAAATCATATTGTAACCATAAGGAAGCAGATTTTCCGCCACATAGTCGATTATATCCTGCCAGGAACCTTCAGACATATCAATAGCCTGTCCTTGCCCACCGGCATTGACCAATTCTTCATTTCTGCGCTCCAATTTCCAACAGTATTCATAGACACTCCAATAGAGAGGGGCGTTATAAGTATGTATTCCTTCCGTATCAGCGTCATCACCAGGAGTTATCACGGGATCATCGGGAATCATATCCGGTGTCCAGCCTGTACCCTTATCCTCGCATCCTCCGAAAAAGAATGTCAATGCCATCAAAAACAGTTTTATATTCAAATTCTTTATCATATCATTATTTTTACCTGAATTTCTCAAACAAGACAATACTTGTTTTATTATACTTTAATTATCACTCAGATTTTGTCAGACGTACAATCTTGCAAGAATGCCTGGGAATCATATAACTCAAAGAAGTTTCAGCTTCCCCCTCATCCTCATGTTTCCACAAATCACGCACTTTTACCTTGCCCTCAATGCCTATTTCAGAAAAATTGAGTGTACGCTCATATTCATTATCTTCTTTATTGAAAAAACCTATGATATAGTCTCCGTCGGACATCTGTCCGTACCATATTTGATTTTTTGCATTCCACAAATCATCCGACAAAGGTTTTCCTACAAATCCGTCTTTGTTTAAAGCCAGCAATTCTTCATTCTGATAAAACTTTAAATCACCGCTGACAATCGTATTATACTGATCGGCTACGGCAATCGGACCACCCGCCATCAGTTGCAAAGAAATCACGCTCTGTTTTTCACCTTCCGTCTTAAATGTATTCAAACGGGTAAAATCAGCATCCAGCACTACCTTTCCCCTTCCCGCAATGTGCGACCAACTGATAAGGCCGGTAAACATATTAGAGGTAGACGGCCATCCATTGGGATTGAACCATGTAGAGCCATTGCTTGCAAAGTGTTCCCACCCGCCTTTCATTGTATCGGCATCTACCCGAATCATATTACCATATTTCTTCTCCAACTCCGCATCATTTTTCAGATTGGGCATCACAAGCGAAGTGAATACCTGATACTTTGTGGCGGCCTCGGAAATATACTTCAGCGCGAGTTCGTATTCTTCACGTCCATATCCTCTACCGGGCATTCCGCCGGCACCATCTCCCGTTTCAAACAGACAGAGGAAGTCCATACGGATAAACTCTACTCCTATTTTCTTATAATATTTAAAGAAGCCATCAATAAACTCCTTAGCACCTTCATGACTGGGAACTACCCAAGTGAAGATATCCCCTTTATCCGGATAAAGAACATCATCTTTGGCGGGATTGTACACTAAACTACCAACTGTAATACCTTCCGTGCCTTTTACTACCGTTTCATACGGGCAGTGTACCCATAACGGATTATCATAAACACCCAGTTTCAAACCTTTAGCCTTACATTTAGCTACTAAATCCGTCAGTTTTATACCGGCATAATGGGTCATATACCCACCCGGTTCAATACTGGGATCGTTTGTCATTGACATAAATCCGTCCGTACAAATCATATTGTAACCATAAGGCAGAAGATTCTCCGATACCCAATCAATATTCGCATCCCAAGTCACTTCAGGCATATTCGTATTACTACCGGCCTGTTCGGCTACCCAGGCATACTCATATACACTCCAATATAAAGGAGCGTTCAAACTGATAGGTGCATACACCTGCTCATCGTCATCATCATCTTCAGACGGCAAATTCTCGTCAGGAATCATATCAGGAGTCCATCCGGTTCCTTCATCTTGGCATCCCCCAAAAAGGGATGCCACAATCAATAAAAATTGTATAATAAATATTCTTATCATAATTACCTGGTATTACTGTAGTTTTTCAAATTTAACTGTCATATCTATCACATTCAGAGATATCTTATATTTCCCGGCTTCATCCACTTTCCACTTTTTGTCGTTCTCATCTGTAGTATCAGGATAAATTTTATGTTCCATATTCTGGGCTTTGGTAACTGGAGTACCATTTACCTCAGGCATCAAATAATCACACTCAAAACCTTTAGTATTACTCAGGGGAAATTTTATTTCTCCTGGGTCGAGATGTCCTTCCCATACAAACGTACCTTCCTTTTCATCCGGATTATACTGGAAAGCTATTTTAAATGGTGTACTCCATTTGGTTACAGTAGCGTCACCCGTCATCCAAACAGCTTTAATAGGGAGATTATCAGGTATTTCTATTTTCGGTTTCTTTTCAAATGTTATTTCCATCAGATAAGTATCCAAAATTATTTTATAACTGCCTGCCTGAGATTCCGTAATTTTCCATTTATAATCATGAGTTCCTACTTTTTCTTTCTCTACATACTCCATAGTATTATCACCGCCAGGCTCTGTATCATGCGTCTTCGGCATCAGATAAGGTATATTCCAATCCTCACGTAATTCCAACGGAAACTTTAAATGTCCTCCATATAAATCCCCTTCATAAACAAACTGTATATTATTAATTTTCGTCAATTCAACCGCATTCATAATAGTCCAACCTGCCGGAGTAGCATCACCTATCGCCCAAACTTTTTCATATTTATTTTCCGGATATTCACTTGCAATAGTTAATTTCTCCACATCAACAGTAATGAAATAATACCCTTCCGTATCTATGTGGAACAATGTTTCCGTACCATCATCCGTTTCATTATAAACCAATGTATTGTTATCGGCGCCTCTTGTATAAGAAGGTGTCAGACTTGTCCGGCTCTTTATGAACTTAAAGTCACCTTTCTCCAAATGTCCGCCCCATTCATATTTTTGTTCGGAAAGCACCTCGTTCATTTTAAGCGCTTTAGTTGCATCCATCCCTTCAACGGCGGAACCTACAATGAAAAGATCTCTTGCCGCAATATAATAACCTGTCACCGAAAACTGCACCTTGGATATTTCCGGTTTCATATATACACTGCCTCCTGAAACTTCAGCTATGATTTCTGCCTCTAACATGGCGGTTTCTCCCGCTGTTACCTTCCACCCGCTCAATAAAGCGTTCATTTCCTTGTGCGTATAACTGATACTTTGTACACCTTCCGGAATTTCTACTTTTGCGATGGAAGTCTCAAAGTTATTATCGGCTATATCCATCTTAAAATAATATGTGAGTTTCGTTCCTTCTCCTCGATTGGCAGCACTTCCCCATGTAAAGGATATTGCTTCTTCATTACCCAAATCCTGATTCAATACCACATCACTCGAAGAAACTTTCAGTCCCATCGTGTCTTGTGGGGAATCCAAAGTTATCCGTTCCGTTTCATCTTGACAGCCCATAATTACAAAGGGTAATGTCATTAGAATATTTTTTATCGTATTCTTCATAATAATCAATTGCATTTTTAACCGTTAATTCCAATAAGGGCTTTGAACAAGTTTATCATTCTTATCTATTTCCGACTGATGGATAGGGAACCAATAATAGGCTTTCTTGTATACCCGTTTCAGATAAGGCGTACGTACATAGAAAGAAGATTCATCTCTTCCGCTGAAATTCATTCCGTAGAAATCACCGTTCAATACATTTTCCGCTTCTTTCCAACGGCGAAGATCATCATAACGGATTCCTTCACAGCTCAATTCCACACGACGTTCGGCACGAATCAACTTGCGCATTTCCGCCTGGTCGTTCAAATCAACATGAATAAAATTATCATCCGTAGCACCCGTGGTATACTGACGAATGCCCGCACGTTCACGGATTTTATTCAGATAGACCAAAATGTCTCCATTACCCGGATCGGATTCGTTCAATGCTTCCGCATAATTCAGATAAGCCTCGCCCAAGCGATAGACAATACCCGGACGATACTTATAAGTACCCTGTTTTACATTTAAGTCCGGAGAGATTTTTTTACGTATCAAATAACCGTTTTGTGGAGCATCATGGGTATGCGGATTGTCGGCGCTTCCATTGAAAAAATTAAATACACGCTTTTCCTGTGTGAAATAAGAGTTATTATAGCTCACCGTAATATAGAAACGAGGCTCACGATGACAATACATATTATAAGTACCTTTCTTGCTTATCGCTCCTCCGTTCACTTCCGTATCCCACACTGTATTATCACGCGTTTCATCAGAAACAGAAAAACCTGTTTCCACATATTCGGAATTATCATCATTGATAGGCAGACCGTTTTCCATAAAGAATGCATCCACCAACGACTGCGTAACGCCTAAGCCGCCGCTACCGCCACTGGCAGCCGGTGTTGCATGTTTTTCGTATGAACCATAATCAGAGCTTGGACGCGCAAACAGAATTTCGGTGTTCCCTTCATCAAAACGCTTCAAAAACAAGTTCTGATAAGACATAAACGGATCAATCTCTCCATTTGCATTTTCTTCAACATAAAGCTTATATCCGGCTTTATCAGCCTCATCAATCAATAGTTTACACGCTTCTACTGCATTTTTCCAACGTGTCGGGTCATAAACGGTACTGAAAAGATTTTCACCCTTCTCATTTTTGAAATCCGCATAATCCGTATTCCCATTTACCAATGGACTGGCAGCAAAAAGTAACATACGTGCACGCACTGCCAAACACATAATACTGGTAACACGCCCATACTTTCGCGCTTCAGTATATTTAGGAGGTAGTATCATAGAAGCCTCAAGCATTTCCTTGTCAGCCCAATCTATCACAGTGTAATAAGGAGCCTGTCCTTTCATCAAGTCCGACAGTACAAAATCTGTTGGAGCAATATAATCAGGATCAAACGGAACAGCTCCATAAGTATTGGCAAGCAAGTAATAATAATAGGCTTTCATGAATTTGCACTCCGTTTTCATATACTCTACTTCTTTTGCACTTATACCCTGTGCTGGTAGTGGGTGTATGTTCTCAAGGAAAATATTAGCCTCCCGAATACATTGCGGAAGAAGCTTCCAGTAATTTCCTTCCCAATCACTGTTAGGTGTCCATTCACCCAATATATAAGGAATGACTTTCCAACCCCACTGCCGCCAACGTTCGGACGGAGTCAGATCGTCAGCTAGGACTTCCCAACCCAATGTGTTAGTATAACCCCAATAAGGATCGGGTATAGCCGAGTAGACATTGGCAAGCCAACCCTCAATACGGGTTTTGTCTTCAAAGACCAAAGGAAGAGTTA